>WNGJ01005725.1_pt1 | contig 16891 bp, 14 predicted proteins | sample 5400611 | NCBI WGS metagenome assembly WNGJ01 (sample SAMN13153375, study PRJNA577476) | soil metagenome | isolation source: 40 cm soil or saprolite under Garry oak tree replicate 1 | place: USA:California | collected 2016-06-15 | reverse complement strand
TCGAGACATCCCAAAAGGCCGACGAACCCGGCAGACTCGCCGGCGCCGCAGCGGCAATCGCAACGTCGTCGGCCGCGAATGGAGCCGCGGTCGAGCTGGTCGGCAAGATCCGCGACGATGGGTCAGGCGATGAAGTCGTCCTCGCGCTCGGGAGGGTTGACATCGGCCATGCCGCGATCCTGCGTGACTCAGGTGCCACGACCCTGGACACCGGCGATATCGAGCTTGCGTTGAGCTACCTGACCGATTTTCGCGTGATCGTCGCAGCCGAGCCGATCGATCCTGATGCGGCGAAAGTTGTCGCCGACGCGGCGTCGTATGCGGGAGCGCATCTGATCTGGGCCGTCGGCAAGGGAAGCGAGCCCCCGCGATCGACGGACGCCCTGACCGTGCTCGACGCTCCGAGGGAGGGTGGCGGAGCGTTTGCGAAGCTGGTAGGGAGCTATGCCGCAGGGCTGGACGCGGGAGTCCCTGCGGAGCGGGCCTTTCGGGAGGCGGTTCGCGACTCCGGCTGGGAGACTGCGCCAGGGGATTGATCGCGCGCTCAGACGAGCTCGGCCGACACCTGGACGGTGAGAGGTTCCGGCTGGGGCTCGATGAGCGCCGGACCGTTGTTGCGAACGCTGTTCACGAGCGGCGCGACGGTGAAGACCTCGAGCCCCTCGTCGGGCGCCGCCGCAAGCAGCCCCAGCAGCTCGGCCGGGTCGGACAGCTTCGGGTCGAGCCAGCGTTCCCAGGCGTCCGAGTCGAGCACGACCGGCATCCGGTCGTGGAGTGTCGCGATCAGAGTATTGGCTCCGGTCGTGACGATCGAGAAAGTGCGTCGCACCTCGCCCGACTCCGGGTCTGACCAGCCGGCCCAGAGTCCGGCGAACGCCAGTGGCAGCCGATCACGGCGGCGAATCAGGAAGGGCTGCCGCCGTCCCTCCTCCCGGCGCCATTCGTAGAACCCGTCCGCCGGGACCAGGCAGCGTCGCCGCGCGAACGATTCGCGGAAGGTCGGGCTCGTAGCGATCGTCTCCGATCGGGCATTGATCGAGCGAGCACCCACCGAGAACCGCTCCGCCCAGTGAGGGACGAGACCCCAGCCGTAGGCCGTCAGGCCGCGCCGACTCCCGCGTTGAACCACGACGGCGGCCGGATCGGTCGGCGCGAGGTTGTAGTGTCCGCGTTCGATCGCTCCTGGACGAACCGACCGCACATCAGGCGGGTGCCGAAGAGACGAGCGCGACCACGCCATCGATTCTAGTAGAGTCCCGCCGATGAACGACCAGCCGCCGCCGGGAGGTCGCCCGGAAGATCGGCCGCCGACAGTGCTCGACGACCCTTCGATCACAGGCCCACTCGATCGCGCGACCGCGATCGCCCTGCTGGCGAGGGCCGATGAGCTGCTTGCCGGCGGCGACTTCCTCGACGCCGCTCGCTACTACAGCCGGGTGGTGGGCTTCGATGAAGTTGCGGTCACCGCCGGAGCGCTGCTCGGACTCGGCAATGCCCTGTATCGTCTCGATCGGGACGAGGAGGCCGAGGCGACCTGGGAGGAAGTGCTCCGGCTGCCGGAGACGCCCAGCACCTACCAGGCATGGCGCCACCTTGCGGCGACACGCGTGCGGCAGAGGGACCTGCGCGGCGCGATCGCCGCTTATCGCGAGGCGGACCGACGGGCACCGGCGGGCGACAAGGCCGAGATCGCGAACCGACTTGGCTGGCTTGCCAAGGAAACGGGTGACACGCGCGGCGCCAGGCGCCAGTTCGCCCGGGGGCGCCGTGGGGAGCCCTTGCCGCTGGTGACGTACCTGATCATTGCGGCGACCGTGGTGACCACCGTCACCGCCTGGTCGGCCATTTCGGGCGACCAACTCGGCCCCGTGTATGCCTGGCTCGAGCTCAACAAGGCGGCCGTGGCCAGCGGTGAGTATTGGCGCCTCTTCACCGTCACGCTGGTCCACGCGCCGCCCGACTTCGGGTACATCCACCTGCTCACCAACATGTACGCCCTGTACCTGGTCGGCCCGATCGTCGAGCAGATTTACGGCTGGCCGCGCCTGCTGCTGATGTACGTGGCCTCCGCCGCGGCGGGCTCCACCGCCAGCTTCCTGTTCACGCCCGAGTCGTCGGTCGGCGCCTCGGGCGCGATCTTCGGGCTCTTCGGCGTCGTCTTTGCAGTCTCCCGGACCCACCACCCGATGCTCGACCGGCGCAGTCGCGCTCTCTTCGCAATGGCAGGTGCCGCCGGGATCCTCGCTCCCGAGCGACCCGAAGACTCGCAACGTCCTCCAGGCGTTGGGCGTGGCCGCCCTCGTCGTCGTGATCGCCGTCGGGGTCGCGGTCGGGACCCAGACGTATGGGCAGGCCCGGGAGCCGGCGCTTGCCCTGGGCCTCAGACCGCCCGCGGGAACTTCGGCAGGATCACGCTGACCCGGGCGCCGTGCGGCGCGACCTGTTCGGCATGCGCCGAGCCCCCGTGCGCAGCGGCCAGTTCCTTGACGATTGCGAGGCCGAGTCCGGCGCCGGGCCCTGTCCGGGCTGGATCCGCCCGGTAGAAGCGGTCGAACACGTGAGGCAGGCTGCCTGGCGGGAAGCCCGGGCCATCGTCGGTCACGCTGAAGGTCACCCGCCCGTCACGCTCGCCATGGCCTTGGAGCGCCCGAGTCTCGAGCCAGACATGGCCCCCGGGCGAGGGGGCGGCCGCCAGCGCATTCGCGACAAGGTTGCCGAGCATTCGGTCAAGGGCCAGCCGGTCCGCCGTGATCGTCAGGTCGTCGCTGTCGGCGAGGTCGCCCGGCTGGGGCGCCGAGGTCGTGACCGACACCTCGATGCCGCGGGCTTCGGCGCCGGGGCGGAAGCGCTCCGCGGCCGCCTGCAGAACAACTTGCGCGACGATCGTTTCGGGCCTGAGGCCACCGCCGCCGGGCTGAAGGCGCTCGATTGCGCCGAGTTCACCGACCAGCAGTTCCAGTCGGGCAGCCTCCTCTGCGATCGCCCGAGCCGCCTTCGAGGCATCGTCCCCGGTCGCGGTCCCATCTGACAATGCCTCGGCGAATCCGCCGATCACGGTCAGCGGGGTCCTCAGGTCGTGGCGCAGGTTCGCGAGCAGCTCCTGTTCTCGGGCCCGGGTTACCGCGAGCTCGGCCGTCATCGCGTTGAAGCGTTGGGTGAGCTCCCGCACTTCGGTGGGGCCCTGGAGGGGCAGCTCTTCAATCGATCTGCTGTCTGATCTGGCGCCGACATTCGCCGCGGCCGCGGCGAGGCGGCGCAGCGGGGCCGTCACCGAGCGGGCGAGCAACCAGGCGATCGGCACGCCGAGGAGCAGTGCGACCAGGATAACCGCCGGTAGCTTGGAACCGAGGTCGCCCAGGGCCTCGGCGGCCGATTCGTCCCGGTGGGCAAAGACGAGAGCGCGGGTTCCAACACCAGCCTGCCGCAGCACCGACGCGGCGTACGAATAGCCGCGCCCGTCGGTTGCCGTGGCCGATCCGTGTGACGTGAGTCCGCGGCCGGCCGGATCTGCGAGCTGGATGGCAGACGCCGGGATGGCGGGCGCGGTGTCGTCGAGCGGACGCAACCGGCCATCGGCCGTCAGGAGGTACGCGCTGACGCCGCGCTCGTCGAGCTGATCCCGGATCGACGTCAGGGCGCTACGCAGGTCGCCATTCGCCGCGAGCGCTCGGGCCTGGGGGAGCAGGGTTTCGATCTGGTCGACCAGGCTCGATTCGGTGGAATCCTGGTGGAGGCCGCGAAGCACCACGAAGAGGCCGCCGCCGACGGCCAGCAGACTGGTGAGGGCGACGGCCACGAAGGCGACAACGATTCGAGCGACGAGGCTGCGCGGCATTGGCTTTTGTTACTCGGGGGGCGTTGGCGACGAGGGGTGATCGGGCGGCTCGCTCGTCCGCGCCGGCAATGGCTCGCGACCGGGCGGCACGAGGCGGTAGCCAATTCCGCGCACAGTTTCGATCGCCGGGCCATCGTCGCCGAGCTTCTTGCGGACCTCGGCAACGTGGACGTCCACGGTCCGCGTCTCGCCGGGAAAGTCGGTTCCCCAGACGTCCTCCAACAGGGCGTCGCGCGTCAGGACCACCCCCGGATCACGAGCGAGTGCCGCGAGGAGGTCGAACTCACGGGGGCGAAGCTCCACGCGGCGGTCGTCGATTGTCACCTCGCGCCGGCGTGGGTCGATCCGCAACCGGCCGACCTCCATCGGCCGCGCGCCTCGGCTCGCGGCGTCCGCGCGCCGCAGGATTGCCTTCACTCGCGCGACGACGGCCCGAGGGTTGAACGGCTTGGTTACGTAGTCATCCGCGCCGAGCTCGAGGCCGACGATTGCGTCGACGTCGTCCGTGCGCGCGGTCAGCATCAGGATCGGTGTCTCGCCCCGCCGGCGGATTTCGCGGCAGACCTCATAGCCGTCGACCTTGGGCAGCATCATGTCGAGGATCACGAGGTCCGGGTCGTGGCGCTTGTGGAGAGCGAGGGCCTGCTCTCCGTCGCTCGCGGCCGCGACGCCGAAGCCCTCCTTCTCCAGGTACATCCTCAGCAGCTCGACGATGTTGCGTTCGTCGTCGACGACCAGGATCGACTTCATCGGGCGGAGGATACGGCCGCGCACCGGGGTCGTTGAGGAGCGACGTAAGCGGAACGTAAGCGCGAGCCCGCCGCTGGGCCTGGCAGGATCGCGACCTGGTGGTCGTTCCGCGGTGTCGGCCCATCTGGGGCGGCGGAGGTCGATCTCAGGCCGATGGAATCGATGCCCTTAGCTGCCGCGCGTCGCGGGTGAGGCGATCTGCTGCGGCTCCCTGGACGCGCCCCTCGTTGACCAGCTGGCCGACCTTCGCGACCAGGTCGTCCGCGGCATTGACCGCGGCGGCACGGTCCCGGCGGTCGATTGCTGACGCGACCGAGTTCGTCGTTCGGACCAGGTCGTTGGCCTCCTTGCCCTTGAGGCCGCTCGCCTTCGCCTGGTCGATTGCGGCGTACATCTCGGTCACCGCCGACCGGGCCGCGGCGTAAGGGTCGGGCGTTGGAGTCGGTGACGGAGATGGCGACGGTGATGGCGACGGCGAACGAGATGGCGATGGGGAGACCTTCGAGGGACTGGGTCGAGGGCTCGGGCTGGAGGAAGACGAGGCTCCTGGGCCGCCCGCCGACAACAGAAATGCGAAGAGAATCCCGATCGCCGCGGCTGCGAGGAGTGGCAGCAGGAGAGAGGAGCCCCAGCGGCGTGGGTTCGGGCCCGCGCGACCGCGCTCACGGTCCGCGGTCGACGCTCGTGCGGACGGAGGCGCCACGATGGGCTCGGTGATCGATTGGCTTCGGGCCGGGTCCGCCGTGGCCTTTACGCCCCGCTCGCCGGCCGCGGCAGCTCCCATTGCCCCCGCGGCCGCCCCGCCGGCCACGCCGCCAGCCCGTCCGGCGAGGCTGGCTGCGCGGGCGGGCCCACCCTCCCGCGACCAGTGACCCAGCGCGGAGGTCAGGGCCGAGGCAAAGGCGAGCGCACCCGGTCGGCCTTCGGGCTCAGGATCGAGAGCAGCGCCCAGTGCTGCATCGAACGACGTGCCCAGATCGCGAGCCACGCGCGAGGGCGCCGGCGGCGCAACAAGACGCTGTTCGGCAAGCTCGGCGACCGATCCGGACGCCCGGGGCAAACGACCTGTGAGTGCCTGGTACACGACTGCGCCCAGCGACCACACGTCGCTCTCGGGAGTCGCGTCGGCGCCGGCCAGGAGCTCTGGTGCGAGATAGGCGAGCGTGCCGACGGTCGTGCCGGCCGCGGTCAGCGTCGCGAATTCGGCCGGGCCCCCCTGCCTTGCGAGTCCGAAATCGGCGAGCTTCGCACCACCGCGGTCGAGCAGGATGTTGTGCGGCTTGATGTCGCGGTGGACGATGCCTCGGTCGTGCAGCGCCGCGAGGCCGTCGGCGATGCGCACGACGATCGGAACGATCTCGTCGGGCTCGAGACGACCGTCGGGAACTGCGACGAGGCGGTCGGCCAGCGACCCGCCGGAGGACAGTTCCATGACGAAAAACGGCTCCCGTCCGGTGGCGGGGGCGGCCGGTTCGACATCGAAGATCGCCACCAGGGCCGGGTGACTGACGGCTGCGAGGGAGCGCGCCTCGCGGTCGAAACGCTCCGCGAGAACCGGGTCCGCGGCGAGGTTCGGCGAAAGGACCTTCAGTGCAACCGCGCGATCGCGCCGCAGATCGAGCGCTCGCCAGACGGAGGCCATGCCCCCGGCTCCGAGCGGCGCCTCGATCCGGTATCGACCCGCGAGGTCCTCGCCGACCGTCGGCATGCGGCGGAGCGTACCCGATGCGCTACCATCGGCCGAGGTATCTCGAGGACGATGCACCGGCCTCAATGCCGCCGGCGTTGTCGCGCCGCACCATCCGAACGACACCTGGAGCCCTGATGTTCGCAACGCTCGTCGGCGCCTATCCCCGAACGCCACTGCCCGGTCATCCGTTCCGGTTGCGGGCCGCCTACGGCCAGCTCGAACGCGGGGAAATCGACGCCGCGGGGTTCCGATCGGTTCAGGACGACCTGATCCGTGAGCTCGTCGCCGAACAGGAAGCGGCCGGGCTGGAGCCGCTCACCGACGGCGGTATCCGAGCCGAGGATCCGTTGACCTACGTGGCCCGCGGCCTGGAGGGTTTCGAGATCTCGGGGCTCTTGCGCTATTTCGACACGAACACCTACTTCCGCCAGCCGCGCGCGATCGCCGAGCCCCGGTGGACCCGGCCGATCACCGTCGAAGACTGGCGCTTCGCGGCTTCGACCACGAAGAAAGCCGTCAAGCAGAACGTCATCGGGCCCTACACCCTGGGCCGACTTTCGGACGCAGGTGAGATCGCCCAGCAGCGACTGACGCTGGCGCTCGCCGAGGCACTCAACCACGAGCTGCACGCACTCGCCGCGGCCGGTTGTCCGCTGATCCAGGTGGACGAGGACGGCGCGACCCTCATCGGCGAGGACCGCGAGCAGCGGGCCCTCTTCCGAGAGGCGCAGCGGATCCTGTTGGACGGCTTTGGCTCGAACGGCACGCACGTATCCCTCGCGATCACGATGGGCAACGCCGACAAGGCGGGCGAGGACACGATCTTCGATGCGCCCTACGCCAGCTACCTGTTCGACCTCATCGCGGGACCGGACAACTGGCGCCTCATCGCGAGGGCCCCCGGTGAGCGCGGGATCATCTGCGGTGTCGTCGATGCCCGAAACACGGCCCTCGATACCAAGGAAGTCCTGATCTGGGCCGCCCACTACGCCGCGTCGACAGGAGGTCGGGGCCTCGCACGGGTGGGCCTATCACCGTCCGCCAGCCTGGAGTACCTGCCTCGGGATCGGGCGTTGGCGAAGATCAAGGTGCTGGGTGAGGCGGCTCGTCTGGCAGCCATGGCCCCGTCCGAGGAGCTCGCGCAGGCGCTCGACCCCCGAGCGGTCGACATTCGGAGCGCCGCTTTCGGACGATACGCGCCCACGGCACGGAAGGCGGCCGAGGAAGCCCAGGCGGCACAGCCCGCGGAGGAACTCGCATGACTGCCGTGAACGGACTGTGGACCACCTCCGTCGGATCGTTCGGGAAGCCGCCCGAGCTGCTCAAGGCCCGCGCGGACCACGCCGCCGGCCGCATTTCGGACCAGGATCTCGATGCGCTCGAGCGCGCCGCCACCGAACGCTGGATTCGCTTCCAGGAGGAGATCGGCGTCGACATCCTGGTCGACGGCGAGATGTACCGCGGCGACATGGCGACGTACTTCGCCGAGGAGATGGCCGGCTTCGAGATCGGCGGACTCGTCCGAAGCTACGGCAACCGCTATTACCGCAAGCCGATCGCTGTGGGAGGCATCCGCCGCACGCATCCGATCACCGTGGACTGGTGGAAGTACGCGCAGTCGCTCACCTCGCGGCCAGTCAAGGGCATGCTCACCGGTCCCTACACGATCGCCGACTGGAGCTTCGACGAGCACTACGGCTCGCGCCGCGACTTCGTGCTGGACCTGGCCCGCGCGATCCACGAGGAGGCGATGGACCTGGCCGCTGCGGGGGCGCGTTTCGTGCAGATCGACGAACCGGCGGCGTCGGCACGGATGGAAGAGCTGCCACTCGTGGCGGAAGCGATGGCGATCGTGACCGACGGCCTCGAGGCGCACGCGATCACACACATCTGCTACGGCGACTTCATGCGCGCCTACCCGACGATGCTCGACATCCCGGTCGACCAGATCGACCTCGAAATGACGAACTCGAACTTCGACCTGCTCGAGCGTTTCCGCGACATTCCTTTCACCAAGGCCATCGGGCTCGGGGTCGTGGACGTCCACTCGCACCGCATCGAATCTGTTGACGAAGTCGTGCGCGGGATCAAGCTTGCGCTCGAGGTGCTGCCCCCCGACCGGATCTTCGTCGACCCCGACTGCGGCCTCAAGACGCGCACGGTCGACGAGACCGAGGCCAAGATGCGCGTGGTGGTCCAGGCGGTGCGCCAGGTGCGCGACGAGCTGGGCATCGGCGATGAGCTGCCCGACGGCAAGCCCACCGAAGGCCGACACCGAGGAGCGCCTGTCCCGGCGTGACTCGGGCGTAAGTCGGGCGGTGACTCGGGCGTAAGTCGGGCGTAACCGGGGCGTGACCAGAGGGGGACCGGGGCATGACCGGGGCGTGACCGGGGCATGACCGGGGCGTTGACTCGGCGACCGAGTGCAGGCTCTGGAGGAGCGCGTGGCGGCTCGCCGTTCTGGGGGGTCGTCTTTCGGGTTTTCTACCGGATCCTGCGGCTGCTGGACCCGCTCATTCGGCAATGGTGGCGCGGCTACGGACTCGGCAATGCCTGCGAGCTTCGGGTGGCTGGACGCGCGACGGGCCGCCAGCGGACGTTCCTGCTCGGGCTCCTGCGGGCCGACGGTTCGTGGTACCTGGGCCACCCCAACGGCGACGCCGCCTGGACGCGCAATCTGGAAGCCGCTCCCGCGGCGCAGCTCGTCCTTCGTTGGCCGAATGCCTTCCCGATCGTTGCCCATCGGCTGGTGCCCGGGGACGAGCGGACGCGGGCGATCCTCGCGACCCGCCAGCACATCTTTCCGGGCACCATCCTCTACCGCCTTGCCCGGCGCCACATCCTCGCCGTGGGTGTCTACTTCCACATCGAACGGGCGGACTCCAGGACTGGAGCGTCAGGCTCCGTCATCCACGCGTCAGGTTCAATCACCGACGCCTCAGGTTCAATCACCGACGCCTCCGGGCCTCCAACCTCCGCATGAAGTCGGCATAGTCCGCGTACGGCGCCTCGACTCGGCGGCCATCCAGCTTCGTCGGGTGCAGCCAGGCGCGATGTCGGCTCAGCGGGTCGATCATTGCGAGACCCCTGAAGGCCAGTCGACTGCCGTCCGCGTTGCCCAGCCAGCGGCTTAGCGCCGTCGCACGTGTCGGAAACGCCTGGTCGATGAGCTCGCGGTTCTCGCGCAAACGCAGATCGTTCGCCCGCGTCTTGAGGACAAGCAGCAGCGCGCCCTGGACTTGCGGCTCCCAGCCGCACCGACGAGCCACGGACCATGCTTCGCGTTCGTACCACGCCATGGTCCGCTGCGTGGCCCCGATGTCGTGGAGCTCGGTTTTGATCTCGATAACCAGGAGCGCTTTGCCCCCCGGATGGAAGGCGATTACGTCGATCCAGCCACGGACTCGTTCCGTGCCTATCTCTACTTCCTGCTCCACCACCCATCCATCGCGCTCGAGGTTCCTCCTCACCGAGCCGGAGCAGCGGCTATGGGCGGGCTCTCGTTGGCGCATTCGATCGATGAGGAACGGTGCGTCCGCCGTTACTCGCACCGTTAACCCGAGCGTGTCAAGCAGGGTCGATGCGTTCGTAACCGAGAGACTCCCAAATCTGCCGGTCTCGATTCGGCAGATCGTCGATTGGCAGATACCAGAGCGCTCACTCAGCTCCCGCTGCGACCAGCCGACCGTCGAGCGGGTATCAAGGACGAGCTGAGCGAGCTGACCGGCCAGGGAGGAGCGACCCAAACGCTGTGGCACGCGTCTAGCAAATCAGGCGACACTTACCAAGCGCTTGTCTGTGCGGATTGGACGGCAGCGACGTGATCGTGCTCGTGCATTGATTTAGGCCCGTCCGCGCGGGGGATGTCGGCTGAACCCCGAGTTCGACGACGATGTCCTGCACGCTTGCCGCCGATTTGATGCACCACAGCGATCGACTCGTCGAACGAAATCCAGGAGGGCCCGGCCGTGCGGCGGTTACGGCCGGGAGGCCGACCAGGAGGCCCGGCCGTGCGGCGGTTACGGCCGGGCTGCGGAATTGGCCTTGATTCCTCGGGCCGGGAGGAGCACGATTCGGGACTCCACCTCTCCCGGCCCAACTCGTCGGGACAGGCCGACCAAGCAGCTCCGCGCGACGCGCCCAGGTGGCCATGGGGACCGCTGAAGGGCGGCGCCGCGCCCTTGCGGAAGGAGGCTCGAGGGTGACCGAGCACATCTCGCTCGTGGTGAACGGCTCGACCCGCGAGCTCGACGTCGAGCCGAGACGGATGCTGGTGCAGGTCCTGCGCGAGGATCTGGATCTGACCGGGACGCACGTCGGATGCGACACGAGTCAATGCGGCGCGTGCACGGTCACCGTCGATGGCCGAGCGGTGAAGTCGTGCACGATGCTGGCGGTCCAGGCCGATGGCAGGGACGTCACGACGATCGAGGGCCTCGCCAACGACGGCCAGCTTCACCCGCTGCAGACGGCCTTCTGGGAGAACCACGGCCTGCAGTGCGGGTTCTGCACCCCGGGCATGATCATGGCCGCCGCGGACTTGCTCGAGCGCAACGCCGACCCGACCGACGAGGAAATACGCCACTCGATTGAGGGCAACTTCTGCCGCTGTACCGGCTACCACAACATCGTGGTGGCCATCCGTGAGGCCGCGAGCGCCATGCGCGCGGGCGCAACCGCCCCCAACGCCGCCGGCGCCGCCGCCCGCTCGAAAGCCGGGACGACGGCGGGCTCAGCCGCCTCGACTGCGGCAAGCACGCGGCCCTGACGCGCCGAGAAGGAGGACAGACGATGGCAACCGAAGTCCTCGGCGCTCCGATCAAGCGCAAAGAGGATCCCCGCTTCATCACGGGCGAGGGCAACTACGTCGATGACATCAAGCTCCCCGGGATGGCCTACGCGGCGGTGCTGCGCAGCCCGTACGCCCACGCGAACATCCGCTCGATCGACACCTCCCGCGCTAGGACGATGCCCGGCGTCGTCGGCGTCTACACGGGCGCCGACTTCATGGACTACAACCCGTTGCCGTTCGCCTGGCCGGCCGGTGGCTCGGCCGGGCTCCAGAACAACGTCAACATGCCGCGCGTGCTGGCTACCGACAGCGTCAAGTGGACCGGCGAGGGCGTCGCAGTCGTCGTCGCGGAGAGCGCGGACCAGGCGGCCGATGCGCTGAACGAGATCGAGGTCGACTACGAGCCGCTGCCGGCCGTCGTCGATGCCGAGAAGGCAACTCAGCCCGGCGCACCGCAGCTCCACGAGAACGCCCCCAACAACATCGTCTTCCAGTGGACACTCGGCAACAAGGAGGGCACCGACGAGGCGATCGCCAAGGCCGAAGTGGTCGTCCGCCAGCGCCTCGTCAACCAGCGGCTCATCCCGAACACCATCGAGACCCGCGGGGACATCGGCTGGTACAACCCCGGCAACGACGAATACACGATCTGGATGTCGAGCCAGACTCCGCACATCCAGCGGCTGCTCCTGACCGCGTTCGTCACGGGCATTCCCGAGCACAAGCTGCGGGTCGTCGCGCCGGATGTGGGCGGCGGGTTCGGATCGAAGATCTATACCTACGCCGACATGCCGATGGTCCTCGGGCTGTCGAAAAAGCTCGCCGGGCGCCCGGTCAAGTGGATCGAAAGCCGCCGTGAGAACTACAACGCCACGACCCATGGGCGTGACCACATCACCTACCTGGAGTTGGCCGCCACGCGCGAAGGAACCGTGACGGCGCTGCGCGTCAGGACCTACGCCAACCTGGGCGGCCGCCTGTCGACGATCGGACCCGGCACGCCGACGACCCTGTACGGACACATCCTCTGCGGCCCCTACGGCATCCCCAACGTCTGGTGCGAAGTCACCGGCGTGTACACCAACACCGCCTTTGTGGACGCATACCGCGGTGCCGGCCGGCCTGAGGCTACGTATGTCGTCGAGCGCGGGATGGACCTGCTGGCGGCCGAGCTCGGCATGGATCCAGCCGCTATCCGCCGCAAGAACTTCCTGCCGCCCGACGTGTTTCCGTGGAAGCACCCGAACGGCCTCTTCCGCTCGCCCAACGGCGAGGAGTTGGCCATCGATTCGGGCAACTACACCCCGGCGCTGGATAAAGCCCTGACGATGGCCGGCTACTACGAGATCGGCAAAGCCAAGGACGAGGCGCGCCGTCGCGGGAAATACCTCGGGATCGGCCTCTCCTCCTACCTCGAGGTCTGCGGCATCGCTCCGTCGAAGTGGATCGGCGCCGTCGGCGAGGGCTGGGGCGCCGCCATGTGGGAATCGGCCAACATCAAGGTCCACCTCACCGGCAAGGTAGTCGTGACCATCGGCACGTCGAGTCACGGCCAGGGCCACGAAACGACGGTCGCGCAGATCGTCGCGAGCCAGCTTGGCCTGCCGATCGAGGACGTAGTCGTCCAGCATTCCGATACCCAGGGCACGCCATTCGGATACGGCACCTACGGCAGCCGCAGCGCTGCGGTGGGCGGCACCGCCGCCGTCAAGTCGGCCCAGAAGGTGCGCGAAAAGGCACGCCGCATGGCTGCCCACATGCTCGAGGCCGCTGTCGACGACGTCGAAGTCGATGGCCCGAACTATTCGGTGCGCGGCTCCCCGGACAAGAAGAAGACGATCCAGGAGATCGCCTTTGCGCTCGATCTCGGCTTCGACGTGCCGGAGGGCATGGAGCCGTTCCTCGACGAAACGGCGTATTACGACGCGCCGAACTGCACGTTCCCGTTCGGAACCCACATCGCGATCGTCGAGGTCGACCAGGACACCGGACAGGTCGAGCTCGTGCGCTACATCGCGGTCGACGACGTCGGCAACAAGATCAACCCAATGGTCGTGGACGGCCAGATCCACGGAGGCATCGCCCAGGGCGTCGGCCAGGCGCTTTGGGAGCGAGCCGTCTATGGGGAGGATGGTCAGCTCCTTTCGGGCTCGATGCTCGACTATGCGGTGCCGCGCGCTGGCTGGTTCCCGAATTTCGAGCTTGACGAGACGGTCACGCCGTCGCCGATCAACCCGCTGGGAGTCAAGGGGGTCGGCGAGACGGGCACGATCGCTTCCCCTCCTGCGGTCGCCAACGCCGTCATCGATGCGCTTGCCTCCTTTGGCATCCGTCATCTGGACATGCCGTTCACGCCACAGACCGTCTGGCGTGCCATGCAGGGCCGGGAGGTGAAAGCATGATTCCCGCGGCGTTCGCCTACGAACGGCCGAAGAGCCTCGACGAGGCGCTCGGCCTGATCTCCCAGGACGGTGCCGCCACGAAGGTCCTGGCCGGCGGGCAGAGCATCCTGCCCCTGTTAAAGCTTCGGCTCGCGTCGGTCGATCGGCTGGTCGACATCGGCCGGATCGAGGAGCTCCGCGGGGTGCGCCAGGCGGCCGACGGCAGCTTTGCCATCGGGGCCGCGACGACCTACTCGGAGCTGATCGATTCGCCGGTCACCGCCCTCGCCTGCATGGCCGACGCGCTGCCCACCATCGGAGACGTGCAGGTCCGCAACCGCGGCACGATCGGCGGAGCTATCGCCCATGCGGACCCTGCATCCGACCTACCGGCCGTTCTGCTAGCGCTGGATGCGGCCGTGATCGCTCGATCCAAGCGAGGCGAGCGGACGATCCCGATTACGTCCTTCTTCATCGGCCCGTTCGAGTCGGCCCTCGAGACGGACGAGATCATCACCGAGATCCGCCTCATGGCTCCGTCGGACGACTACGGCTCCGCCTATGTGAGCATCGAGCAGCAGGCATCGGGCTACGCCATCGCCGGCGTCGCAGCGGTCCTCGGTCACAGCGGGGAGGTGATGGGCAGCACGCTCATCGAGGACATTCGTGTCGGGGTCACGGGCGTCGGGGATCGCGCCTACAGGGCATCGGCCGTGGAGGCTGCCCTTCGCGGCACCGACTGCAGTCATGATCGGATCGCCAGAGCAGCCAGGCAGGCCACCGAAGGGGTCCAGGTCAACAGCGACATCCACGCCGATCGCGAGTACCGCACGGCCATGGCGGAAGTCCTCGTGCGGCGCGCAATCGAGGCCGCGCGGGCCCGGTCGGCCTGACCGACAACCGCACGCTGCCGGACTGGGCGTGCACCTCGAGTACCTCGAAACGCGCGCTCGGCCTCGGGAAGACCTCGAGGGCGCCGTGCTGACCCGCGACCTCGTCGTGGACGGCGAGCGCTGGTCCAAGGGTCGCCGGTTGACCGCGCGCGATCTGGATCGGCTTGGGGCGTTCGACGGTGAGGTTGGGGTGGTGCTCGTCCCGGAGGCAGGCGATCTGCACGAGGATGACGCTGCGCTGCGCCTGGCCGACGCTGTGGCCGGACCGAACCTGGAGCGGCGAGGCCCCTCGCAGAGTCGGGTCGATCTGGTGGCCGCCGCGAGTGGTGTCCTGCACGTTCGAATCGCCGAATTGGAGCGCCTCAACCGCATCGACCCGCTCGAGGTGTTCACGGCGCTCGACGGCCAGGTCGTCGAGCGGGGGATGCTCGTGGCCAGCGTGAAGGTCGCGCCGCACCTCGTTCCCGCGGAACTCGTGACCGCAGGGGCCCGGATCGCGGCCTTTGGACGCCGTGCGCTCGTCTGGGTCGCTCCATTCGTCCCAATGCGGGTCGCGGTCGTGGTCAAGGAGTCGATTCACGCCCCAGCGAGGCAGCGCTTCGAGGCGAGCGTTCGGACCAAGGTCGAGAGCCTGGGCTCCAGCGTGCGGTCATTTGAGTACGTGGAGGACGAGAACAAGGCGGTCGAGCGCGCGCTGTCCGCGGCGACGACCGGCCGGGGGAAGGCTGACCTGGTCCTGACCGCAGGAGGCCGAAGCACGGACCCCGCGGATCCTTTCTTCGTCGCAATCGCGGCGCTCGGTGGCCGGATGGTCCGTCGAGGCGTGCCCGCGCAACTGCTGACGGGGGAGCCGGTGAGCGCGCGGACCGTGGCCCCGCTTGGCCACGGCGGGATCCTGACGCGGGATATGCGCTTCCGCTTTCCGGCCTACGCGCGCGAGCTGGAGGCTCCGGAAGGGTAGGCGGCCACTTGGGTTGCGGGCGATCGCGCTCGTGCATCGTCCGGCAACGATCCATGCAAGACATCGAGGGGCGAACGTGGGTTTCGGCGAGGATGTCCCGCACGCCGCCCCCCGATCTGATGCACGCCGGCAATCACCGCCGGTCGAGTTGGCCGCCGATTGCCGCGGGCCTCCGAGGAAGCCCGGTGTAGAGTTCCGGCGTGACCGACGAGCTCACCGACACACCCGGCGCGGGCTCCATCGAGCAGCTCCAGCGGGACTTCCGAAGCCACGACTACATCTGCGATCGGTCCCTCGCGACAGCCGTCTTCCTGGCTCTCCAGCTTCGCCGGCCGCTGCTGCTCGAGGGCGAGGCCGGCGTCGGCAAGACGGAACTGGCAAAGGTCCTCGCCACGACCCTCGGCTCGCGTCTGGTTCGCCTCCAGTGCTACGAGGGGCTGGACGTCAACACCGCGGTCTACGAGTGGAACTATCCCCGCCAGATGCTCGAGATCCGCCTGCTGGAGGCGCGTGGCGAGATCGACCGCGCAAAGGCCCACGACATTTTCGGGCCCGAATTCCTGATCAAGCGCCCGCTCCTGCAGGCGCTCGAGTCCGACGGAGAGGCCGAACCGCCGGTGCTCCTGATCGACGAGATCGACCGCGCGGACGAGGAGTTCGAGGCCTATCTCCTCGAGATCCTGTCCGACTTTCAGGTCACCGTGCCCGAGATCGGCACCATTCGGACCGACCGCCCGCCGCGAGTCATCCTGACCTCGAATCGGACCCGCGAGGTCCACGATGCCCTCAAGCGCCGGTGTCTCTACCACTGGATCGACTATCCGAGCCTGACCCGCGAGATCGAGATCGTGCGCGCGCGCGTGCCCGATGCCCCGGACCGCCTGGCTGCCCAGGTTGTCGGATTCGTGCAGCGGCTACGTGAGGCAGATCTGACCAAGGTGCCCGGCGTTGCGGAAACGCTCGATTGGGCTGCCGCCCTCCTCGCACTTGGCCAGCTGGAGCTTCGCCCGGAGGTGGTCGACGAGACGCTGGGGGTCGTGCTCAAGTACGAGGAAGACATCCGCCGGATCAGGGGCGATACCGCGCGCACCTATCTCGCCGAGGTGGCCGCGAGTGGCTGAACCAGAGCGAAGTCGCATTTCGGGAGACGAACTGCTCGCCGCGTCCGTGCGCTTTGGGCGCGAACTGAGAAGGGCGGGATTGGCGATCGATCTGGGCGCGGCAATCGACTTCGCGCGTGCGCTCGGCCTGGTGGACATCGGACAGCGCGACGAGGTGCGCGCTGCCGGCGCGACCGTCTTCGTGCGACGGCGCGACGATCTGCCGACGTACGACACGGTCTTCGATCGATTCTGGCGGCGACGCGGCCAGAGCCTGGAATCCGAGGGACCAACAGTTGGTCCGCACTCCAAAGACCTCGCGGTAGGCGACGATGGCGATGCGGAGGCCGAAGGCGCAGACCCCGCGCGGCGACGGACGGGCAATGAGGGCCAGCGGCTGCGCGGCACCAGCGACGAGGACGTCGACCAGGGCTCGCCGGTCGAGGGCGTTGTCATCGCGCCCGACGCGTACAGCGCCGGGGAGATCAT
>WNGJ01003150.1_pt1 | contig 16896 bp, 16 predicted proteins | sample 5400611 | NCBI WGS metagenome assembly WNGJ01 (sample SAMN13153375, study PRJNA577476) | soil metagenome | isolation source: 40 cm soil or saprolite under Garry oak tree replicate 1 | place: USA:California | collected 2016-06-15 | reverse complement strand
GCTCCCACGGCCCCGACCCCAACGCCACCTCGAACACGTTGGAGAACGCGTAGTGGCGAGGATCATCATCGACCACCTCCACCCGACCCTTCTCAAACCCACCCAGCGACCCAAACCGCGTCACAAAACGAGACAACAACCACCCCTCCTTCCGGTGCCGGAAGAACCCCGGAGTGCTGCATCGCCACCGCCAAGTCGCCCAATTGAGCTGCGTCGAGGCGACCGATGTCAAGGGAGGCGCCAGGCGATCCCGCCGCCGGTGGTGGGGCCGGCTATCGCAGCCCGAGCCGGTAGCGCGACAGGGTCCCGGACCGGGTGAACCCGGAGGTCTCGTACAGGCGCCTGGCCGGCGGGTTGGCGGCGTCGACGCCGAGCACCACGCTGGTGGCGCCGCGCTCCGCCAGCGCGCGGACGCTGTGGCGCAACAGGGCTCTGCCGAGCCCGATCCGCCGGGCGGCGGGGGCGACCCCCAGGTCCTCGACCCAACCGCAGACCGCGCCGCCGGAACGCTCCACGCGGCTGTAGCAGAACCCCGCGACCTCGCCGCCCCGCAGCGCCACCAGGCACAGGTTGGCATCGGTCGAGGGATGCGACAGCACCCGCTCCACGATCGCCGCGGTCGCGCCACCGTAGCCAGGAACGTCCGCGAAGGCCGCGTCGCAGGCGGCCACGACCAGCGGCACCGTGGGCGGCGCGCCGGCCAGGCTGGTTCCCGCCGGCCAGGTCGGCGCGGCGAAGGCGTGCGGGCGCTCGTGGACCAGCACGTGCAGGTCGCGGTCGTGGTGGAACCCGAACGGGCCGAGCGGGCCGGCCGCCTCCGGGACGCCCACGTCGGTGAGCAGCTGGTGGACCGTGCCGATCGAGGTGGCGCGAGCGACCGCCCAGCCGACCAGCGCGGCGGCCTCCGTGGCGTGTCGGTCGGGGTCGACCAGGGCGTCGAAGAACGCCTCGGCTCCGTCGGCGCTGAACACGCTCAGACCGCTCACGACCCGGACCCAGCAGGTGCCCACCACGCGGCCGCCGACCTCCGCCACCCTGGCGTCACGTCCCAGGTCCAGCGGGCAGCCGACCTCCAAGAGCCCGTCCAGCCCCAGCCGCTCGCCGAGCAGTCCCAGCTCGGCCCGCCGAGGCGCCCGCAGCCGCGGCGGCCGAAGAACCGCTGCGCCCACCGAGCCGCCCGCCGTCCCGTCATCACCGCCCATGCCGCCGATCCTAGCCCGCCGTGTCGCTGGTGGTTAGACGGTCAGGCCGACCAGAGCGGCGCTCACCTGCCAGAGCCGTGCCGCGGCGGCCTCGTCGTAGCTGCGCTCGGAGGATCTCTTGGGTTTGCTGTTGACGAAGTAGCGGCCCGTCACCTGCTCGAGATCGGGAGCGGAAGCCAAGTGGATTGACGTGGCGGCGCCCTGGGCCGGGGCCTTCATGAACGGCCGCAGGAATGGGACGAGCAGTCGCTGGACGCCGGCGGGGTCCTCGGCTCCGAACGATGTGCGCACCACGCCGGGATGCAGCGCATTGGCGGTGACCAAGGTGGCCTGCAGCCTGCGGGCCAGCTCGTAGGTGAACAGGACGTTGGCGAGCTTGGACTGGTTGTAGGCCCGTGCGCCGGAGTAGGACCGTTCGCCCTGGAGGTCGTCGAAGTCGATTCGCCCCTGGCCGTGCGCATTGGAAGCGACCGTGACCACGCGGGCCGGGGCGCTGTGCTGCAGCCGGTCCAGGAGCAGGTTGGTGAACAGGAACGGCGCGAGATGGTTGAGGGCGAAGGTGCGCTCGTGCCCGTCAGCGGTGACGTGCCGGGTGTTCCAGTACCCCCCGACGTTGTTGACCAGCACATCGATCCGGGAAAGGCGCTTGAGTACCTCGTCAGCCAGCCGCCGCACCTCCGACTGGCAGGACAGGTCCGCGACGAACACCTCCACCTGCCCGCCGCCGGCTGCGCGGATCTCGCCAGCCGCGCTCTCGGCGCGCCCGCGGTCCCGGCCACAGATCGCCAGATGCGCACCCATCGTGGCCAGGCCCACGGCGGTCGCCCTGCCGATGCCTGCAGTGCCACCGGTGACCAGCACTGTCCTGCCGGCCATCGGCCCGCTGTGGATCTGTTCCATGTTCGTGCTCCTTCGGTGTCTGTCGGGACAGTGTCCCGTGTTCGGGGGTCGCTGGACGCTTGGCCTTGGCGCGGACCTTCTCGTGCGTGTGGGCGGCGTCGTTGTCCATCGCCAAGCGACACGGCGCACTCATCGCCTATCCCGCTCGAAGCGGAAACGGGTTGACAGGCCCGGCGGCCGCTCGGCCAGACTGGCCCGGTCGTGCACGCACCCAAGGAGCCAGCATGACGACCAGCAGGCGTCCCGACCCTGCGCTGCTCCCGCACGGAGACGGACCGGGGGCGATCACGCCCGACGGGTGCTCCGTCGAGTTCTACGCGGCGCTCGCACCAGGGCAGGAGCCTCGGATCGTCCACGACGCGATCCCAGAGCGCGCCACCATCCTGGAGCTCGGCGCCGGCGCGGGCAGGGTCACGCATGCGCTGCTGGCGCTGGGCCATCCGGTGGCGGCCGTCGACGAGTCCCCGGAGATGCTGGAGCGAATCCGCGAAGCCGAGACCGTGCTGGCCCGCATCGAGGACCTGGACCTCGGCCGCCGCTTCGACGCGGTCCTGTTCGCCTCGTACCTGCTCAACGTCCCCGACCAGGAATGGCGGCGCAGCCTGCTGGCCGCCTGCCGACGCCACGTCAGCGACAACGGCTGCGTGCTGATCCAGCGCCACGAGCCCGAGTGGTTCGACACCGCCGCACCCTTCGAGCACCACTACGACGACCTGCCGCAGGGCGAGGTCGTCTACCGGATGCGCGACGTGACCCGGCCAGGGCCGGGACTGGTCTCGGCGACCATGGAGTACAGCATCGGCGACCGGACCTGGACGCAGTCGTTCACCAGCCAGCGCGTCGACGACGCCCAGCTCGCCGACGACCTGGGGGCGGTCGGCCTGGCCGTCGACGCCTATCTCACCGACGACCGGACCTGGATCAGGGCACGCCCGTCAGCGGCCGGCTGGAGCGGGGGAGCGGACCGGCCGGGCGCGAGCCCGTCCACACGCCAACCGTAACGCCGCGGGAACGGTCAGGCCTGCGGCAGCAGGCGGCTGTCGCGGGTCTTGACGCCGGTCGCGCGGTAGAGGTCGCGCAGCAGCGCGATCTCGGCGCCGTGGTGCATGGCCTCGCGGCTGATGTGGACGATCAGCGCGGCCATCGAGTCGTTGGCGTAGGGGCCGCCCCTGGGTCCGAGCGGTGTTCGCAGGCCCTCCTCGTCGAGGGAGGCGATCCCGCTGTGCCACTGCCCATAGGTCCGCTCGAGGAACGCGATCGCCTCGCTCGCGCTGCCCGGCAGATCGGTGGGGACGTGGCGGGGGTCGGCCATGTCCGCGTCTTCGGGGACGCTGCCGTCACCGAAGAACGTGCTGGCCCGGTTGGCGAAGCAGGTCGCACCGAGGTGCACCAGCCGCCACGCGATGGTCGTCACCGGCGGCGGCGACGGCTCCGGCCATTGCGCGTCCAGCCGGTAGGCACCGTCCGCGCCGCGGCGCAGACTCCAGCAGCCGTCCACCGGCTCCCAGAAATACTCCTCATCGGTCAGGCCATCCAGACGTGGCCGCAGATGGACGTCCCAGTAGAACTCCAACTGCCCGACCAGCAGGCGACCCCAGTCAACCTCCATCGCGTGCCTCGACCTTCATCCGCGTCTCCTCGTCCCGTGCGCGCACGAGCCTACGACGAGGCCCCGACAGTCCGCCTTCCCACGGGCGTATGCTGCGCGCCATGCTGATCAGGGACGCCACTCCCCAGGACTGGCCCGCGATCTGGCCATTCCTGCACCGCATCGTCGCCGCCGGTGAAACCTTCTCTTGGGACCGCGACGTCGGCGAGGAGCGGGCCCGGCCGATGTGGATGCACGAGCCTCCTGGCCGCACCGTCGTCGCCGTCGAATCCGACGGGACCGTCCTCGGCACCGCCGAAACACAGCCCAATCACGGCGGGCCCGGCGCGCACATCGCCAACGCGGGCTTCATGGTCCACCCCGACCACGCCGGACGCGGCGTCGGCCGGGCGCTCGGCCAGCACGTGATCGCCCAGGGGCTACGTCGGCCTGCACGTCGTGTACCGCCGCCTGTAACCCGTCCGGCTGGCGCGCGCTCTTCTCCTGGCGATCCCCCATAATAGAAGTTATGTAAACCAGCGCCAGGCGTATCGCAGCTGCTCCCCTGCCGTCTGTGTCGCTGCTGTCCCGTCTCGTCCTGTCTCATCCTGTAGAGCGCAGAGATCTTGTGTAGCCGACCGCCCTGCAGCTCGCCTGCTCGGCGTTGGGATGGGCGTCGACGATAACCACGACCGCGTGCTCGGACTCGATCGCGCGGGCCGTGTAGGCGGCGCCGCACGGCCCGTCGCCCTCCTCAGCGCCGGTGAAGTGCGCCGTGAGCGTGCGGCCGTCCAGGGCCAGCACAGCGCCGTCGATCCGCAGCCCGCCCGGGGGATCGTCTGGGTCCCACGGTGGCGGGGTTACCTTGACGATGCTCCCGGGATCGACCGCCACGACCGCGATCCGCACCCGGCTCCCCGCAAGCGTGTACTCCCAGGCGGGCGCTCTTGCCGCGCCCCGGCTCGTCGCGACTGTCATCGCCCCCAGCCGTGCCCCCGTCACCTGCAGCGGCATGCACCCGCCACAGTCACCCTCCCCCGCCCTGCGCAACATCTCCAGCGCTCGGACGGCGGATGCGAGCGGGAACCGGGCCGAGGTACCGTCCGCCCACCGCACCTCGCCAGCAGGTGGGTGTCCTCCGGAAGGTCACCGGCGGGCCGGAGCTGGCCCGACCCCAGCGCCAGCTTGTTGTTCTCGCCGATCGCGGGCTCCCAGTCCCTGATCTGCGAGTAGACGGGTCCTGCGGGAACGAACCCGGGAGCGGCCGCTGCCCAGGCCTGCTCGTAGCGGTCCAGCGCCTGCCGGGCCTGCCGCGAGTCCGCCTCGCCGGAACCCGCGGCCGCAGGGGCACGGCCGCAGCCAGCGGCCAGCAGCAGGACCGCCACCACGAGTGCTCCGCGAGCGTGGCCCATGCTCACCCTCCTCTCGCCGGGTAGGCCACGCCGATTCTGACGGCGCCGGTGGCAGCACGGTTCCAGCCATGGCCCGGCCCGAAGCTGCAGGCTGCTTGCCTGACCAGCGCGGCCGGTCAGGATGGTTCGTGCGCGCGGTCACCCGGCAGCCTGAAGGGACCTCCACCGGACCGAGCATCTCGTGTCCCTGGGCGTCCAGCATGGGGCGCTGCGCACCCAGTCGTGGCGGCGCCTCGGCGAGGCCGCGATGCGGGTAGATCCTGGCGGGCGCCAATTTGGGCGACGCGCTACCCCGCAGATGCGCTCGATCACAGCCGGGTCGTGCGGTGCCGCCCATACCGACCCGTCCGGGTCGGAGCGGGTAGCACATGATCGCTCGCGACCTTCGTGAACGTCGCGTCATCCAGCGCCTGCAAGGTGCCGACATCCCATCGCACGGTCGACATGCTGTCGCCATTCCCCCGGCCCAGCCGCCGCCGGCAACGTCGATGGGCTTGCTCGGTAAGCCTGGTGGACCGCGGGAACTCATAGCGGGTGCTCAACGCGCTCAAGACGACGTGCGGAGGTCGGCCAGAAACCAGGTGAGCGCCTGGTTGAGTACCTCGGCCCGTTCCCACCGCAGGAAGTGGCCGGCGCCCGGCAGCTTGGCGACGCGCGTATCGGGTAGTCAGGCATGGCAAGGCTCCTCGGGATTGGCTGTTGCGGGTTGGACGAGCTGTGGGATCGCGCGGTGATCGACACCGCCGGGATGCTGCTTGGCACCCAGTCGTTCTCCACCACCCGGGCACCGTGCCCTGTTGCGCTGGCTGCGCGGCTTCGGGGACGTGCGGCTGGTCGGCATCGAAGGCACCGGCAGCTACGGTGCTGGCATCACCCGCCACCTGGCCCAGGCCGGCATCGAGCTTCTTGAGGTCGACCGGCCCGACCGCGACCCCGTGGCGCGACCAGGATCGCGCTGAAGTCCCTGGCCCGCAGGATCCTGGAGCTCGACGACGAGATCGCCGACCTCGACGTCGCCAAGCTCGCTGGCGAACTCGCTGCGCGCCTGCTTGCCGCCGTCGGCATCGGCGTCGAGGTCGCCGGGCAGATGCTGGTCACCGCCGGCGACAACCCGCAGCGCATCCCGCCTCCCTCAAGCCTGGTTACTCGTAGGCGATCGCGCGTAGCACGTCAGTTCGTGCCGCCCTGACCGCGGGGAGGATGGCTGCAGTCAGGCCGACGATTACCGCCAGCGCTAGGAAGACGACCATGGACCCCCAGGGCAGCGACAGCACAGGGATGAACTCGTCCCGCAGCGCGCGGGCCACCGCCGTGCCGAGTGCGGTCCCGACCAGCAGGCCGAGCAGGGCGCCGAAGACGGCGATCACCACCGACTCGACCGTGACCAGCTGGACGACCTGGGCGCGGCCCATCCCGATCGCGCGCACCAGGCCCAGCTCACGGGTGCGCTCCACGATCGACAGCACCAGCGTGTTGACGATGCCGAGCACCGCGATGACGATCGACAGGGCCAGCAGGACATACAGCAGCACCACGGAGGTGTTGACCTGCCTGGTCAGCTGCGCCAGGAAGTCGGCCTGGCTGCGGACGCCGACCTCGGGGTTGTCGGCCAGCAGCGCGGCCACCTGCCGCTGGATGGCGCCAGGGTCGGCGCCCTCGTCGAGGGTGATGTAGCCCCAGTTGGCCTGCGGCGAGCGGAAACCTGCAGTGGCGTCAGGGACCGACAGCAGCAGCGCCCCCGGCACCAGCCGCGACCGCTCGAAGACGCCGACCACGGTGAAGGTCCGTGGGCCGCGGCGCTGGGTCGCCAGCTGAAGCGTGCTGCCGACGGCAAGGTGGTGGTCCTTGGCGAACCCGTCGTCGATGACCAGCTCGCCCGTCTGCAGCGTGCGCAGCTCGCCCGCGGTTGCCTTCAACCGGAAGATGTCCGCTATCGCTGCGACGTCGCCGGCCGCGACCTCGGTGGTTTCCTTGCCGGTCTGGGCGACGTCAACGTGGACGGCGACCGCCTGCCGCACCCCTTCAAGCTGCTTGGCCTTGTCGATCACTGCCGGGTCGTAGGTGGGCGCGGAGCGGTTGGTGACGTTGTCGCCGGAGATGACGAGCTCGGCGGCAAGGTCCTGGCGGACCAGCTGCCCGAGGCTGGCCTTGAGCGAGCTGGCGAGCACGCTCACCCCGGTGACCAGGGCGATGCCGACCATTAGGGCGGCAGCGGTGATCGCGGTGCGTCGGGGGTTGCGCGCCGAGTTGCGCTGCCCGAGCTTGCCGGGCGTCGACCAGGCGAACGCCCGGCCGAGCACCGCCACGGCGGGTCGGCTGAGCACGGGGGTCAGCATGGCGACGCCGACGAAGGTCAGTAGCACGCCGCCGAGCAGCGCCGCCGGCGTGGCGTCGCCCAGGTCGCCGAACAGCGCCGCGCCGACGGCGCCGACGCCGAGCAGGGCGGGGAGCGTCCCGGCGATGGTCAGCGGGGTGAGTGGCTTATCGGGCGTGGCGGCATCTCGCATGGCTGCGACCGGCGGGACCCGGGAGGCCCGCAGCGCCGGCAAGAGCGCCGCGATGACCGTGACGACGACGCCCACCAGATAGGAGGCGACGATTGCGGCGACGGGCAGGGTGAGCCCGGCATCAGGGAGGCTCACTCCCCTTGCCGCCTGCATGACCGCCCGGAGCAGCGCGGCGATGCCGAGGCCGGCGAACAGGCCGAGCGTTGCGGCCAGCAGCCCGACCAGGACGGCCTCGACGAGCACCGACCGGAGCACCTGGCCGCGGCTGGCGCCCACCGACCGCAGCAGCGCCAGCTCCCTGGTCCGCTGGGCCACCAGGATCGAGAAGGTGTTGAGGATGAGGAAGACGCCGACAAACAGCGTCACGCCGGCGAAGCCAAGCAGGAAGAAACGGAGGAAACCCAGGAACGCGGTCACGTCGCTGGCTTGGTCGTCGGCGACCTGCTGGCGAGTGCGGACCGAGTAGCCGCCGCCTAGCGCCGCCTGGATCGCATCCCGTAGCCTGGTCGTTGAGCCTCCCTGCTGGGCGCGGACGTTGACGACGCTGTAGGTGCCCGACTTGCCGAGCATCAGCTGCTGGGCGACCGGCTCGGTGAACGCCACCCGCGTCTCGGCTCCCAGCGAGTCCCGGCCGCCGGTGTAGCCGAAGATCCCCACCAGGGTGAACGTCCGCTTGGGCTGCAGGGTGAGCACGTCGAGCCGGTCGCCCAGCTTGAAGTTGCCCTGCTTGGCCAAGCCCGCGCTGATCGCCACCTCGCCGGGCGCCCGCGGGCCTCGGCCTTGCCGCAGCTGGACGAAACCGACCTCTCCGCGCCAGCCAACTCCAAACCGTGGCGGTCCCGAGCTGCCGATCACCTTGCCGTCCCGGCCGACGACCCGGGCGCCGTCCTCGATCACCGCGCCGATCGCGCTCTGCACTCCGGGCACCGTGGCGACCTTGCCGACCACTTCGGCGGGGATCGGCTCGGTGACCCCCTGACCGCCCCGCTGCCCGGCGTCAACGTGCTGGGCACCCCTGACCTGCACGTCGAGGTTCTGGTTGACGGTCTGGAACAGGGTGTCGAACGACCTGCCGAGGTTGTCGGTGAGCACCAGCGCCCCGGAGACCGCCATCACCCCCAGTACCACTGCCAGCCCCGACAGCAGCAGCCGCAGCTTGCGGGCCAGCAGGCCCTTCAGCGTCGCCCTGACCATCACGCGCTCCCCTCGCTGCTGTCGAGGTGCTTCATCCGCTCCAGCACCCGCTCGGCGGTCGGGTCGGCCAGCTCGCCGACGATCCGACCGTCGACCAGGAACACCACCCGATCGGCATAGGCGGCCGCGGTCGGGTCATGGGTCACCATGACGACGGTCTGGTCGAGCTCTCGCACCGAGCGCTGCAGGAACCCGAGCACCTCGGCGCCCGAGCGGGAGTCCAGGTTGCCGGTGGGCTCGTCGGCGAAGATCACCTCCGGCCGCGTGACCAGCGCGCGGGCGCAGGCGACCCGCTGCTGTTCACCGCCGGACAGCTGTGCCGGCCGGTGACCGAGCCGGCCGCCGATCCCCAGGGTCTTGACGATGAGGTCCAGCCACGCCTGGTCCGGCTTGTGGCCCGCGATCGCCGGGGGCAGCGTGATGTTCTCCGCGGCGGTCAGCGTCGGCAGCAGGTTGAACATCTGGAAGACGAACCCGACCTTGTCGCGGCGCAGCCGGGTCAGCCCGCGGTCACCGAGCGTGTCGACTCGGGTGTCACCGATCCACACCTCACCGGTGCTGACCCGGTCCAGCCCGGCCAGACAGTGCAACAGCGTGGACTTGCCCGACCCCGACGGGCCCATAATCGCGGTGAAGCGGCCACGCCAGAAGTCCACGGTCACGCCGGCGAGCGCGTCGACCCGAGTGGCTTCGCTGGGGGCATAGACCTTACTCACGTCCACCGCCCGGGCTGCCACGCCCGCACCGGCCAGCACTGTCGCTGTTGCACTCTGCATCGCATGACTCCCAACTCTGCGGCGGGGGCGGGCCGGGGGGCGTGCCCACCCCCGCCTGCTCAACGAAGCTGCTCCAGTCGCTCCCGGTACTCGTCGGTGGTGAGCTCGCCGCGGGCGTACCGCTCGGCCAGGATGTCCCTGGCCCGGTCCACGCCAGAGCGCTCCCCCGGCCGGGCGCTGCGGACCAAGAACCAGCCCACGGTGGCAATGACGGCGACCCACCCCAGCAGCACGATCGGCCCCCACAGCCACCCCCACCCGCCGGACCCCCACCCGTGCCGCCATCCGTCGCCCCTGAAGGCGAGCAGCGCGGACAGGACAGATAACGCAAGCATCGACCACCTCAGTTGCGCGGGATCGTCACGTCCCCAAGTGTCGGGGTGCGGGCATACGCCCGTCGTCGGCTGGGAAGCGACGTTCGTACTGCACGATCGACGTACCATGCCTACACAGCGGCGCGGAGCCGGCCGGGGTCAGCTTGCGTTCGAACCGGCCAGGCCGCACTGGAAGGCGACCACCACCAGCTGGGCACGGTCGTGCGCTCCCAGCTTCCCCATGGCGCGGCTGACATGAGTGCGCGCGGTGGCCGGGCTGATCACCAGCCGCTCGGCGATCTCGTCGTTGGACAACCCCTCGGCCACTAGCACCACCACCTCGCGTTCCCGCTCGGTGAGCGTCCGCAGGCCCGGATGTGGCGCCGGCCGGCGAGCCCGCCTGGCCACGAACTCGCCGATCACCCGGCGGGTCACGGTGGGCGACAGCAGCGACCCGCCAGCGGCGACCACGCGCACGGCGTGCACCAGCTCGGCTGGCTCGGTGTCCTTGATCAGGAACCCGCTGGCGCCGTCCCGCAGCGCCTCGAACACGTACTCGTCCAGCTCGAAGGTGGTCAGCACGATCACCCGGGTCCCGGCCAGCTCGGGGGCGGCCGCGATCGCCCGCAGCGCCTGGAGCCCGTCCATGCCCGGCATCCGCACGTCCAGCAGCACCACGTCCGGCCGGGTGCGCCGCACCAGCTCCACCACGGCGCGCCCGTCGTCTGCCTCGCCGACCAGCGCCAAGTCGTCCTCGGTCTCCAGAAGCACCCGCAGCCCCAGCCGGACCAGCGCCTGGTCGTCGGCGACCACCACGCGGATCATCGGTGGCCCTGCCCGAACGGCAGGCGGGCACGCACCCGGAACCCGCCCTCGGCGCTCGGGCCGGCCTCCAGCGTCCCACCCACCGTGGCCGCGCGCTCGGCCATTCCGGCGATACCATGCCCGCCCGGCCACATCGCTCCCGATGCCCGGCCCCTACCAGTGTCGGCGATCTCCAGGACCACCTTGTCGCGCCCATAGCCGACCCGCACGATGGCGGTGGCCGGGCCGGCGTGACGCGCCACGTTAGTCAGCGACTCCTGCACGATGCGATAGGCGGCCAGGTCCACCGCGGCGGGCAGGCCGACCCGGTCACCGCTGACAACCAGGTCGACCCGCAGGCCGCCCTCGCCCGTAGCGGCCACCAGCGCCTCCAGCTGGCCGAGCCCGGGCGCTGGCCACCGCGTCCCGTCTGGGCTTTCGGCCTCAGGCTGGCGGAACACCGCCAACGTCCTACGCAGCTCATCCAACGCGTCCTTGCTGGTCTGCTTGATCGCCGCCAGCGCCACCTGGGCCTGCTCCGGCCGCCTGCCCTCCACATGGAGGGCCACGCCAGCCTGCAGGTTGATCACGGCCAGGCCGTGCCCCACCACATCGTGGACCTCTCGGGCGACCTGCAGCCGCCCCTGGTAGGCGCGCCGCCGCGTCTCGTCCTCACGGGCGCGGCGTTCGGCCTCCTGGCCGAGCCGCACCACCGTGCCGATCGCCCACGGCGGCAACAGCAGCCCGGACAGCACCACCAGCAACACCGGCGCCTCGACCGGCAGCCGCTCCGGACCGAGGACCACCAGGTCTGGGATGACGACGGCCATCATGGTCACCCCGCAGGCGGCCAAGGACGGCCCCACCGGCAACCGCGCCGCGACCGCATACATGGCCACGCTCATCGCCAGCAGGATCGGTCCGTACGGGTACCGCAGCGCGAGGAAGGCGACACTCGCCCCGGCCGCCGTCGCCAGCACCAGCAGCGGCCATCGCCGCCGCCCCAACAGCACAGCCGCCGCAACCCCCATGAGCCCGTACGCCAGCGCATCCAGCGGACGGCGCGGCGGGACCTCCCCCATCGCCGCCGGCCCCGACCCGAACACCATCACCGTCCCTGCGGCCACAGCCGGCAGTGCGTCGGCCACCAGGGCACGGCCGACCCTCTGCCAGCGGGCGACGTTCATGCCGACCACGATACGATGCGCCGGAATCGCTGGAATCCGCTCCAGGATGTACTCGGTCCTACCACGGTGGACGTAGCCGGAGCCACACCCGACGGCGCGCTGCGCTGCCCCTCCTGGTGGAGGTGGGCCCCTCCCCTCAACCTCTTCCCGAACAAGGCTTGCCAATTTTCCGATTCGATGGCTCACCCTGAGCCGAAACGGTGAGGGGGGATCAGTCGAGGCCGACCATGTCACTATCTACCGCTGAGTGCAGCGGCTCATTCGTCTGCTCGTGGAGGCAGCCCGGCCCTGCCGGCACGCCAAGACGGAGGTAAAGGTCGCCGGCTTGCGGGGGCGGCGCAAGCGCAGTCCGGCTTGCGCCGCCCCCGCAACCTCGAGCAGGTCCGGGCTCCGATCGCCGAGCTGGCCCGTGCTCCCGTGGCCGGTGCTACTCGTGGATGATGTCGACCTCGCCCACCCTGATGGATCCCAACCTTGTATTCCCGGTGAGGAGCGCAGGCTCAGGGGTGAGGTTGGTGGTTCCATCCGATACGGTGCCGGACGCTGTGGCCTGCCGGAAGGTGCCGTCCATGTGGAAGTTCACCTTGGACCCCGGCGCCTTCAGGTGGAAGCGGTTGTCCTGGCTGAAGGTGTCGCCGAATCCGGTCCAGCTCACGCTGACATGCACTGGGAAGGAAGTGCCGGAGGTGGAGTCGGACACCTCGATGGTCGCGGTCAGGGTCGCCGCGGTAAACTGCCCGTCGATCTGGAAGTCGTCGGGCGCCAAGTCCGCAAAGCCGAAGGCGTCAACCAGCTGGGTCTGGGTGCAGACGTCTTCCTGGGAGACATAGACCTCGCCCCCAGACGCCGCTTCGGGTCCGCCCGGGTCAGTCTTGAAGCGGCCGTCGGTGGCGAGGACGTAGACGACGGTTTGAACGCATCCGTTGATTGAGGAGAACTCCGCCTGCGCGGTGTGACCCTGGAATTTCACGTGAAGGGTCTCTGACCCGGCGGCGCGTGCCGGTACGGCGAGGGCCATCAGGACCAAGGCGAGGCTGACGACGGTCAGCAGCCGCGTTCGCATCCCTGGGCTCCTTTCTTTCCTGGTTACGGACTTGGGTGGGCGACACGAGGGGACGCCATGCCAGTTCAGATCGCCCGACTGGCCCAACCAAGGACCGTCAAGGCGCGAACTAGATCCTGGTGCACGCCGTTCGCTTGGGTCCCCCTCCGCCGCCGGAGCGACGAGCGCGGACAGGACAGACGACGCGGGCATCGGTCACCTCGGTGGGTGGACGGGATCGTCACCAACCTCAGTCTTGGGGTGCGGGCGTACGCCCGTCGTCGGCTGGGAGGCGGCTGTTGTGCTGCACATTGGCGGCGCTGCGCCTACGCCGCAGCGCGTAGCCGGCCGGGGTCAGCTCCGTCCGAACCAGCGAGGCCGAACTGGAACGCGTCCTCCCACCAGCTGGGCGCGGTCGCGGTCCTGGGGTGCCGAGAATCTCGTGCATAGCGTTGACCTGCTGCTTCGCGCCGGTCCCCGGATGTCCGCGACGATCGCCACCCATGAGGCGTTGCGACTGCTCTACCCGATCTTCTGTCAACTCATAGGCCGGTTCGCGCTGCTGGCACGGCTACGCGGCGAAGGACGCCGAACTCCTCGTACTACGGCACGAGGTCGCGGTCTTGCGCCGTCAGGTCGCCCGGCCACGCCTCTCCTGGCCAGACCGCGCCGTCCTGTCGGTGTCGGCCCGGGCGCTCCCCACCCAGCGCCGACACCATCGGCTCGTGACACCGGGACGCTGCTGCGCTGGCATCGCGACCTGGTCCGACGCCACTGGACCCGGCCCCACCGCCCACCCGGGCGGCCATCGATCCCACCGGAGCGCGTCGCCTGATCCTGCGGCTGGCAGCCGAGAACCCAACCTGGGGGTGTCGGCGCATCCACGGGGAGCTCGTCCGGCTTGGCGACAAGCTCGCGCCAAGCACGGTGGCTGCTCCTCAACCGGGCAGGCATCGACCCGGCGCCACGCCGCTCGGGCCTGACCTGGTGACAGTTCCTGTCCACCCAGACCGACGGAATTCGGTCGTGCGACTTCTTCCACGTCAACACGGTGCTGCTCAGGCGCCTGTATGTGTTGTTCGTGATCGAGCTTGCCACCCGCCGCGTCGACGTCTTGGGCGTGACGGCCAACCCGACCTGGCGTTGGTCCAACAGGCTCGCAACCTGCTCATCCGCATGGCCATCAACGATGCCGTCCGCTGGGACCTGCTGACCCGCAACCCGCCCTCAATGCCACCCCACCCAAGCACCACCGCCGCGAGTTCCGGACCTGGACCGCCGACGAGCTGCGCCGCTTCCTGGAGACCGTGGACGGGGAGCGGCTGTCCGCCGCCTGGCGGCTGGCCGCCCTCACCGGGATGCGCTGCGGGGAGGTCCTCGGGCTGCGCTGGGCCGACGTCAGCCTGGACGGCGGCTGGCGGTCGGTCCGCCAGGCCCCTGGTCGTCGTTGACCGCGTGGTCCGGGTCTGCCTGCCCAAGAGCGCCCGTGGCCGCCGGCTGATCGCCCTGGACCCTGGCACCGGCCGTCCTCGCGGGTGAACACCCAGGTCCCCGCCCGGCCAGGTGGAGCCGAGGGCGAGCCGCTCGGCGGCCTGCTGGGCGCGGTGCACGCCTAGGGCGGCCAGCCGCTGCATCCCGACTGGCTCCGCCGCCGCTTCGAACGGCGCGTTCAGCCGCTGGTTTCTCACGTACGCCTTTCCGTCTTGCTTGCCGGACCCGGACCATCTGGCAGTGCTGGTCCGTCCCGTCGTTGTCAGGGCTGCTTTCCCGCCGTCAGCCGTGTCCCCGGCGTCGGGCTGCCCTCAGCCTCAGTGGCTCGCTGCGACGAGCCCCAGGCGGTGTCCTTTCACCACCGCACGGTTCGAGAGCGCCTCGTGGCGCTCGATGTCCCACGACCAGACCTGGTTCGGTCGGGCGGCCAGCAGCTCCGGCTTGATGGGTGGGTGGCGTGCCCTGCCGGCGGCGCTCCGACCTCGCCCTCGGCGTGCAGGATGCGGTACATCGTGGGCACCGCCGGGCACGCCGATCAGCAGGGCCGTTGCGAGTACCGCCAGGCGCAGGCCGGGGCCGGAGAGCAGGGCGGATGCGGCCAGGCCGCCGAGCGGTGGCGCTGCCTGCATGCTGGTCCGCAGCAGCCCAAAGACGCGGCCGCGGAGATGGGCGGGGATCAGCCGCATCCGCAGCGTCTGCGGCCAGACCGTGAGCGGGCCGGTGCAGAACGACGACAGCGCCAGGAATGCCGCCGCGCCGGGCAGCTGAGGCAGTGCGACCAGCCCGAGGAGGAACGCGCCGGCCACGAACTGCGACAGCGCAATGGCACGGCCGAGCGGCCAGCGTACTGTGACCATGCGGCGGCCGCCGCGCCTGCAGTTCGCCGGCGGCAAGCGCGCTCGACAGCAGCCCGAAGCCGGAGGCGCCACCACCGGCGAGCACCGTTTGGGCGTAGACCGGCAGTAGCACCGGGATGATCCCGTAGCCGACGTTGAACAGCATGAACATCACGGTGGTCGCGATGATGGTGGGCTGGCCGACCACGAACCGCAGGGCGCGCAGCACCCCCATGCCGCGGTCGGCCTTGGTCTCGACCGCGGCCTCCAGGTTGGCGTCGGCTGCGGTTGTGGGCGTCGGGTCGGTGTGGCGCTGGCGTGCCGGCGGCTGCGAGCGCCCGAGCAGCGCGGCGAATGCGAAATAGGTCGCGGCGTCGATCGCGAGCACGTCGGCGCCGTTCAGCCCGGGTGAGCAGGATGCCGGCCGCCGCCGGACCGGCCAGCGTCGCCACGCCATAGCCGATCGACTCCAGCGCGTTGGCGCTGTCCAGCTCGCTGGGCGAGACCAGTTGCGGGATCATCGCGCCCGGTCAGCGGCAGCATCTTCAACAGCGCAAACAGCGCCGCCACCGCGTACAGGTGCCACAGTGCCAGCGCGCCGGCATGGTAGAGCAGCGGCACGATCGCGAACGCGGCGCCGCGGATCAGGTTGTCAGCCAGCAGCACGGCGCGCCGGTCGAACCGGTCCAGCACGCTGCCCGCGATCAGCCCGCCCACCGCAACCGGCGCGGTGTAGGTGGCCACAAACCAGCCCAGCTGCCGCACCGAGCCGCTGGTCTGGTAGACCAGCCACAGCAGCGCGACCAGGCTCATGCTGTCGCCCAGCGCCGACAGCGTCATCCCGGTCCACAGCAGGCGGAAGTCGCGGTACGCGAGCGTGGTGCGGTAGCGGTTCATGGGCAGTGAGTCAACCACCCGTCTGCGGGCCGGGGCTTGCGAGTGCTTGCGCCGCCGTGTCGGTCTCTTGCGGTACCGTCGGCGTATGTCGCCCACGCGGGAGCCGACCAGCCAGCCAGATGGCGGGATTGGCGTGTTCATTTCTCTCGCCAGTGGGTCGCTTGCGTCGGTAGGCCGCTTCCATCACCGCGCCTGCCCGTTCCGGGACCCGACCGAGGAGCGGTTCGACGGCGATCAGGTGATCTTCACCGCCGGTGGGAGCTGGCGGATCGGCAGCCGCCGGGGCTGGGTCGACGCCGAGCCACGCGTGGTCGTGCTCGGACACGATGGCGAGCCATACCGCTGCGATCATGGCGGCAAGGTGCCGACCGACCGGAACCTGTCGGTGCAGTTAAAGCCCGGGGCGCTCCGCGCGATCCTCGACCCGCACCCCGACCCGCTCAGCGCGATGCTCGCCGAGCGGTTGCTGCCTGATTTGGCCAGCCCGCCGCTCACCCCCCAGGTCCAGCTCACCGCACGCAGGTTCGCGGCCGGGGCGGAAGCGTTGTTGCCTGGCCGCTAAATGCTTCCTGGGAGTTCATGCCGCATGGTTGAGTTCCTCCGCGAGCACCGGCCGGTGATCGAGCGCGAACGGGCTGCCGATCTGCGACAGCACCTGGGCTGGGGTGATCGTGTGGGCCCACCGGTCGGCGTCGGCCAGCAGGTCTTGGAGGACCTGACGCTGGTGGGTGTGGGTGACCATGCGG
>WNGJ01014362.1_pt1 | contig 16898 bp, 13 predicted proteins | sample 5400611 | NCBI WGS metagenome assembly WNGJ01 (sample SAMN13153375, study PRJNA577476) | soil metagenome | isolation source: 40 cm soil or saprolite under Garry oak tree replicate 1 | place: USA:California | collected 2016-06-15 | reverse complement strand
TGTGTACGACTCCATATGAACGCGTGCAATAACCGCCGCGCGTTCGTGCGGCATCGCGGGGCAGGATGCGGTTGTCGCACGGGCCGCGGGCGCGTCGTTGATGCTGTCGTATGCTGGAGTGCAAAATCAAGTGCGCCTGGCCGCACGGGCACGGGCGGTACGCTTACGGGCGGGCCGCGACTTGGCCGGGCGCCCCGCAGTATTAGTGTGGGTTAGCGCCGAGACTCCTCGCGTACGCCGCGCGGGCCTGGTGCCGCCGCGAGCAGACCCGTAAGGGCAAGGCCGCATCGGCGGCGTCGCGCCCTCGTGTATCACGATCCGCTCGGGAACACGATCGGGTTTTCCTGAAGAAGTCCTACCGTATCACCCCAAAAAAAAGCGGATTCGATCCCCTGTAAACCAACCGCGCTTGTAACTAATTTACGGGCCATGTCTTTGCGGCGGCGCTCAACCCTTAACCACACACTGGGTCCGGGTTCGTACCGGGTGTTTGCCGCGGTGCGAGTGCTCAGTTTCATCGTGCTGGCTTACGGCTCGATCCGGGTAGAGGCGCTGGCGGCCGACGCGCCCGCGGCGCAATCGCTGGCGCAAAAGAGCGGTTGTTTCAAGTGTCACGGTGTCGACAAGAAGAAGGACGGGCCGGCGCTGCGCGACGCTGCCGCGAAATACAGGGACAAGACCGACGGGCAGGAAAAACTGATCTACCACGTCACGAGTGGCGAGAAAGTGAAGTTCGAAGATGGGCATGAGGAAGAGCACAAGAAGGTAAAGACCAGCGATCCGAACGAAACCAAGAACCTGGTCGCCTGGATTCTTGCCTTGCAGGGCGGCACCAAGTACTGACTTAGCCCGCCCAGGCACCGGTTAGAAGAACGAATAGTTATAACGGCTGAGAGCTGCGAGGTCTCCATGATGTTACGCGGCGCCACATTGCTGGCGGTCCTGCTGCTTGGTGCCTGGAGCGGAGCATCGCGAGCCGAAGAGGCCGCTCCCGGGACCGACCGAACGCTCAAGGGAGATGCGGTTTGCACGCACTGCCATGACGAGACGGAAGCCAAGCCGGTTCTGTCGATCTACAAGACGCCGCATGGCGTCAAGGCCGATGAACGCACGCCGGGGTGCCAGTCCTGTCACGGCCCGAGCGTGGCGCATGTCAAGAATCCCGACGGCGCCTCGAGCCGCCCGCTGGTCGATATCAACTTTGGAGTAAGAGGCGCGGCGGCCGCGCGCCTGCAGGCGGAAACCTGCCTCAGTTGTCACACCGGCGGACAGCGCGAGCACTGGGCGGGGAGCGAACACGAGCGTCGCGACGTTCCCTGCACCTCCTGCCATGTGATCCACGCCGCGCAGGATCGTGTCATGAACCGCGTGACGCAGCAGGAGACGTGCTTCACGTGCCACAAGACGCAGCGTGCCCAGATCCATCGGATCTCGGCGCATCCGCTGGCGGTCGGTGAGATGGGGTGCTCGGATTGCCACAACCCGCACGGGTCGATCGGACCCGTGCTCATGGCGAAAAACTCGATCAACGAGACCTGTTATACCTGCCATGCCGAGCGGCGCGGCCCGTTCCTGTGGAGTCACCAGCCGGTGCAGGAGGACTGCACCACCTGCCACACCCCGCATGGCTCGAACAATCCCGCGCTGCTCAAGGCCCGGACGCCGTGGCTGTGCCAGGAATGCCATACCTCGGACCATTCCGGCCCGATGAACAGCGGCGCCAACCTGCCGGGCGGCAACGCCACGACCGTGAACGGTCTGTTGCCGCTTGCGAATCAGAGTCCCCGTTCGCAGCTGAACGCACGCAACTGCCTCAGCTGCCACTCCATGGTCCACGGTTCGAATCATCCGGCCGGGGCGCGATTTAGCAAATGACCGCGGAAATATCCAGCATGGCCACGAACGCTAACAAGAAAATCCGCTGCCGCGCGGCGCTCCTCACTCAATGCGTCCTGTTGAGCACGGCGTTTGCCTGGCGAGCGGATGCGGCCGAGCCCGCGAGCGCCGAACAGGCGACCCGGGAGCTGACGCAGCCCACGAGCGAGCTCGAGGTCGGCGTGGGTGATGTGACCCAGGGTTCCTACAAGTTCGGCGAATACAACGGTCTGCAGCACGAGGGCGCGTTTCCAATTCTGAACTTCGACCTGTCGGGCGGAGGGCTTTACAACTCCGACTCGCTCGAGCGCTGGTCAGTCCGCGGCGCCGATCTGGGGATCGACACACGGCAGCTCGACGTGGACTACGCGCAGCAGGGCAAATTCCGTATCGACCTGGGCTACGACCAGCTGCGGCACAACATCTCCGACACCTACCAGACGCCGTACCTGGGGACCGGCACGGACCTGCTGCTGCTGCCCTCGGGGTGGCTGAAACCCAACGTGCCGCAGGTCAACCCCAATAATCTCAACGACCGGGCGCTCTCGCCGATCACCGGACTGGCGAGTGCCGTGACCCCGACCGGTCAGGTGGCGCCACCGAACGCGGCGCAGCGCGCCGCGGTTAACGCCATCATCAACGCCGATGTTCCGGCCTTTCACAACTACAACCTGAATACCAATCGCTACCGCTGGAATGCCGGCCTGGCGGTGAATTTGTCGCGCCACTGGCAGTTCACCGCGGGGGTACGCCACGAGCGCAGGGACGGGACCCAGCCGCTGGGCGCGGTCTCATCCGGCATCCAGGAGAATTCGGTGATCCTGCCGGAGCCTATCGACACGGTGACCGAGCAGTACGACGCGGGGTTGCGCTACGCCAGCAGCCGCGCGACCTTCGACATCGGTTACTACGGATCGATCTTCCACAACAACATCAAATCGATCACCTGGAGCGACCCGCCCGACCCGACGCAGACGCCCAGCATGTCGAGCGCGCCCAGCAACCAGTTCCATCAGCTCAACATCGCCGGCGGATATAGTTTCACGCCGGGCATGCGCCTCACAGTCGCGGGTTCCTATGGGCGCAGCACGCAGAATGAAGCCTTCCTCAGCGATGCGTCGCTGCCGCTGGGCCTGCCGGCCTCCTCGGCCGATGCGCTGATCATCAGCACCGCGCTGGACGTCAAACTGACGGCGCGTCCCACACGGGCCCTGAGTCTGGGGGCCGAGTACCGCTTCGACGACCAGGACAACCGAACCAGCGTCGGGCGGTTTATATTCTACGACGCCAACCTGCAGCCCGGACCCAACCCGTCGGCGTTCAACGCCGCGCTCGGCCTGGCCCCCGGCACGCTGCGCAGCAACGTCAATATCTTTGAGAACCGGCCCCACAGCCGGCGGCTGAACCAGGCGGACCTGAACGCGGATTACGCAGTGGCGGCCGGGCACAATGTCGCGTTTGGCTATCGCTGGCAGGGCATTCAGCGCCACTGCCATGACACCTGGATCACTTGCGAGAACGCCGCGACCAGCAACGAAAGCACGGTACGGGGCGAGTGGCGCGCCAACTGGCTGGAACAGCTCAGCACGCGCCTCGCCTACGCCTACTCCACGCGCGCGGTGGATTACAACGCGAACGCCTGGCTGGCCCTCGTACCCATGGCCAACGTCGTCCCGGGCGCCCCGGTCGTGGGTGCGACCACCAGCGTCTATGGATATCTCACCCAGACCGGGCTGACCGGCTGGGGCCCGGCGGCGGGATTCCCGGCGACGCCGCTCACCGGCAATGCCGCCATCTTCTCACCCAACAACAACATCGTGCCGCAGTCGCTCTATGGAAGCCGCGACAACGTCAGCGAGCTGCCCGGGATGAGGCGCTTCGACATGGCGGACCGCCGGCGTCACAAGCTGCGCTCGTCGCTCGACTGGCAGGCGAGCGAGCATCTGTCGCTGCAGGCGGAGGGGGAATTCAACAAGGACGACTACCAGCACTCGGTATACGGGCTGCTGCAGTCGCAAATCTCGGCGCTGCATCTGGAGGGCAGTTACGCCTTCAACGACAACTTCGAACTGCCGGTCTTCTACTCGCATGAGGACCTGCGCTCCAGCACCGCCGGCGACGGTTTTGCCAGCAACACGGGCGCCGCTTTCATCGGCCGGCCCGGCAACACCCTGGTCGCGGGCGGCTGCTACGCCACGGTGCTCGAAAAGAACCACAACGGCAAGATCGACCCGTGTCTGAATTGGTTCACCGACATGCGCGAGCGTGCCGACACCTTCGGCTTGACGCTGGCGCGCAACAACCTCAGCGGGGGCAGACTGAGTCTGGCGGGCGATCTGGTGGGCACGCTGGCGCGTACGCATATCAGCGTGCGTGGGGGCAGCTACGCCAACAATCCGTTTGCCCTGGCGAACGCGCCGCCGCTGGCGCCCGGGGTAGCGGCGATTTTCTTCATTCCGGCCGCGGACCTGCCGCCGGTGACGACCCGGATCCTGGAGATCCGGCTGCGCGCCCAGTTCGCTCTCAGCCGGGCGTCGCAGTTCAACCTGCTCGCCGCCTATCAGCGCCTGAAGTCGAGCGATTTCGCCTATGACGGCATGCAGTTCGGTACCGGGACCGAACAGCTGCCGACCAACGAGCAGCCCTACAGCTATTCGACCGCCGTGTTCGGGATTTCCTACGTGCATCGCTTCCTCTGATGAGACAACCGATGAGATCCTCTGCCAGCGCCTCGCGCGCGATCGAGCGCCACCCACTCGTCACCCGTGTGCTGCATTGGGCCACGGCCGTCATTCTGGTCGTCTCGGTCAGCGCGATCCTCTATCGCGAGACGACCGAACACAAGACGCTGCGGCAAGTCCTGATGGAATTGCACCGGCAACTCGGGTTGCTGGTTCTGCTGCTCCTGGTGGCACGGGTGGCGGTTCGCTCAGTCAAAGGTCTGGTGAACCATGCGCTCGGCCCCAGTGCCGCAAGGCGTCACGCGGCGACGGTCGCGCATTGGTCGATGTACGGAGTGATTGCCGGTGTGGTCCTGCTCGGCTGGGCACTGTGCAATGCTCACGCGATTCACTTGCGGCTGTTCGGGGTCATTCCTCTCCCGGATCTGGTCGTGGCGGACTCCGATCTGGCCGATACCCTGTCGGACTACCACATCTGGGCGGCGTGGGTTCTGCTGAGCCTGGTGGTGCCGCACGTGCTGGCGGCTCTGTGGCACCACTACATTCGACGCGACGGGGTGTTGGCCGCGATGCTTCCGGGAGGTCCGTTGACCCGGCGCCCCTTGAGCGGGCAGCGCTAAGCCAGGGCGTACAAGTACTCCACGAACGACGCGACCGCTGCGTCCAGCCCCTGGACCTTTGAATTGCTCGACTCGATGAGGTAGTACTCGTCCGGAGCGTGTGCGCCGGTCCCATGGCCCAGGCCGAAATGACCCGCGGGCAATTTCAGCGGCGCGTCGGTGAACACATAGCCCGGCCAGGAGCCGGCCGAACGCGGCCACAGCTGCGGATCGAGCCCCAGCCTCCTGTAGGTTGCAAGTTGCGCCTGGATCAGCGTGCTGCCTGGATCGGTCTGCGTCGGGTCATAGCCGCCACTCATGTTGACTTCGATATCGGCGAACCCACGCCTGGCCAGGTGCGCTTTCAGCTTGGCGAGCGTATCCGCGGCGGTCATGTCCGGTACCAGGCGCATGTCGATCTTCGCCACGGCCTTGTGCGGCAGCACGGTCTTGCCGCCCGGACCCGTATACCCACCGACCAGTCCTTCGATGTTTATCGTCGGCTTGGACTCCAGCAACATCAGAGAATCGACCCAGCTCGCATCGTGGATCCAGTGCGGCACCCCCAGCAGCTTCTTGACCGTGCTTTCGGCGGTCTTTGCCGCGTGCTCCCTGACCATCTGCTCCTGCGCTGCGGTCAGGGGCTTCGCCTTCTCGAAAAAACCGTCCACGGCGGGGGTGTGGCCATCCTCCCCGACCAGCGTGCTCAGTGCCTGCACCAGGTGCCAGCTCGGGGAATCAACCTGCGCCTCCAGGCTCGAGTGCACATCGTGCGTGGGTCCCCGACCCCACTTTTCTCCGCTCGAGATCAGCTCAAGCTCCACGACGCCCTTGGCGCCCAGCGACACCTGCACCCCGCCGTCGCGATCCTGGCCCGCCTCGGGCATGAAGACCCCGGCGCACTTCCTAAGTCCGGCCATCACCTCCGGCGTCACGATCATTTCCCGAAAGTGCGGCGACCCAATCTCCTCTTCGCCTTCGCACACCAGCACCAGGTTCACGGGCAGTTTTTTCCCCGCCGCCCTGAAGGCCATCAACGCGCTCAGAAACGCGTTCTCGGGTCCCTTTTGGTTCACTGCGCCGCGTCCCATGCAAACGGTTCCCAGGCTTTCCTTCTGTACCAGCTTCGCCTCGAGCGGCGGTGAACTCCATTCCGCCGGCACGTACTGCTTCACGTCGTACATGAAGTAGATCCCCATCGTCGTGTGTGCGCCGGCATCGATCGTGCCGAACACGCCGGGCTTGCCGGAGGTTGGAATGAGCTTTACGCCGGTGAAGCCCGCATCCTGAGCGAGCTTCACCATGTATTCCGCCCCCTGCGGGTAGTTGAGATTCTCGGCGGCGATCGACGGCAGCGCGATCCAGTCCTGAAGCCGTTTTACGTTCGCGGCATGCATGGTCGGAATTTGGGCCAGTACAGCCGCCTTGTCCGCATTCCTTGCCGCCGCGGCCGCCAACACCGCGGTGGGAGCCCCCGCCAGTGCCACGCTGGAAACCGTACCCTGCACAAATTCCCGCCTGCTCAGACTGGGCTCGCTTGCGTCGGCCATGCGTCTCTCCCGGTGCTGCTAGGCCATTGCAGCCTGGAGGCTGCGGCTGAGCAGTCGCTCATCCCCCAGCCGTGCTACGCACGCGGCGAAGCCGTCGGTGCCTCCGCACCACCTCAGCTCGTCCACGTTGCTGAAAAGCCGGGCGTCAGTCTTGAGCGTCGCCAGCTTCTTGAACAGCAGCGCCTGCTCGCGCCGCTCGCCGAGCACAGCCGGTGGAAAGTCTTCAATGGCGCCGTATCGGCCGACGAGACGTGCCGCGGTGACCTTGCCGATCCCCGCCAGGCCCGGATAGCCGTCGGCGACGTCGCCGACGAGGGCGAGGAAGTCCGGGATGAAATGTGGCGCCACACCGAATTTTTCTCGGACACCCTGCGCATCGCGTATGACCTTGGTCTTGCGGTCCACCTGAACCACCCGCTCGCCACGCACGCATTGAGCCAGATCCTTGTCCGGTGTCCAGATGCATACCTTCTGCACCCTCTCATCTTCCGAGGCGAATCGCGCCGCGGAGGCGAGCGCATCGTCGGCTTCCAGCTCGACCATGGGCCATACGGCCACGCCCATCGCGGCCAGTGCATCTTCGAGCGGATGAAACTGCGCGAACAGTGCCGGTTCGATGCCGTCACCGGTCTTGTAGCCCGACCAAAGACCATTGCGGAAGGACTCGATGACGTGATCGGTCGCCACGCCGAGATGGGTCGCCCCCTCCTCGATCATCTGCAGGACGGTATGCAGCACGCCGCTTACCGCGCCGAAGGGTCGGTCGTTGCCCTGGTTGAAGCGGCGCAGACCGTAGAACTGGCGGAACAGCTCGTACGTGCCATCGATGAGATGAACGATCATGGTCCATCTTGCCTGACCAGGGTCGCTTGCTACGCCCTCGTCCGCATGCGCAAGGCCTCCCAGCTGGCGTCGGCTATCCAACCGCGCAATAGGGCTATTCCGGCAGCGTAGCGCCAGAGCCGCCCATCTCTTTCGGGAAATCCTTCATTTTGGGCAGGCCATCCCTGATGCGTAAGACCGACTCCTGATAGTTGACGTGCACGGCCGGCTGGAACTTCAATCCCGGGAGCATCGCCGCGAACACGTCGGTGAGTTTCAGTGGCGGATGCTCCGTCAACACATGGCCTCCACAGCTCTTGCACCATTTGCGGTAGCTCACCGGGGTCTTGTTGTACGTACCGATGTTATTGGCACCCTTGGTGACCTTTACCGCCGAAGGCTGCCAGAGACTGAACGCGTTGACGGGGCCCGCAGACCAGTGACGACACGACTCGCAATGGCAGTACCCCATGGCGACAGGTTCGCCACTCACCGTGAATTCGACCGCACCACAAAAGCAGCGACCTCTGTAATCACCCATGGAGCGCCTCCACAAAGATAGAGCAGTCGGATCGAACCCGGCCGAGGGCAGATGTTCCGCGCGCGCCGGTCGTGCGTCAATCGGCAGCGGCTTGAGGCCCGCCATTGCCAGAACGTTCGCCGGCCCGGGCACCGCGAGCCATTCCGCGGCCGGCGGGTAGCGGAACCCCGGATGTGAATCGACTGCGCAGTTCCTGGCTGCCCGCGAGAACTGCGTCACGCCGGAGCATTTTTTGCTGGCCGGCCTGGCGATTTAGCCTCAAATTCGCACTGCGGGCGGCTGACTCATCCGGTAGCCGTACGCGCAGTCAGCCGACGGAGTCGCTTACAGATATCCGACGTGGATACACAAGTAATACCTGCCCGCAGATCACCCACTACGTCGGACTAGTATCCGACGCGCCGGCGGCCCTCGCGAGCGTCATTGTTGCGGCGGCCACGGCCCGCCGTACAGCCCGTGGTGCGCTGCGAACGGGGTGGATCTGCCTGGCGCTCGCGCTGGCCATGTATTTCGTCGGCACCAGCATCGGAACCATTTCCTGGCTGCGAGGGCACGATCCGTTCCCGGGTCCCGCTGACATTTTCTTCTGCGCGTTTTATCCGGTGCTGGCGGCAGGCGCGCTGTTCCTGATACGGGCGGCCGCCGTACGCGTACCCTGGATCCAGCTGTCGCTGGACGCGACGATTTTCGTCGTCGGTTTTGGCGCGTTCTTCTGGTTCCTGGTGATCCGCCCCGCGGCCTCGCATGCCGAAGTCGACTTGCTCAAGCAGGCCCTGAGTCTGGCGTACCTCGGGCTCGACTGCGTTCTGGTGCTCATATTGGGGGTGCTCGTCCTCACCGGCGCCGGCAACGCCGGTAGCTGGCGCATTCCTTTGCTGCTGCTGAGCGGATTTGCCACCATGTTCCTCGCCGACATCCTCTGGTCACTCGCCAAGGTGCGCGGCTACTACTTGCCGGGCGGCTTTCAAGACGTGCTGTACCTGTCCTGGTACGCGCCCGTGGCCGCCGCCGGGCGCGCACAGATGCGCAGCATCGCGGCGCCGGCGCGCGCCATGTCGAACAGCTCAGACGCCGTGGCGCGTTCTCTGCCTTATGCGGCCATGCTCGCCGCGTTTCTGGTGCTGGTGTATTTCGCCCGCGGCGACATCGGCGGGCCGTCGACCGTGATGACCATGATCGTGTTCGCACTCACACTGCTGTTCATGGTCCGCCAGGGAGTGGTCCTGCGCGGGGATGCATTGCTGCGCGAGCGCAGAGCGGCGCGCATGGTCGAGGAGCGATACGCCTCGCTGATAGCGAACGCCTCCGACGTCATCATGATCGTCGCCGCCGACGGGGTTCTGCGTTTCGTGTCGCCCGCGTGCGAGCGCACCCTGGGGTTCAAGCCGGAAGATATCACCGGCAAGAGTCTTCCTGAGCTGTGGGCCGGCGAAGACGGCGAAAGAGTGCGACTGTTCCTGGCCGAAGTCGCCGCGACGCGCTCCGGGACGGTCGGCCCGGTCGAGCTTCGTATCGAACGAGGCGCGCGGCGCTGCGTGATCGAGGGCGTCGGCAGCAATCTGACGGACGATCCGGCGGTGCAGGGGCTGGCGCTCAATTTCCGGGATATCAGCGAACGCAAGGCGCTCGAAGAACAGCTGCGGCAGCTGGCATTCCACGATCCACTGACGCTTCTTGCAAATCGAAATCTGTTCCGCGATCGCGTGCAACACGCGCTGACTCTGGCCCAATGTGGACAGGGTTCCGTGGCGGTCATGTTCCTGGACCTCGATAACTTCAAGAACATCAACGATTCACTCGGTCATGATGCCGGCGATTGTCTGCTGCAGGCGGTCGCACAGCGGATCGTCAAGACCACCCGTTCCTCGGATACCGTGGCGCGGCTCGGCGGCGACGAGTTCGCCGTTCTGCTGGAGGGGACTGCAGGCGTCACCGAAGTGGGGCATTTGGCAGACGCGCTGATCGACACTCTGGATCTGCCGTTCACGCTCGAGGGCGTGGAGGTCCGCGTGGCGGCGAGCATCGGCGTCGCCTTCTCCACGCCCGAGGCGGGCGCGGAGGCGCTGCTCAGCAACGCCGACATCGCCATGTACCACGCCAAGGCGGCGGGCAAGAACCGCCACGTCACTTTTCAGCCGCAAATGCAGGACATGCTGCAGGAGCGCCTGCGGCTCGAGGCGGATATCGGTCGTGCGCTGGTTCATCAGGAATTCTTTCTCGAGTATCAACCGATCATCGACCTCGGCACCAACAGCCTGCTCGGTGTCGAAGCACTCGTGCGCTGGCGGCATCCGGAGGCCGGCATTCTGATGCCCGGCCGCTTCATTCAGGTGGCGGAGGAGTGCGGCCAGATCGTCAAGCTTGGCCGCTGGGTGCTGCAGCAGGCGTGCCGTGACGTGTGTGCGTGGCGCCGATCCATAGCCGGCGGGACCGGATTACGGCTCGCGGTGAACATCTCGGGCCGCCACTTGCAGCACGGCGAGCTGGTGGACGACGTCGCGCAGGCGCTGCGTGAATCCGGCCTCGAGCCGGGTAATCTCGTCATCGAGCTGACCGAAAGCACCACCATGTACAACACCGATGCAAACCTCGAGCGGTTCCAGCGCCTGAAGGCCCTCGGTGTCAAACTCGCAATCGACGATTTCGGCACGGGTTACTCGTCGCTGTCCTACCTGCACCGCTTCCCGATCGACATCCTGAAGATCGATCGTTCCTTCGTAAGCCGACTGACCAACTCCGACAATGGACCGGAGCTCGCACGCGCGGTCATCACGCTGGGCGAGACGCTCGGACTCGACACGGTGGCGGAAGGAATCGAGCTCGAACCCCAGGTCGCCGCCCTGCTGGCGCTGGGGTGCGTCGCCGGACAGGGGTTCCTGTTCGCAAAACCGGGCTCGCTCGAGCAGCTGTCGAGGAGTTCGTTCGTCGCCCGCCGCAACGCGCTGTGGACCGCGCACGCGGCGCGTGAAGAGCTGTCGGCGACGGGTCGGTTCAAAGCGCTGCGGGCACTCGCCCGGCGGACCGCGGGAGCCGCGTAGCAGACCGATCAGCCCGCCGGGGCGAGGCCGAGGCGCCGGCGCGCTTCGGCGGCGGATTGCACCTGTGCGCCGAGCAGCTGCACGATCGCCACCGCACGTTCGACCAGTTGTGCGTTGGTCGCAGGCACGCCCCTTTCAAGGTAGAGGTTGTCCTCCAGACCCACCCGCACATTGCCCCCCAGCAGCACGGCCTGCGCGACCATGGGCATCTGCATCCGGCCGACGCCGAAGCCCGACCAATGAACCCCGGGCGGCAGGGCGTCGCGCATCGCCAGCATCGCCTCGCTCGTGGCGGGTGCGCCGTACTTGATGCCGAGACAGAGCTGGAACAGGGCGGGCGCATCGATGAGGCCTTCCGCGATGAGCTGCCGGGCGAGCTCGATGTGCCCGAGTTCGAAGACTTCGATTTCCGGGCGCACCCCGTTCCTGCGGTACTCCTCAGCCATGCAACGCAGGTAGCGGGGCGTGGTGCCGTACAGGGCTTCATCGAAGTTCAGCGATCCGCAGTCGAGACTGGCGATTTCAGGCAGTAATTCGACGATGTGCGCCATGCGCTCGCGCGGACCGACAAAGTCCGTGCCGCTACCGTAATTGAGCGGCGCATCATCGGGTCCCAGCAGCAGATCACCGCCCATGCCTCCGGTGAGATTGATGATCAGCTCGTCATTCTTGCCGCGGATCCGTTCGAAGACCTCCCGAAACAGCGCCGGGTCCCGGCTGGGTGCGCCCGATGCCGGATCACGAACGTGAACATGCACGATGGCCGCCCCGGCGGAGTGCGCGGCAAGCGCCGACGCGGCGATCTGCCCGGGAGTGACGGGAACGTTGGGGTTTTTTCTGACCGAATCACCCGAGCCGGTGACGGCGCAGGTGATAAAGACCGCGCTGCTTAACATCGCTGCCTGCTTCGCACCGGACGCAGCATCAGCGATGCGCTGCGATAATTCAAGCTCGCCATGCCCGCAAGCCCGGCGCCGGAAGTTGCCGCGGCAGCCGCGAGGAGACACGATAGCGCACGCTGATCGACGGGAGGGCGAGTGGCGACGACATATGATGCGATCGTTATCGGATCCGGACACAACGGGCTCGTCTGTGGCGCCTACCTCGCCAAGTCCGGTCTGAGGACCCTCGTCCTGGAACGCCGCGAGATAGTGGGTGGCGCCGCGGTTACCGAGGAGTTCAGTCCGGGGTTCCGCGCATCCCGATTTTCCTATGTGATGAGCCTGTTGCATCCACGGGTCATCAGGGATCTGGAACTCAACTCGTTCGGGCTGGAAGTATTGCCGGCCAACGATCTGTTCTGCCCCCTCGGCGCTGACGACTACATCGTCTTCAGTGACGACATCAAGAAAACCCAGGCCGAGTTTGCGCGGTTCTCGGCTCACGACGCGGAGGTCTATCCGCAGTTCGCGCGTTATCTCGAGGAGTCCGCGGCGGTCGTGCGGCAGTTGCTGTTCGAGACGCCGGTCGACCCGGTGCGGCGCGGCTGGAGTGGCTTCAAGAAAAGTGCCGCCCTGCTGTGGCGGCATCGCAAGATCGGCGATCGTGCCTATCGGATGATCGACCTGTTGACCCAGAGCGCCTACGACTATCTGTCTGCCTGGTTCGAGCACGACACGATCAAATGCGTGCTCGCGTACTATGCCTCGATCGGCACCTTCGCGGGCCCCAAGTCCCCCGGCACGGCATACGTGCTCATGCATCACCTGATGGGCGAGCATCAGGGGGCGGGCGGTTGGGGCTTCGTGCGCGGCGGTATGGGCGGTATCACGGCGGCGATCGCGCGCTCGGGAGCTCGCTTTGGCATGCAAATCACGACCCAGGCCCCGGTGGCGGAGGTGCTGGTGAACGCCGGCCGTGTGCAAGGCGTGCGCACGCTCGACGGCCGCGAATTCCGCGCCAGGGTCGTAGCCTGCAACGCCGCGGCGACCACGCTGTTCCGGCGGCTGGTCGCGCCCCGGCACTTGCCGGCCGACCTGTTGCGGGAGATCGACACGTTCCGCACGTTTTCGACGGCCTTCAAGATGAACATCGCCGCCCACGAGCCGCCGCGCTACCGGGCCTTCGATGCCGCGCGCGAGCGGTTCGGGTATCCGACCTACGTGCACATCGGCCCGGATATCGATTATCTGGAGCGCGCTTACGACGACGCCAAGTACGGCTGGTATTCCAGGCGGCCGTTTCTCACCGCGGTCGTGCCGACCATCGTGGATGATTCCCTGGCCCCTCCCGGCAAGCACGTCATCAATGCCTTTGGCGGCCACGCGCCCTACACGCTGCGGGACCATGCCTCATGGGCGGACGAGAAGCCGCATCTGACGAAGGCGGCCCTCGATGTGCTCGATGAGATGGCGCCCGGGTTCTCCGGACAGGTCATCGCTATCGAGACGCTCGTGGCGCCGGACCTCGAGGCCATCGTCGGCCTGCCCCAGGGCCATATCTTCCACGGGGAACTCTCGGCCGATCAGCTGTTCTGGCAGCGTCCCGCACCCCATTGGGCGGACTACCGCACTCCGATAATCGGCCTGTACCAGTGCGGCTCGTCCTCGCACCCGGGCGGGGGCGTCTCGGGCATTCCCGGACACAACGCGGCCCGCGAGATCCTCACGGACTGGAAGCGCCTCTAGGCGAAGCCCTGGCCTTGGGCGCCACCCGGGTCGCGTTCGAGGTACGATGGGCATCCTCTTTCAAAGCGAGACTACGACGCGTGAGCACCGAGAGTTACATCAGGCCCGACATTGCGGGCGAGAAGGCTTACGACCCAATGAGGGAGCCGCGCTATACCGAGATCGCAACATTCATGCGTGCTCCTCTGGCAACCACACTTGAAGGTGTGGACATTGGACTGATCGGCGTCCCGACTGATCTCGGGGTCACAAACAGACCTGGCGCACGACACGGCCCGCGCGAAATACGCAACGCGTCCAGCCTCATGCGGGCATTCAACCTGGGCCTCGGCGTCAATCCGTACGAGCTGTGCCGGATTGCCGATCTCGGTGACGTGCGCCTCTCTCACCGCTACGACCTGGAAAGGCAGAACGAGGATATCGAGGCCTTCTATCAGAAGGTCAACGCGGCGGGCGTCATACCGGTCAGCGCCGGCGGCGATCACTCCATTACCTATCCCATATTCAAGGCCATTGCCGCCCGAGCGCCGATTGGCATGGTGCACATTGACGCTCACACCGACACCTGGGGTGAGTTCTTCGGGTCAAAATTCACTCACGGCGCGCCTTTCCGTCTGGCCGTTGAAGCCGGTGTGCTCGACCCCAGGCGCACCATCCAGATCGGCATTCGCGGCGGCCAGAACTTCATGGATGGGATCGAGTTCTCCCGATCGCATGGCATGCGCGTGGTCTTCATCGAGGAGTTCGCCTCGCTGGGCGTCGATCGCGTCATCGAAGAGGCGCGCGCGGTGGTGGGTGATCGACCGACATACATCTCATTTGACGTAGACGGGCTCGATCCCGTCTATGCACCCGGTACCGGCACCCCCGAGGTCGGCGGCATCACAACACTGGAAGCCCAGCGGCTGTTGCGTGGTTTGCGGGGTCTGAACCTCATCGGTGGTGACGTGGTAGAGGTTGCGCCGCCTTACGACCAGACAGGCAACACTGCATTGGTCGGAGCTACCATGATGTTCGAGATACTGTGCCTGATCGCCGACCGACATTTTGGTGCCGGCCGCGGTGGCCGGTCAGGCGACCGCTCGGCCCGGTGAGAGTGTCGATGCGGCTGAATAAGCCTTATCTGCTCTTTCTCGCCTCCAGCCAGTCGATGACGGATTGCAAGACGGCCGCCGGTCTTCGCGATTGGTGTCGTGACGACGTCACAGGACAGATGGGCTTGCAGGGTTGCGCGGTCGATCTCGGCCTGCCCTGGTATGACCCGGCTCAAGCCTTCGCGGCTGGTGCCCGATCGTTGGTAATCGGCGTGGCACCGGTGGGCGGCGCCATTCCGACGGAGTGGCGGCCCGCGCTGCTGGAGGCGGTGGCGGCGGGTCTGGACATCGTCAGCGGCATGCATACCCGCCTGGACTCGGTGCCGGGCCTGGCCGAAGCGGCGCAACAGCGCGGATGTCGTCTGCTCGATGTCAGGCACAGCGACAGGGCGTTCGCCGTGGCGAGCGGGGTGCGGCGCCCGGGTCGGCGTGTGCTGACCGTCGGCACCGATTGCGCCCTCGGGAAGAAATATACCGCGTTGGCGCTGACCTCGGCGCTGCGCTCGCGCGGGATGGCTGCCACCTTCCGAGCCACGGGGCAGACCGGGATCCTGATTGCGGGAGCCGGCGTCGCGATCGACGCGGTGGTAGCCGATTTTGTCGCCGGAGCGGCCGAGGCCTTGTCACCCGCAAATGACCCCGCGCACTGGGATGTGATCGAGGGGCAGGGCGCTTTGTTCCACCCCGCCTATGCCGGCGTTACCCTCGGGCTCATACACGGCTCTCAGCCCGACGCGCTCGTGCTGTGTCACGATCCGTCGCGCCGATGCATGGACGGCTATCCGGATTACCCCATTCCGAGCCTCGATTCGGCCATGAGGCAGTATCTGACCGCGGCCACGGTGACCAATCCAACAGCAAGGTTCGTGGGAATCAGCCTGAATACCTCGGGCCTGGATGGGGGGTCGAGGCGCAAGCTGGTGGCCTCTCTCAGAGACGACTTCGGACTGGCCGTGATCGATCCGATACTCGACGGAGCGGGTGACATCGCGCAAGCACTGGCGGTGGAATTCGGGCCCGGCACCGTGCAATGAAGCTCCGGGTCGAGGCAGAAAGGTGGCCGTACCGGACCCCGTTTCGGATCTCGCGTGGGGTGGAAGACGCTCTCGATGTGCTGGTCGTAACGCTGCGCGATGAACGAGGGCACCTCGGTCGTGGCGAAGCCGCCGGTGTCGACTATGCGGGTGAGACGATCGACACCATGAGGCAGCAGCTGGCGACGCTCGAGCCTGCTCTGGAGGCCGGCATGACGCGCTCGCAGCTACAGCGTCTGCTTCCGGCAGGCGGGGCGCGCAATGCGGTCGATTGTGCCCTGTGGGATCTGGAAGCCAAGACAACCGGCGTTTCAGTCTGGTCGCGGTCAGGCTTCGACCCTCCGCGCCCGCTTGTGACCTGCCTTACCCTCGGCATCGATACCAGCGAGGCCATGGGCCGCGCGGCGCGCGCGGTGCGCGGCATGCCGATGCTGAAAGTAAAGGTGAATGCGCGGCAGCACCTCGAGGCAGTGAGATCCGTGCACGGAGCCTCTCCGGATGCCTCGATCGTGGTTGATCCCAATCAGGCGTGGTCCGTCGGGCTGCTGAACCGGCTGGCTCCCGAGCTGCATGCGTTGGGCGTGGTGCTCATCGAGCAGCCGTTGCCGATGGTTTCGGAGGCAGACCTCGGTGACTACCGTGGACCGGTTCCCCTGGCAGCGGACGAGTCGTGCGCCGATGTGGCATCGCTGGCAGCGCTGTCGCGAGCCTACCGGTACGTCAACATCAAGCTGGACAAAACCGGTGGTCTTACCGAGGCGCTGGCGCTGGCGAGCGCCGCGCGTGCAGCGGGTTACGAGATCATGGTCGGCTGCATGGCCGGGACCTCACTCGCCATGGCACCGGGCATGGTGGTCGCGCAACGCGCGACGATCATCGACCTCGACGGGCCGTTGCTGCACGCTCGCGACCGTACCCCCGGCATTGAATACCGCAACGGTGTCATGCAGGTCCCGCCCCGGGAGCTGTGGGGTTGAGCACCCTATGACTGCAAGTCGCGCCGCGGGATGGGGAATGGGCGCGCTGCCGCGCATCGT
>WNGJ01004120.1_pt1 | contig 16900 bp, 13 predicted proteins | sample 5400611 | NCBI WGS metagenome assembly WNGJ01 (sample SAMN13153375, study PRJNA577476) | soil metagenome | isolation source: 40 cm soil or saprolite under Garry oak tree replicate 1 | place: USA:California | collected 2016-06-15 | reverse complement strand
GTGAATGTCACCGTCACACCCGTAGGTGCTGAGACTGCACGACAGACACACAAATTTGCATAGGACGATGTGGAACAACAAAGCAGGCCAGTTGCTGGAATACTGGCCTGCTTTGTTGCCCGGTACCTCGTGCGTTTAGGAGGCTTGTGCCTTCACGTAGCCTTTGTCTTTCGCGTATTTCCAAAGTGAACGCTGTAATTGGCGACGGGCGCGAGAAATGCGGCTCATTACCGTGCCAATAGGAATATTTAGTGCTTCAGCAATCTCTTTGTAGGACAAACCTTCAATGTCTGCTAGAATGACGGCCATGCGGAAGTTAGGAGGGAGTTCGTTTAACGCATTATAGACATCCTCGTCAAGGTAGTGGCTCAATACTTCTTCCTCCGCGCCTACATTCAGTTCCTGCCCGGTTAAGTCTTTAATCCGATTATAGAGATAGAAATCTTCACCTTCCGGCAGCGATGACGTTATAGGATGAGAAGCTTGCTTACGGTAACGATTGATGGCCGAGGTGTTCAAAATACGGAAGAGCCATGCCCGTAGGTTGGTACCAGGTTGATATGTGTGCGCAAAACGAAAAGCTTTGAGCATCGTCTCTTGTACTAAATCTTCTGCTTCTTGCTGACTACTCGTCATGCGACGAGCAGTACGGTACAGGCTATCCAGTTGAGCCAGTACGCCTGCCTCAAAATCTTCTGATGGTATATTCTCACTTTTTGCTTGTTGCTGTTCTTGTTGCAGTTCCAGTGCCTGGTCTGATACTGGCTGTTCCAGTTCTTGTTGCTGTTCCTGTCCTTGGTCCGATATTGGCTGTTCCGACATGCAATGCTCCTCTATCAGCAGAGTATCCGCAAGGGATGTGGGAGAACCTCCCAGGTTCTCCGCCTGTCCCGCATAGGGTTTCCCTACCCTGTATACTTGCAGTATATCCTAATGGTTTCGGGAATGAAAGTCCCCCCAATTATGTTAGAGTAAACAGATATACTAAATGACGGACGAGCCAGCCTAGGAGGATAATCGTTATGAACTGTTTTGAGAGTGTTGCTCGTCTTCATCTCTATATTGATCGGGAACTCAGTGCTGAGGAAGTCGTTGTCGTGCAACAACATTTCAAAGCCTGTCCAGATTGCAAATGTCGCTTTCATTTTGATGTGTGCGTGAAACGGCTCATCCATGAGCGCTGTACTATTGAGAAGGCTCCCGCGCATCTACGTGAAGCGGTATTGCGCCTGGCTCGCTTACCTGTTGGCGAGTCGATCGATCTTGATCCCGAAGTAGAGATGGAGATCAGAGCCGATTATGAAGATTGTGAGTGAAACGAACTCCTTTTCTCACATGCCTAGTGCCTGTAACAACGAAAATTTGAGTTGTGCCAGTGCAAGCATCTCACCAACGGTGAGTATAAGTGCAAGAGTAAAGAACGGCCATAGCTCTCTATAATGTTCAAAGGTCTGGTCACGTTTTCTCAGCGCGAGCACTACTATTAGATTGATACTACTGAGCACGGTGAGGATACCAGCCGTGCTCAGTAATGCGACCGGGTAAAGAATAAGTACATTCTGCGAAGCCACAGCAAAAAAGCTGAGAGTGAGTCCTGGTGTGAGCAGGAGAAGAGCTATCCAGGAAGAGATACTCCGCTTCTCGTTGTGTTCGCGCCAGAATAAGCGATTGATGGCAGGTAGCACGAGGCTTGCTACTGCCAATCCTGTTGCAAGACCAGTTGCTAGCCGCAGCAGGTTATCTGGCTGGTAGAGATGCTGTAGACCGAGATCGAGCAGGAACGAATTAAATCCGTCGATCACCATGGCCAGACCTCCACCTATGAGTAGGATGATGATGGGCCAGGGTGGTAGTCGTTGAACTCGTCCACGTCCGGTGGCGTACAAGGTCAGAAGTGTTACCATGAAACCCAGGTAGATACCGGTATTACGTGCGCAAAGTGGTAAGCGTTCTCCACCTGGATAGAATGAATGGGTTGCCAGTTGTGCGCATATACCACTATCGAGCCAGCGTAATCGATCGAGCAACGAAGCCCCAGGCAAGAAAACAAGAGCTGCCAGCGTTCCCAGGTACAGCATCCCCAATAGCCCTGTCATCCCATGCGGAGAATGTCTTAACATTTGCTCTCCCCTTAGACATTAAAGCCCAGATTAAAATACTGGTTTAAGTAGGGGAGCAGGTTCAAGAAGATGACAACTCCGACTACAATCATCGCTATGCCCGTACCGATTTCAATCTTCCCCAGGTGAGGCTTCATCCACTTTAGCAGCCTGCCGAGCTGGTCAAGCCCCAGGCCCATGAGTAGAAATGGTATACCCAAACCAAGCGAATAGAACAGTAACAACATTACTCCCTGTCTCAGTGTTGCCGCATTGGCCGCCAGCCCCAGAATAGGCCCGAGAATGAGACCAACGCAGGGGGTCCAACCGAGAGCAAAGATGATGCCAATCAGCAGCGAGGCCGGGTAACTGGGACGGCTCGGGCGAAATTCAAAATGCTTCTGCCAATAAAAAATTGATAACTTCAGTATGCCGGTGAGATGCAAGCCAATAATGACGAGGATGATACCGCCAATCTGGCGCAGGAGAAATTGGTAGGCGCGCAAAAAACTTCCCAAAGTGCTGGCAGTAGCGCCGAGTGCAATAAAAGCGAGGCTAAAACCAACCACAAACATCAATGAGTGGAGGAAGGTGTTCAAGCGTGCTGGAAAGTCTTCCTGTCCATCGGTAGCCTGATAGACGCTATGCCCTACCAGTTGCGCTATATAGATGGGTACCAGTGATAACACGCATGGCGAAAGAAAAGATGCTAATCCGGCTATAAAGGCAACACCAAAGCTTAATTGTGATGAATCCATTCGAAATTGTAGTCTCCTGTTGGCACACTATCTCTTCGTTTGATAGTATAGCGCGTAAGCCTGACCTGCACAAGGGGCATCCTGGCTGGGAGACGGTCGCACTCACTGGCCAGCTTTCCTCCACTTTTTTAGCAGTGTTTGTGCGGGCTGTGTCAGGTGATTAACAGCAAGTTCTTTTGTAGAACTGCCACCGGCCAATTCCTTCAGGATGTAGACGACGACTGGGTCATCAGGAGAGGCCAGTTGACCAAGCGAGTTGAGGGCAGTCTGCGCCACATATTCGTCAGAATCAAGCAGCGTCTGTATGAGGTCGGGAATGGCCCAACGTGCGGCTATTTGTCCTAGAGAATAGGCAACGCATGCACGCACCCCGCTATCGTTGTCTGAATACAAGAGGTGAATAAGCTGGCCGTGTAATGTTTGCGGCCGGTGATCCAATATACTCAACAGTTCTATAGCCCGTTGGCGTACCCAGGCATGTGGACATGCCAGTAGCTGGAGAGATATCCCATCTTCTAGTATTTCATCGCTGATGTCAGCATATGCTTTCTTTTGACCCCGTGTACGTGCTTGCCAGGCCAGGTAAGCCAGCGAATCAAGAGCGGTGACCTGTACTTCTTCATGTGTTTGACGTAATGCACGCAGTAACCAGCCAACCACCTTTATGCGAGTAGACCTACGTAGTACACCATGCAGTAAACGTAATCCCTCAATGGCTTCAATATGAGCAGGATGGTCGTCGTCGAGGACGATTGTACCCAGTACTGCTGCTACATACTCTCCCCCGCATGCCGCAAGTGTATAACTTGCTTGTCTGCGTACTTCAGGGATATCGGATCGCAATAAAGCCATCACATGAGTGAGCACTGTGTGCTGTTGAAGCACTCGCCGCATAGCCACTTGACTCGCTATCTCTTCCAGGGCAACCAGTGCTGCTATCTGTACCTGTGGCTGCGAAGAAGCGAGTAACGAGCACAGCGATGGAAGTGTAGACGGCAGAGCAATACTGCTCAGTGCGTGGGCTGCATGCTGGCCGATTTCCCCATTGTGATCCTCTAGCGCCATTATGAGCAGCCGTATCAGCCGTTCCCGTTGCAATGAACAGAGGTGTCTTGGCGGCTCTGTTGCCAGGACAAAAATGGCGGCTTTACGAGCTTCTTCCGGAGCGTCAGAGTCTATCAGCTGTATAAGCACTTCTACACCATTGCTATCCCTACTGCGTAATAAGGCGTATGAAGCCGCCAGCCGGATAAAAACGGGCTCTTCCTTATGTTGGCAAGCACGTAGAGCCTCCAGGGTCGTATCAAGCAACGGCCTTTTCCCTCCCAGGTTGGCTAATGCCATAGCTGCCGCGTAGCGCGTTGTGTTCCATGGAGCCGCCAGTCCTTTGCCCAGGAGCGCTTCATATCCTGCGTCGGGCAGTAATTCAGCACCTTCGATAATACTTGTCCAGAGCACCGGTCCCACCGGTTGAGAGACGATAGGGTGCTGCAGGAGATCCTCAAGCTGTATCTGTGCCTCCTGGCAAAGGTGAACCAGCAGGCGGCTACAATGCGCGTACTGAGGTGGCCACCACGGCCAGGGAGGTGAGGTAATTTCAGGGTAGTTGTTGAGGGTAGTTAGCAGCAAAGGAAGTAATGAAGGTCCCTGTCGTGCCAGGCGTCGTGTGGCCCGTACACGTATATGATAGTCGGTTTCAGGGCCTAGCAAAAGAGCCAATGCGGCGAGAACATTTTCCTGGTTATGTATTGGATGATGATAGAGTCTGGCTTTAGGTATATCTTTCGACACCTGTATAGCTTCTGTATTTGGGTGTTCATTTGGCATTAGGATCCGCTTTCTTGATAGAAGGTACTCTCTATTCTTTATACCCCCTTCTACCAAAGAGAGCTAAGCACCCTATTGTGGCGGCGACTTAAATAACTTTCTCCAGAAAGGTCGTCGTTTGGTTGACTCGTATAATTTCTGCTCAAATTGCTCAATCTCTCGCTGTGCAGGGGGTGACTCAAGAGGACCTGTAGGTCCCTCTGTATCTATCTCTTGCACATTAACGAGAGGTGGTTCCGCGGAAACAGCCGGGGGAGACGGTGTAGGGGCGGGTCTGGACGCAATTGGTTCGCCAGGAGAACGCTCCAGACCCAGGTAACGCGGGCGCTGCATTTGTGGCCGTTTAGGTGGCTGTATTACCACTCGTTCCCGTGAAGTCTTGCCCCCGTCCGTCTTCAAGAGTGATCCTGGAGCTGCACCAGGTGAAAGATATGTGGGTGGCTGCAAGTTAAGTGCACGTAGGGCCTGAGCCATTAACATAGCCTGCTCATAGCGTTCATTACGGTCACGTGCCATGGCCACTAATATGATTTGTTCCAGCTCTGGTGAAAGTTCTGGTGTGAATATGCTGGGAGGCTGGAGTTGGCCACCAGTAATGGCTTGTGTGAGTTCTGGCAGAGAACGACCTACAAAGGGACGTTGCCCACTGACCATCTCGTAGAGAACAACTCCAAGGGCGTAAATATCACTCCTGTTGTCCAGGGTATATCCCCATACCTGTTCAGGGGATGCATAATAGATGCTGCCTACCAGTGTCTTGGCAACCGTAATTTTTTGGAGACCTATGGCACGAGCCAGGCCAAAATCCATTACCTTGATCTTGCCCCAGCGATCCAACATCAAGTTTTCTGGTTTGATGTCACGGTGAATAACGTTGCGTTCTCTATAAGCCGAATCGAGGGCCTCAGCAATTTGTGCTGCATATTCAGCCGCTAAATGTTGGGGAATTGTAGCGTCAAGTTGCAGTAAGCTGGCGATCGTTGGCCCCTGGACGTATTCCATGACAAAGTAGAGGAGTCCATTTTGCTGCCCGGCATCAAAGATTTGTACAATATTGGGATGATTGAGCCCTGCAATAATCTGCGCCTCCCGGATAAAACGTGCCACGTAGGAAGCATCTCTGGCCAATGCTCGGGAGAGTACTTTAATGGCAACTTCTCGTCCAAGCGCAATTTGCCTGCCTCGATACACCATGCCCATGGAACCCCGTCCAATCTCTTCTACCAACTCATATCCACCCAGGCATTGGCCTGCCAGTTCGTTCATAACTATTCCTGACCTCATCACCGAATAATCAGGACGGTGTAATACGCATGTTAATCAAGGTATTCTTTAAGAATGCGGCTCGCTTGTGGATGGCGCAACTTGCGGATAGCGCGTTCCTCAATTTGACGTACTCGTTCTCGCGTCACTTTCAACCTCTTCCCCACCTCTTCCAATGTATGGTCATGATCGTCTACCAGGCCAAAACGGAGTTCAATCACTTGTCTCTCACGCGTCGTAAGTTGCCCGAGCACTTTCCGAATCTCTTCTCGGAGCAATTGTTGGTCGGTGATTTCCATTGGCCCACGCTCACGCGTATCTTCGATGATATCGCCAAGCGTATTCTCTTCTTCTTCGGAAAGAGGAGCATCCAATGAGAAAACTTTCTCAGCCCAGATCAACAATTCACTGACACGCTCCGCCGTCATGCCCAACCGTTGTCCGATAATTTCAGGCGTGGGTTCTCGCCCCAGTTCCTGGTAGAGTTGACGTGTCATGCGCTTCACGCGCATCACTTCTTCCATTATATATACAGGGAGACGTACTACCCGCGTACCCTCTAAGATCGCCCTGGTGATGGCCTGCTTAATCCACCACGTTGCATATGTGGAGAAACGAAAGCCCTTCCTATAGTCAAATTTGGTGACAGCACGGATGAGGCCGATGTTACCCTCGCCTATGAGATCTTCCAGGGAAAGTCCTTGCCCAACATATTTTTTTGCAATGCTTACTACCAGCCGCAAATTTGCCTCGATGAGGTGGTTGCGCGCGTCTTTATCTCCTTGTTCGGCGCGTTCTGCGAGATAGGACTCGCGATTGGCTGAAAGCAAAGGAATGCGTGAAATTTCTCGCAGGTAGAGGCGTAAGCTGTCGCTTTGCGCCAAACTATTTAGATCAGAGTCTTGTATGCCTTCGCGTTCTGGCTCAATCGGCTTTTCTCGGTCAGCATCAAACATCACGTTTCGTTCCAAGTACTTGCTCTCTCTTCCATCGACAGACGTAAGATCGGTTCAGTCTGAAGTCATTGTATCATACAAATGTGTTATTGCAAGCAATATTCTCATCTGTGTTTGATAACATGATCTCCGATGTATAACTTTGCAAGAATATCTACTTATTCCATTTTTTCGGCCAAATTGCAAATTTATGAAGCAGCCTTGACATTATATCTTACAAGTGGATTAATTGGTGCAGTTGCATTTGCCAGTATAGACTTCCTTGTCATACGCATCAGAGGGCGAGAAAGGTTGCCTCATGCGCGCGATTATCTCTGAAAAACTACAAGCGTATCTCCAGCGCGTGGGGAGCACTGTTCTTACGGTCACCTTAAATCCCTTGCGCTGCTGAAGTGGCACATTTTATGATGTATCGGTCGATACACACGAACCACGTGAACCTGGCCACTATGAGTCGTTTATGCAAGATGGGGTCCGTATCTACTATTCTCCTAAATTAGGTCGTAAGTCAGATACCCTGGAACTTGATTACGTGCGCATACTCTTCCAAAGCAAGCCAATCGTGTCTGGACCAGAAGAACTGGTGGCCAACGTGGTAATGGGACGCTTCTGATGTTTGAGTGAGGGTCTATACGGCGTTGCCATTGCTGTGGTACTATCTTTTTTGGCACAACCAAATCATATTTAGTAGCCAGGGAAGGTAGGCGATTTACTTGACTTCTGAAGAACAAACCAACCAATCAACAACTATTACCGCCTCGACCGAGGCACCTCTACAGATAGCAGACTTAGCACAAACGCTCAGCCACGAACTGAGCTTGAATAGTGGACAGATTGCACGCACCATAGCGCTGTTGGATGAGGGAAATACCATCCCCTTTATTGCTCGCTATCGTAAAGAAGTGACGGGCAGCCTGGACGAGGTGCAGATCCAGACTATCGCTGACCGCACTTTAGCACTGCGTACACTGCATGATCGCAAGAATGATGTGCAGCGACTGATCGATGGGCAAGGCAAGCTGACACCTGAACTTGTGGCCGCCATTGCAGCCGCAGCGACGCTGCAAGAAGTGGAAGACCTCTACCTGCCGTATCGCCCCAAGCGCAAAACTCGCGCCAGCGTCGCCCGTGAAAAAGGTCTGGCCCCACTGGCCGATATCATCCTCCAACAGTCCGAACTCGTTGGGGATGCGCATACGATCCTTGAAAAGTACGCCAACCCCTTCCTGAACACTGAAAAGGGGGTTGACACCAGCCTCGAGGCCTATGCAGGCGCACGGGACATTGTAGCCGAAGTTATTGCCGAGGATGCTAACGTGCGTGGAAGTCTCCGTGCCTTGTTCTTCAAACGTTCTGCCATTGGGACCAGGCTGGTCGACCCCGATAAAATCGCGGAGAAGGACCCCAACGGTGTCTATCAACTCTACTACGATTTTAACGAAAGCGTCACAAAACTTGTGCCGCATCGTGTCCTGGCACTTAATCGTGCTGAGCGAGAAGAGGTTCTGCGCGTGGATGTCTCCCTGGCTTATGAACAGGCTCGACCAGATATGATACAACACTACCCCGTCAGAGCTACATCACCTTTCGCCCAACATCTCACGGATGCCATGCAAGATGGATACAAGCGCCTCCTCTCCCCTGCCATGGAGCGCGAGGTGCGCGCAGAACTGACCCGGCAAGCCGAGGAACACGCTATCAGCATTTTCGCCGCAAACTTACGCAATCTTTTGTTACAACCGCCCCTGCGTGGAAAAAAGGTGTTAGGCGTCGACCCTGGTTATCGCACAGGCTGTAAGCTTGCCGTCATTGATGAAACGGGCAAGTATATCGAATCTGATACGCTGTACCTTCATCAAGCGGACAAGGCACAACAAACATTGCGCAAACTACTGGCACAGCACAACATCGCTGTCATCGCCATAGGTAATGGCACTGCCTCGCGTGAGATCGAGCAATTGATCGCTGGATTGATTCGCAACCTTGAGCAGGAAACGGGCAAGAATGGCCAGATTGGCTATGTCATTGTTAACGAGGCGGGAGCCTCGGTCTATTCTGCCTCGGAGATTGCCCGCCAGGAGTTTCCTACCCTTGATGCGACCCAGCGCGGCACTATCTCGATTGCCCGCCGCTTGCAGGATCCCCTGGCCGAACTGGTAAAGATCGATCCCAAAGCCGTCGGGGTGGGCTTATACCAGCACGATGTAGACCAGAAAGCCCTGGCCGATATGCTTGACCGTGTAGTGATCTCCTGCGTCAACTTCGCGGGCGTAGAACTCAATTCCGCCTCTGCTGCCCTTCTCAAACATGTGTCCGGCATCAATACTCGTGTTGCTAATGCTATCGTCAAATATCGCGAGCAACATGGTCCCTTCAAATCGCGCGAGGAATTACAAAAGGTGCCGGGGTTAGGCCCTGCCACTTTTGTACAGGCGGCAGGCTTCCTTAAAGTTGCTAATGGCGTCGAACTACTGGATAACACGTTTATTCACCCGGAGAGCTATGCGGCTACCCGCGCTATACTGGAGATGCTCCCCAATGGTGATAGCAAGTCTGTGAAACCCTCCGAACGTATAGCGCAGTTCCGCCAGTTGGTCAAGCTGCAAAATAGTCTTGGCCGCAATAATCGTAATCGTGCTGCTCATTCAGGCGGTGAACAGGTTGCCTGGGCCGATATTGCCAGGAAGGTCGGTGTAGGTCTACCCACGCTCAACGACATCCTGGAGAACCTGGAAAAGCCCGGACTTGACCCCCGCGATGCCCTTCCTGCTCCCATTTTGCGCCACGACGTGCTGAAAATAGAAGATTTGCAGACGGGTATGATCTTGCAGGGAACGGTGCGCAACGTGGTGGACTTTGGCGCCTTCGTTGACATTGGCGTCAAGCAGGATGGCCTGGTGCATGTCTCAGAACTGGCGGATCACTTCGTCAAAGACCCGTTATCCGTGGTAGCCGTTGGTCAAGTAGTGCAGGTGCGTGTCCTCAAGGTTGATATGCAGCGTGGCCGTGTGCAACTGAGTATGCGAGGCATACAAAAGTGACAGGGGCTTTCGGGCGCGCTGTTCGGTAAAACAATGGGAGCCTCAAGCGGATTGAGGCTCCCACCATTTTTAGATAACCCATTTGCACAGGTAAATGGAACTTGCTTCTATATTCCTGTCCCCGATGTTTGTGTAGCGATGGACGTGTGATCGCAACTGATCGAGTTGGATGACGAGGGAGTACACCCCTTCTGAGGTGGATCGTTCGCATCATTGGTGTACTGGTCGTCACTGTAGACAATCGAAGCAAAGCCGTAAGAAGAGCTTGTAGAATTGAGGTTTGCCGCTACACCGAAGTCGTCATACAGGTCACGGTTGCCAGTACAGGAAATTCCGCCCTCGCAGACGCCACCATAGTGGACTATCGGAGTCGCTTGAACCTGGGTGAAGTTGCTGCCCGATTTAGTCGCTTTCAGGTTCTGCGCCATATATACATACCATGCCGCGCTTGATGGATAGCTGTCGGGTGGGTTCGTGCCATCGTAATACGAGGTACCATAATAGACTATATCAATGCGCCCCGCGCGGTTGGCGACGCTCCAGGGGAAGATAGCTGTGTTAGCAGGCGAGCTGTTCACTTGAACGAGAGACGACCACGTCTTGCCATGATTGGTCGAATAGCTGTAGTAGACATTGTGATTGTTACTGAACACTGAGTAGACGTTGCCAGCATTGTCAATGCTCACGTTCGTGAAATTGTGATTGTAGCTGGCATTCGTGGGGCCGTTGTACACCACGTAGTCGGTGAATGTCTTGCCGCCATCGGTAGAAACTGCCATCCACACAGTGTGGTAGCCACAGGTACCAGCTTCGCCGCAGGCTACCTCACTCGCGTCGTGGATACCATCGAAGGTCTGGTAGATGATGTGACTATTTGGATCAATCATCTGATTCCCGATCTGATTGTTGTTGATGAGGAAGGCATGATTGGCATCAATGGCATCGCCCAACTGGGTGAATGTGAGTCCAGCATTATAGCTGCAGTTGACATCAATGTTGAAAGTCGCGACATCGTGGTAAGAGATACAGACCTTGGACGCTCCGTCAGCAGCAATCCACTCACGGTCATCGCCGGAGATGGTGGCACCAATTGGATTGAGTGCCCAGGTCTTTCCTCCATCCGTGCTGGTGCTGACATCAACATTCGCCAGGCTGAGGCTAGCAACGTAGACATTGTAATTACCGGTTGAGTTCAAAGCAGGTGCCGTCGCTAGATCGGTATCGCCGCCACCTGGCGCAAAGCCGGTATTGTTAGAACTGGAGACTGCATTGGGTGACACGAGGGTAGTGTAATGTAGACCACCATCTGTCGACTTCCAGGCATCCGTGCCCCCTCCCAGTCCATTCTCGGAAGAGGCATAGAAGTTTCCAGCTTTGTCGCCACGGATCTGCGGCTCAGCCGCATAATTGGTGCACTGACGGGATCCTGGACAAGTGGTTCCGGTAATATTGCTTAGCTCGAATGTCGTGAAGGCGGAACTACTTGCACTTACGCGTGACGTAGAGGAAAATACAAATGCGCTAACCATCATCAGGGAGATTGCCAGTCCCAGCAAGGACCGACGCAACGGGGTTCTCAACATGGTAACCTCCTATTACCCTCACTTTTAGATACGTAGGCGCTTTGGAAGGAACAGGCAGTAAATTTCCAGTAGAAAGGAAAAGCTGATCCTTCTAAGCATAATAAAAGGAATCTAATTATGAACACGTTTCTAACGGCAGAAACTATTACAAGTCGGTACTGTTCAGCTTGCACATTATCTATTTAGCGGATACACAGCCTCTTATCAAGCAGAAACTATTACAAGTCGGTACTGTTCAGCTTGCACGTTCATTCTTTCCGACCTACTATAGCGTATAGTTGAGTGATTTTCTATGAAGAATGAGAGGATGTACGTCTATGCCAGGATCACTTCGCATTGCCAGAATTGCTGGTATCGATATTTATATTAATGTGAGTTGGTTGATTATTCTGGTATTTCTTACCTTCTCACTGGCCACCGGAGAGTTTCCCATCTTCTATCCAGGTTATTCATCATCGACATACTACCTCTTAGGTTTCCTTGCCGCCATTCTTCTGTTTGTTTCAGTGCTTTTGCATGAACTGGCTCACTCACTTGTTGCTCGTGCGCGTGGTCTGCCTGTGAAAAGCATCGTTCTCTTCATTTTTGGCGGTGTTTCTAATATCGAACAGGAACCTCAGACACCCGGGGTCGAGTTTGCTATGGCGTTTGTTGGGCCTCTGGTGAGTTTGCTTATTGGTGCAGTGTGTTACGGATTGTTGTTCCTGGTAAGAGGCACTCATTCACTTATTGAACCTATTCTTTGGTACTTGGCAGTGGCGAATATACTCCTTGGTATCTTTAATCTCATCCCTGGTTTTCCGCTTGATGGAGGGCGTGTACTGCGCTCAATTGTCTGGAAAATAAGTGGTAGTTTACGAACTGCTACCCGCGTGACCACAACTATAGGTCAGATTATTGCTTACCTCTTTATTCTTTGGGGCATCTGGCAGTTTTTTAGTGGCAATTTGTTGAACGGTATCTGGATTGGTTTTATCGGTTGGTTTCTGCTGAGTGCAGCACAATCGGCCAACTCTCAAGCTATGTTACAATCCATGTTTCGTGGCGTCACTGTCGGTCAGGTGATGGATAGAAACCCGATTACGGTTCCCGCCAACATCTCACTGCAAAGACTCGTAGATGAATACTTTTTGCCACAGGGCCTACGCACTGCTTTTGTTGTTCAGGGGGATCAATTAGCTGGCTTAATAACGCTCAGCGATATTCGCCATGTCCCACGCGACCAATGGGAAACGGTTCCTGTTGGTCATGTAATGATCCCGCTTGAGCGATTGCATGCTGTTTCGCCCCAACAAAACTTGAACGATGTGCTGCCCTTGATGGCTAATCGAGACGTGAACCAGTTGCCAGTAGTACAAAATGGAAAGCTCGTCGGTGTTCTGACGCGAGATGCAATTATACGCACTTTAGAGGTACGGCGTAATCTTGGGCTTGATCGAGAGAAGGCAGCTTAGGTCAAGTATCCCATAGCTAGAAGCGAGGGACTTGTCCCTGTCTTTGCACGCATCTCTGTATTCTAGTTTGCAGTTCGTGCGCTTTTTGCCTGTCCGAAGGACAGGCAAAAAGCGCACGAACTGCAAACATCTTCGCGGTCGCCGCAGGCGACCGTTCTCAAGGACCGCCATACCTGCGGTTGAACGGGACTATTGTACCCACGGTCTCAAAAGTCGGATACATCCCTTCCAAAATGGGAAATGAATTTTCTTTGCTATCGTGTATTGATTGTACCATGCAGATATTACGTACAGGTTCGGGAATGCAACTAGTATGGTAACCTGCAACGTATAGAAAATAGAGGTAGTCCACAAAGGGAGGGTTAAAACGTTCTCTCAGTAGAGCAACTTTAGATTGCTTCCATTGACCCGTGTCTAGAACAACATGCGTCTCTTTGCAACTAAAAAATCTGCTCTATGATGTGATGAGTTACACAGGAACAATTTGATACACTGATTCCAATGAGAAGAAAGTACTGAAAATACTGGTGTTTTTCCCTGCTAGCAGTACACTGTCTTCTAGTATCCATGTGCTAATCTCTTGTCTTCTTAATTAATCTAATAATGGCCTTTTTCCTGCATTTTATCGCAGGTATACAAAGAAGGATTCTCTCGCTGATGGTAGGGTAGGGTACAAAGGCAGTGCCAATGGAGACAAACCTCCTATTCGGTCCTCCGATGGGGATAGCGGGAGAATGTTGCTCAATTCTGTAGGATGAAAATAAAGGTGTGGGGTATTCCTTGTATGGCAACGTATATAAAGCTTTTCTTCAGCGTGCTTCCGACAGGCCCCTACACAAACACCATATGGGTTTGCCAGGATATTTCTACCTGGGCAACCTTTTTCAGGCGAGGTGAATAACACATGGACGGCAATGGTGATCGCCGAATGAAATTAAAGGTGCATTGGCGGCGACCTAAAGATGTGAGAAGCTACAGACGAAGTGTCTTAAAGTTTCTCAGTACGCAGAAACAATTTCTACTGACGAGTGTTCTTCTCATGGCCATTGTAGTACTGCTTTTTAGTCTCGTCAGCCAATTGCAGGCTCCTTCTACGAACACAACTCCTGGCGGCGTAACTGCTATTAGTTACAGTGCATTTGTACAACAGGTGAAAGCCGGGAATGTGTTAGCAGTAACTATTCAAGGCGATGATGTCAATGCGTTGTTGGCAAGCTCTTTTTCGCAGGCACACACTCCTCCTGCGTTGACTGCTACACCGACAGCAACATCCGCCAGTAAAGTTGCAGCGGACGTTGCTGCCTGGAGTCGCTATGTCGGGGCAGGCTATCCTTCCTGGCCAAGCACATCGTCACCTCCTATCGATCCTGCACGGGCAGTTTTTACCCGTATGCCTGCAAGTGGTGATGCAGGCTTATCGCAATTGCTTTTAAACAAGCACATCATGCTCAATACACTTCCTGTACCACAGCCATCCATCTGGTTAGGACTGTTTTGGAAGTTTGTCCCTATCATTTTCCTGGTGGTGGTACTCTCCCTGGTACTGGCTCCCAGGAATAACATGCGCTCATCGCGTCCGATGGATGATCGTGTTAACCAGTTCGGTAAGAGCCGTGCGCGCCGCTTTGACCGCGCTCAAGAGACTACGACAGTGCGGCCTGAAAAATCTGCTCTCCCTGGCAAATCTGCCACTACTACTCCCGCCCAGGCTCGGGTAAACCTGGAGCCCGGGGTGACCTTTGCGGATGTTGCCGGTATAGATGAAGTGCGTACAGAAGTGGAAGAGATCGTACAGTTTTTACGTAGCCCGGAGCGTTTTGATCGTTTGGGCGCACGCATCCCACGTGGCGCTCTGCTGGTTGGTCCTCCTGGAACCGGCAAAACCCTGTTGGCAAGAGCCGTAGCCGGTGAAGCTGGTGTTCCCTTTTTTAGCATGAGTGCCTCAGAGTTTGTCGAGATGTTTGTCGGTGTCGGTGCCAGCCGGGTGCGCGACCTCTTCAACCAGGCTCGTCAGTCTGCGCCCTGTGTCGTCTTCATCGATGAAATTGACGCGGTGGGACGTAAGCGTTCGATGCGCATCTCTGCTTGACGGCTTTGATGGTCGCAAAGCCGTTGTGGTTCTGGCTGCGACAAACCGTGTTGATATCCTGGATAAAGCCTTACTGCGTCCCGGCCGCTTCGACCGCCACATCACTGTGTCCCACCCAGATCGTGCCGGACGTGAAGCTATCCTCAAGGTCCATACTCGTCGCACACCTTTGCACGAGGAAGTCTCCCTCGAACGTCTATCACGCCTGACAACAGGTATGAGCGGGGCAGACCTGGCCAATCTTGTTAACGAAGCTGCCCTCTCTGCTGCCCGTCAAAGTTTGGAAAAAATCACTCACGACTGTTTTGAGGAAGCGCTGGCACGAGTACAGCTTGGCGCCTTGCGACCCATCGTGATGAGTGAAGCTGATCGCCGTATCATTGCCTACCATGAAGGTGGACATGCCCTCGTTGCCCATCATTTGCCCCTGGCCGACACCGTTAACCGCGTAACTATTCTGCCACGTGGTCAGAGTTTGGGTGTGACCCAATTTACCTCCGAGGAAGATCGCTATAACTACAGCCGCGAGACCTTAATGGCACGTATTGCCGTTGGCCTGGGTGGCCGCGTTGCCGAAGAACTCACCTTTGGGCCAGAACGTGTCACAACCGGTGCCGAGAACGATCTCCAGGTCGTGACAGACCTGGCTCGACGCATGGTCACCCGCTGGGGCATGAGTAAACAAGTCGGTGTTGTCTTTGCCGACTACGAGCCCGGCGCTATGAATCTCAACATGCAGCGTATCGACCCCGCTGCGTTAGCTCGTCAAGCTCACTCACTTGCTGCTGATGCCGATGGTCACTTGTTGCTCAATGGTCACGATGTACCTGCGCGTGAGAATACCTTTGCTATGAGTTCTCCTGCTGCCCGTAACACCAGTACCAGTACAACCATGGCAACTCTGATTGACTCTGAGGTGCAATGTATCCTTAACGAGGGTTATGAGATGGCACGCGCTCTATTGAGGGAACATTACGATCAACTTACTCAGCTCGCTAAGGTACTCATGGAACGTGAGCAACTCGACCGCAAGCAGTTTGAGGCTTTGCTACAAGACTGAACACGTTCATGTTTTTGAAAGAAAAAGCAGCAAGACGGGCAAATGCCCGTCTTGCTGCTTTTTCTTTCAAAAACACGACAAAGTACTCTTTGGCAAATTTCTTGCTTTCAGCACTGATTCACGTTCTTCGGCCCTAAGACTAATTTTCATAACTACATTTGCATATTCGTAACCACATCTTAACCTCTTTGCTATATCTTCCCAGGCGTCTTTACAGTATGCTTCTCACGAAAGCTTTGGAAACTGTTTAACTCTAGTATAAAAATATCTAAACAGGTGCCAGGGCATGTTTTCATAATACGGTCGAAACTTGCTTGTAAATAGGCACCCTTATGAATATTATGCCTTTTGCTAAACTGGTAAAGGAGATGGCCTTCATGACGACGAAGATAGTAAATGAGGCGCGGAAGGAACATAACGCAGGCACACCGCTACTGACTGAGAGTGAGCAGCAGCAGTGGGACGCATGGAACGCGACCCAACGGAACTATCCCCGGGATGCATGCGTCCCACACTTAGTGGCAGGACAGGCTGCCATCACGCCTGGTGCAGTAGCACTCGTGGCCGGCAATCAGAGGCTGACCTACCGCGAGTTGAACCAACGTGCCAACCAGCTCGCTCATTATTTGCAGACCCTTGGCGTGGGCCCCAATGTGCTCGTGGGTCTTTGCGTGGAGCGTTCCCTGGATATGGTGGTCGGCTTGCTGGGCATCCTCAAAGCCGGTGGGGCTTATGTACCACTTGATCCCTCCTACCCGCCTGATCGTCTC
>WNGJ01003447.1_pt1 | contig 16902 bp, 11 predicted proteins | sample 5400611 | NCBI WGS metagenome assembly WNGJ01 (sample SAMN13153375, study PRJNA577476) | soil metagenome | isolation source: 40 cm soil or saprolite under Garry oak tree replicate 1 | place: USA:California | collected 2016-06-15 | reverse complement strand
ATCCCTCACCATGATCGGCGAGTACGTGCTCGCCTACACACAGCGGGTGCTCGCTGCGATGCGCGACGCGGAGGACATGGTCGCCCGCTTTCGCGGCCTCAAGACCGGGGTGCTGGATGTCGCCATGGTCAGTACGGCGAAGTACTTTCTGCCGCGGCTGCTGGCGCGATTCCGAGACGAGCACCCCGGTGTCGAAGTACGCCTGCGGGTCGCCAGCAATCGCGAGGAAGTGGTCGCGCTGATGCGCGAGGGCGCGGTCGAACTGGCCATCATGGGCCGGCCGCCCAAGAACTGGCCCTCGCGGGCCGAGCCTTTCGCGATGCACCCTCACGGGTTGGTCACCTCGGTCGAGCATCCCTTTGCGCGCGCCGAGAAGGTGCCGGCAAGTGCACTGCTGAACGAAGGATTCATCGTGCGCGAGCCGGGCTCGGGCACGCGCGCCGCGCTCGATGAGTTCATGGAGGCGTATCAGATGACCCCGCGGGTGGTCATGCAGATGTCGAGCAATGAGGCCATCAAGCAGGCCGTCATGGCCGGAATGGGCGTCGCGCTGCTGTCGCTGCACACCGTAGGACTGGAGCTCGATCACCAACTGATCGCGGCTCCTGAAACCGAGGNNCGTCGTCAACACGCACGCCAAGACGCTCTCCCCGGCGGCCGAAGCGTTCCGCTACTTCGTCCTCGAGCGTGGCGAAGCCTTCCTCGCCAAACACTTTGCGCACGGTAACGATCCGCTGCAGTTCGCGGGGCAACCCCGGGCGCGAACCGCCCGCTAGCGACCGCAGCCCGCGCCCTGGGCTGACCGCCGCGTCGACAGGGTCGAGTCGAGAGCGCCGAACATACCTTCGACATCAAAGTGTGACCCAGATCTCCATATCTGGTTCTCCAGCAGCCTCCCTCGTGGTGGTATCTTCTTACAAGACATCCCGGGAGCGTGTCGTCCGTCGTGAATGTGGAGGCGAGAAGAGAGACGATGACCGAAGCCTCGCCCAAGTGGCAGAGCGAGGTCATTAACGGGGTGTATCCCTTGCGGCGCTATCTGAGCGGCTCAGACCACAGCGCGGTATTCCTTACCGAATGCAGGGCACAAGACGTTCCCACCGCCGCGATCAAGATCGTCCCCGCCGAGCGGGCACTGCCAGAAGCGCAGCTCTCGCACTGGATAACGGCTGCCGGCCTCTCCCATCCTCACCTGATTCGGCTTCTCGACGCAGGTCGTTGCCAGCTCGGAGGTCGCCCGTTTCTGTTCGTCGTAATGGAATATGCCGAACAGACTCTCTCTCAGGTCCTTGCCCACCGGGCCCTCACTGCCGAGGAAGTGCGGGACATGCTCCTTGCCACCCTCGACGCCCTGGCTTTCCTTCACGGCAAAAACCTGGTGCAGGGCCAGCTGAAGCCGACAAACTTTCTGGTGGTCAATGATCAACTGAAACTGGCAAGTGATACCGTCCGGCCGGCCACCGAACCCAGGGCGAGCATCGTTAAATCGTCCTTGTACGATCCTCCAGAAGCAAAAAACGGCAGGCTGTCCGCGGCCAGCGACATTTGGGGTCTCGGCATAACCATGGTTGAGGCCCTCACCCAGCGCCTTCCTGCGTGGCCTGACGAACGATCCGAAACCGCCGGCGTGTCCACGGCTCTTCCTCCAACATTCGCGGACACCGTACAGCGATGCTTGAGTTACGACCCTGCCAGCCGTCCGACGGCCACCGACCTGCAAGCCCAGTTCAAACACACGCCACCAGCGTCGGTGGTTTCGGTTCCTGAGGCTGTCGTTCGTGAAGCACCGCCGCCAGCCGCTCCTCCACAGGAGTCGCCCAAGGAGCGCTCGCTCGTGCCCGCCATTGTGGCGGTAGCGGTCCTGATACTACTGGTCGCAGTCTGGGCGGGCTCGCGCCTGTTTCAAAGCCATCCCAACACTCGGCAATCGGCGTCAAGTACTCTTCAGACGTCTGCGCGACAAACTGCTGCCGCGCCGGCAGCCGCTGCGCAGAATCCCGCGACGCCTCTGCCAGCGCCCCCCGAGGTCTCCGCTCCTTTGGCCAGCGCGAAGCCCGCACAGTCCAAACCGGCGCCTCCGCGCCCCGTCTCGCGCCGGTCGGATCAACCCGCACAATCGTTGGCGGACGCCTCGCCCTCCATAGTCCATGCACAGATTCCCAACGTTGCGCGCAGCGCACGTCACACGATTCACGGCCACATCAAGGTCGCGGTGCTCGTGATCGTCGATCGCTCAGGCAATGTCATCGACGCGCTCCTGCAAAACCCCGGGCCAAGCTGGTATTTCGCGCGCGTGGCAAGAGAAGCCGCCAGAAAATGGCGGTTCGCTCCCGCGGACGAGCAAGACTCCCGGGCGTGGCTATTGAGGTTCGAGTTCAGCCGCGGCGGCACCACCGGACACGCCACCACCCCGCGATCCTAGTCCCTTCAGTCGATCTTCCGTCGGTGCGACGACGTGCTTGAGACATGCGCGTGGCGCGGTTTCGGACGTCGCGAACGGGAGATCTCAAAAATTGTCGTCCCATACAACCCCGCCCGTTTTGCTCACTAGCGCGACTCTGATCGCCTCTTGTGGGCGGTCGAACTTGAAATCAGTCAGGATGGATTTGGTCGCCTCTTCCATCACTTCGAAGGCCGTTTCCGCCTGCTGATTCTTCCACAGTTCCAGCGTATTGAGAGTCCCCTGAACAAAGGACTTTTGCGGGCACACCGCAAAGACGGCAATCGGCTTGTTCCGTCGCGCCAACGCAGAGGCAAGCGATGCAGACTGCGGCACCCGCGGAATCGGCGTAAGTGCTTGCAAACTATCGACATACTCGCGCAACGCGGCAAGTTCGTTGTACAGGTAGATCATCTTGAAGCCGTTGCGCTCCAGAACACCCTGTCGCACATCCATGACCCGAAACAACCGCGCGACAATCGAGGTGTTGTTTGGCGCCTGCTCGAAATCTGCGTTGAGGGGCAGGATAAAGATCAAGTCGCATCCATCGTTCGCTGGAAAACTGATCGGAACGTTGTCGATAACGCCACCGTCCTCGAACAACCCGCCCCTGTCTCGAACGTATGGGAAAAGCGGTGGCAAATCCATCGAAGCAAAAACGCTCACCCTCAGATCGCGCAAAAATCTCGCGGCACCATCTTCAACATTGAGAATATCGTACGTGATCTTTGAAATCGCCGGCGGCCGAGGGTTGTTGGTCGCGCAGGTCAGTTCACCGGATTGAACGTCGGAGCGCGTCAGGTAGAAGTGAATATCAGATTCCAGAATTCGCTTTCGCACGTCGGGCTGTAGAAAAATGTGATCGAAGACCCGACGCCACGGTTCGGACGAGAGGAACGCGTTGCGAGCAAAGGGGATGTACCAAATGGGAGCGGCCAAGGCCTTTACGCTGATGGACTTCCACCAAAGCCTATGGACACTTGCGTTCCCTTGGCCACTAAGAATCAGGTCCGCCAGCCAAAAAAGCGCGTTCCAAGAGCCTATCGAGGTGCAGGATATGACCTTAACCTTGCGAAGAGCGTTATGGTCGGCCAGGAACTGGTAGATAGCCTTCATCGAACCCGCTTGGAATGCGCCCTTTGCCCCCCCTCCCGCGAGCACGATTCCAATCTTCCGGACATTCGCAAACGGATCGGGGCTCGGGGAGGCAACCGGCGCCGGAGTCCAAGGTGAACCCGTCGCGAACCGAATCGGCTTTAAGTTAGCCCAGAGCAAAACCCAGTTAATCAGTGCAGCTGCGTTGTATGCGACGAGAAATCCAAGCGTGAAGAGCGCGATTACGATCGCGCCGTGAAAAAAAGCGCCAAGATTGGCGATCAGCACCTGCGCAATGCCACCTGGCAACTCTGATTGCAAGCGATCAACCGCTGCCGCCGTCGATAGATTTACCACGGCGTCATTCAATCGCTTGAAACCCGCCAGTACCCACCAAAGAGATGCCGCCGTGAATGGGACGGAAAACCCAAGCGGCAGTCGCACGAACAACCACTTGAATATGGATAACATGTTCGAAATCAGATTCATGTCGTCTCGCCTTTCGAAGCGAACCTGACTCCAGGTCTACCAGTGATTTGCTGACCGCGTAAGCCTGAGGCGCGGGCAAGAGGCGCTGCTGCGTGCTACTGCAGCGGCCGCTGCGCGCCAAGGGCATACTACTGCTGCGCGAGAGCGGCATGGACGAGCCGCCGATTGACGCCGAGACGCGCGACAGGCTCGCAGAGCTTGCGCAGCTCGAGCGCGCCATGGGCAAAGCCGGCATGCTCGCACTGCGCCCGCTGATGATAGCGACCGGCAGGGACATCTGGCAGCTCACGCTCCTCGGGCGGTAGCTCCTCGGGCGGTAGTGAAAGCGATCGGCAGGTTGCGTCGCAGGCGCTGGCGCAGGATTCGCGGCGGCGTCTCGCGCGTGAGGGTAAATCCCACCCGCAGCCCAAGTCCGAAGACCCGCAGATCGATCTCGCGTGCCTCACCGCGCGGCAGGTGGAGACCCGGGAGTGCTCGTCTTTGAGGTGCGCGGCCTTAAATTCTCAGTGAAATTACTGTGTTCGCATCATAAGCTGAAGCTTGACAATTGTAATGGGTGGCGAGCGTTTGCGGAGCATCCGAGAGAACCTCGAACGCAGAGGGGCATCCTCTACCGACATGGGAATCGCTGCCTCACGCCTCGCCACCGAGCCAGGCACGCCGGCCAGCGCTCGTGTCGAGCGCCTTGTTATGACGACTCTGTCCTGACGCGAAGGCACCCGGGATCGTGGCGGCGATAGCCGCCGTGCGATTGACGGCCCGCTGCGCACCGCGTAGAAATTGCTTGTCCGTTTTGCGGGGATGGCAGGCGTTTGCTCGGCGCCCGGGGGGGCACCGTCCCAATGATCAAAGTAAAACAATTGAACCTGCGCATCTTTGCGCAGTTCGTGATCATCATCGCTCCATTCACGCTGGTGCTGTTCTACCAGGCGGTCTCTGACCTGCGACGCACTGCTGCGGTTGAGAGCGTCGTCGTACGCCACGGCCTGTCGCGGGCGACGAAGGACGGCTTCGAGTCGTTCATGACGCATGCCGCGGACGCCGTGGATATGGGCAGCCTGGGCCAGCGTGCGTATGAGGCCCTGCGACAATCGGCGGCGTCGGCCGCCGCATTGCGAAGCAAGGACCCGGGCGCGGCGCCCGCCGCAACAGCTCTGCAGGCCCTGGCGGGCCAGATCTCGGTTGCCATGCCGGTCGACCGGCTGCTGGCGCTGCAGCCCCAAGTCAGGCGGACGCGCGAGGCAATTCGCACGCTCGATGAGGGTTACGAGAAGGCGAGCAGCGAGGCCATCTCGCAGGCCATCTACTCAGCACGGCGCCAGAGCAAAGTCGTAGCGGCTGCAACCGTGTTCACGCTGCTGATTGCCGCCTGGTTCATCTACAGCATGATCACGGGCGTTACCGAACCGCTCAACGCCGCCGTGGATCTCGCCGGGCGAATCGCGGCGGGCAAATTCGCCCCAGCTTCGGACCAGCCGCCGAAGCGCGATCTCGGGAACCTGCTCGCCTCGCTACGCATGATGAGCGAGAAGTTGCGTCAGTCGCAGCTCGAGATTGAGGAGGATCAGCGCAGACTGGAACAACGTGTCGCCGAACGTACCTCGGAGGTCGAGGCGCGCACGCGCGAGCTGATGCGCTCGGTGGCAGAGCTGCAGGCACTGAACGAGGTGGGCCAGGCGGTGAGCTCATCTCTTGACCTCGAGACGGTGCTGGCAACCGTCATCGCCCGCTCGGTGGGCCTGGCGGATGCGGATTCGGGCACCCTCTACCAGTTCGACGCGGCCGATGGGGTATTCGATCCGCGCGCAAACTTTGGCGTCAGCGACGAAATGATCGAAACCCTGCGCGGCTCGCGCATCGGCCTGGGGGACGGTCCGGTGGGCATGTGCGCGGTAAACCGCGCGCCGGTTCAGGTGACGGACGTCGAATTGTCCCAAAGGGTCAGCGTCCTCTGGCTGCACGACGGAATCCGCGCGGTGATTGCGGTACCGCTGCTGCGCGACGAGCACGTGACTGGCGCATTGGTGATCCGCCGCAAAGTGGCGGGCGAATTCGCGCCCTCCATCGTGAAGCTGCTGCAAACGCTGGCCTCGCAATCGGTCATGGCCATCGAGAATGCCCGACTGTTCAAGGAAAGCCAGGCGAAGAGTGAGCAGCTGGCGGAGGCGAGCAAGCTCAAATCGCAGTTCCTGGCGAATATGTCGCACGAGCTGCGCACGCCACTGAATGCGATCATCGGCTTGACGGAGATGTTGCATGAGGATGCGCGCGAGCTGAAGCACGCCGAGGAACTCGAACCGCTGGAGCGCGTACTGCGTGCGGCGCATCATCTGCTGGAACTCATCAACGACATTCTGGACCTGTCGAAAATCGAAGCCGGCAGGATGGACATGCATGTCGAGACATTCGCCATCGCGCCGCTGGTGGACGAGGTGCTCGCCACGATCGGCCCCGCGGCGGCGAAGAACGGCAACGAAATCATCGTCCATTGTCCGCAGGATATCGGCGAGATGCATGCCGACCAGACGCGAATCCGCCAGGCGCTCCTCAATCTCGTGAGCAACGCAAGCAAGTTCACCGAGCACGGCAGTGTGACGGTCGATGTGGCGCGAGTCATGGGCAAGGGCGGCGAAGAGATTACGATGGCCGTCCGTGATACCGGCATCGGGATGTCGTCCGAGCAGATAGGCCGGCTATTCCAGGAATTTGTGCAGGCCGATCCCTCGACCACCCGCAAGTACGGCGGCACCGGGCTTGGCCTCGCGATCAGCCGCCGTTTCTGCCAGATGATGGGCGGAGAGATTACCGTCGAGAGCCAATTGGGCAAGGGTTCGACATTCACGATCCGCCTGCCCGCCCGGATCGAGGCCGTCCAGCCGGCGCCGCTGTTACGTCGGGTGCGTCCTGCGCGGGTGTCGATGAAACCGGTCAAGGGCTCGCTCGTCCTGGTCATCGATGACGACCAGACCGTATGCGAGGTGATGGCGCGCTACCTGGAGCGCGAGGGTTTCGTGGTGCGCACCGCAACCGGGGGCCGGCAGGGCTTGCAACTGGCGCGCGAACTGCACCCAGCGGCGATCACGCTCGACATCAATATGCCGGACCTGGATGGCTGGACGGTGCTGGCGGCGCTCAAGGGCGATCCGCAGCTCGCAGACATTCCCGTGGTGCTGGTGACCATCGAGGACAATCGCAGCCGCGGCTACTCGCTCGGCGCGACGGAATACATGACTAAGCCGATCGACCGCGAGCGGCTCGTCAGCCTGCTGCAGGACATCAGCAGTCCGATCGCACGCAAGGTCCTGCTGGTGGACGACGATGAGATCATGCGCGAGAGCGTGCGACGCGTGCTCGAGCAGGAGAAATGGCAGGTCGCGGGAGCGAGCAATGGCCGCTTCGCGCTGCAACAGCTCACCGAATCGTGTCCGGACGTTATCGTACTGGACCTGCTGATGCCGGAGATGGACGGGTTCGAGTTCCTGGTCGAGATGCGTCAGCGTCCGGAATGGCGCGACATTCCGGTGCTGGTTTTAACGGCCAAGGACCTGAGCGTCGAGGATCAAAAGCAGCTGAACGGATACGTCGCGCAGGTCATGCGCAAAAACGCCTCCGAGCTGGGGGAGCTGCTGCGTGAACTGGGTCGGATGCTGCCGCGGTCGATCGAGCGCGGGCAGCATGCGAAGGTCAAGGAGATTCTGGCGTGAAGATCCTGTATGTAGAGGATAATGAGGACAACATCTTTGTCCTGGAGAGCCGCCTCAAGCGCCAGGGGCATACGGTGGTGATCGCGCGCGATGGCGCCAGTGGCGTGCAGCTCGCTGCCAGCGAGCGGCCCGATGTGATTCTGATGGATCTGAGCCTGCCGGTGCTGGATGGCTGGGCGGCGACGCGCCAGATCAAGGCTGCACAGCAGACACGGCACATACCCATCATCGCCTTGACGGCCAATGCGATGACCGGCGATCGCGAGAAGGCGCTCGCTGCGGGCTGCGACGATTTTGACACCAAACCGATCGTAATGCCGCGCCTGCTCGAGAAGATTCGTGCGCTGTCAGGCTCACGAGGCGGATGATCTTATGAGCAAATTCGGGCCTTGGCCCGCATCGGATCGGAGAGTTTGGGCCGTTAGAGGCGGGATCGGCGCATGAAGAAGATCCTGCTGATCGAGGACAACGAGCTCAACCGCGATATGTTGTCGCGGCGCTTGCGCAAGCGAGGGTACGAGGTCGTGACCGCTGTCGATGGCGAAACAGGCATCGCCATGGCTCAGGCCGAAGCGCCTGCGCTGATCCTGATGGACGTGACTTTGCCGGGAATCGATGGTCTGGAGGCAACGCGACGACTCAGGGCGGCGCCGCAGACCCGCCATATTCCGATCGTGGCGCTGACCGCTCACACCATGGCCAGCGACCGCGATAAAGCCCTGGCCGTGGGGTGTGACGACTTCGATACCAAGCCGATCGAGTTACCGCGCCTATTGGGGAAAATCGAGACCTTGCTCAATCAAGGACCTCGGGTGTGACCACCGATCGCACGACATTGAATCATCTGCGGCACGAGCTGCACACGCCGCTGAACCACATCATCGGTTACAGCGAGATGTTGCTTGAGAGCGCCAGCGAAGGAAGCATCGTGGGAATGGAGCCCAGGCTGCGCGAATTGCACGAGTATGCGCAGCAGCTGATGCTACTCGTCGATGAGGTGCTCGCGCGCACGCGCAAGGACAATGAGATCGATCTGCGCCGCCTCAGCACCGAGGCGTCCGGGCCCATAAGCTCCATCATCGCCGTCGCCGGTGAGCTCAAGGCCCAGGCACAGCAAATGGCCGCGGCAGAGGTGGGCCAGGATCTCGATCGAATCGCCAGTGCCGCGCATACCTTGCACACCATGATCGCTGACGGAGTCAGCGCGCCGCCGAGCGCGCCGATCGCCGACTCGGATACGGCGCGAATCGCGGTAGCCCCGGCGCCGACCGGGGAAACCGGAAACATTCTGGTGGTCGATGACAACGCCGCGAACCGTGAGATGCTGAGCCGCCGGCTGGCACGCGCGGGACACCGGGTGCAAGTGGTGGCGAACGGGCCGGATGCGCTCACCCTGCTGCGTCAGCAGCCCATCGACCTGGTGCTGCTCGACGTGCTCATGCCGGAGATGAGCGGCTACGAGGTGTTGCAGCGGCTCACTGCGGATGAGGCGTTGCGGGAAATCCCGGTCGTCATGATATCGGCGCTGGACGAAATGGACAGCGTCGTGCGCTGCATCGAACTGGGCGCCGAGGATTATCTGCCAAAGCCCTTCGACCCGGTGCTGCTGCGGGCGCGCATCGGCGCGTGCCTGGAAAAGAAACGCTTACGCGACCGCGAAGCCCTGCATTTGCAGCAGTTGGCCGAGTGGAATCATAAACTCGAGCAGCGCGTCAAGGAGCAGGTGGCGCTGCTCGATCGTCTCGGGCGGCTCAAGCGCTTTTTTTCTCCGCAGCTTGCGGAACTCATCGTGGCCGGTGGCGCGGACGATCCCCTGGCAACCCACCGCCGCAACCTGACCGTTTGCTTCCTCGACCTGCGTGGCTTTACCGCTTTTGCGGAAAGCGTCGAACCCGAGGAAGTCATGAGCGTGTTGCGTGAGTATCACGCTGAAATGGGTCGGCTGGTCATGGAGCACGAAGGCACGTTGGAGCGGTTTACCGGCGATGGCATGATGGTTTTCTTCAACGATCCGGTGCCGGTGCCCAATGCGGCGGAACGCACGGTCCGCATGACGCTCGCCATGCGCAAGCGGGTCGGCGACATGATCGTCTCCTGGCGCAAGATGGGCTACGAGCTCGGACTCGGCGTTGGAATCGCGCAGGGTTACGCCACGATTGGCGCGATCGGCTACGAGGGGCGCTGGGACTACGGTGCAATCGGTACGGTGACCAATCTCGCGGCACGATTGTGTGGTGAGGCCAAGCCCGGGCAGATTCTGGTCTCCAAGCGCGTGCTCGCCGCCACCGACGATCTTTTCGAGCTCGAATCGGTGGGTGAGCTCGCTCTCAAGGGACTGCACCGTCCCGTCACGGCCTACAACGTGCTGGGCGCCAAGGCGTGACGGTGGCTGCGGCCGATCAACTTCCCAGTCCAACGCGGCGCAGCATATCGGCGAAGCGCGCATCGGCGCGCAAGTTGTCGTATCGGGCATCGACCTTCAGGTGAGTCAGCCTGGCGCTTCGGCCGGCAAAGGATTTCTCCAGCCAGGCAAACGCACGGTCCAGGTCGCCCATCCGGGCATAAAAAGACGCAAGTTCATCACAATCCGGTTGCCCCTGGGCTTCGAGAGAGCGGATCCGGAGCTGCAGAAATCCTGGCCATGAGTCCTTGGCGAACGCCTCCTTGAACGCAGCCACCTCTGTTGCGGGCTCCCCATCCAGCTGCTTCTGTCGTGCATATGCCGCCAGCGCCTCCTGGTACAACCCCTTGTTGGCGTAGGCTTCAAACATGAAATAATTGGTATCGGCAAAGTTCCGGCCAAGTGTCAGAGTCTTTTGCAGTTGCGCGATGGCTTCCGTATAGCGACGCGCGGAATTCAACTGAATTCCCAGCGCCAGATTGGCCACTTGTGACAAGGGGTCGAGGTCGACAGCGTGGCGGCCTTGCGCGAGTCCCGCATCGAACCGTCCGGTATTGACAAGCAGTTCGCCGTACCACTGGTGCGGCACGGGAGAATTGGGACTGAGCTCGATCGCCCGCTGGTACTGGCGTTCCGCCGCCAGCCATTCGAAATCGAAAATCGCAAGTATCAACCCCAGCGATGCGTGCGCCTCCGCCAGGTTATCGTCAATCGCCAGCGCCCTCAGTATCGCCGTTTTCGCTTGCGGCATCGTTTCCGTCGCCTGCGACGCGCGGTCGTAGATGGGCAGCAGACTGTAGCAATCGGCCAGTCCCGTGAACGCGAGGGCGTAATCAGGATCAACGCCAATCGCCTGCTGAAAGAATGTTATGGCTTTTCTAAACTCTTCCGGCGAACGTCGATTCCAATGAAAATGCCCGCGCAGGTAGAGTTGATAGGCTTCGGAATTCAGCGCCGCGGTCCGCGCCGGCAGCGTGGCGCTCAGCAGGGCATCGCACAGTGAGCGCACTACCGAGCCGGCAATCTCGTCCTGCACCTTGAAGATGTCATCGAGCGTGCGATCGTAGGTCTGCGACCACAGGTGATAGCCAGTGTCGGCGCGGATGAGCTGAACCGCGATGCGCATCGTGTTGCCGGCTTTGCGCACGCTGCCTTCGAGCACGTGGGCGACGTTCAGCGCCCGCGCAATATCGGCAATCGTCGCCTGCTTGCTCTTGAAGTAGAAGCAGGAGGTGCGGGCCGGCACGCGCAGTTCGGGAACTCTCGTGAGCAATCCGATGAGTTCCTCCGTCAGGCCGTCCGAAAAGTATTCCTGATCCTTGTTCTGGCTCATGTCTACGAACGGCAGCACTGCGATCGACTGTTCCGAGCATGGACTCTGCGCGACCGGAGGTGCCGGAACTGCCGGCGCCATCGGCCGGCTCGTGAGGGCGGGCGCTGCACCAGCCGGCGGCATGTACCCACCGAACGCCAGCAGTCGCGACACCCGCTCGACGAAGGCGGGCGAGGTCTCCCCGCCCCTCAGCCACGTCCACTGTACTTCGTGGAACTTCTCGGGCACCCAGGCGTCGACCTCATCGGTGGCGTCAATGGCGACCGGCAGCAGAAATGCCTTCTCGGCAGCCATCAGGTGGGAGCGATCAACCGCGAGTTTCCATTCGAACCGGAAATATCCCTCGCCGCGAGCGCGCGAATTTGTGGAAATGATCGGGATGAACAAGGCGCAGGTCCTGATCTGTTTCTTGATCGCGGCGTCCCAGGCAGCACCGCCGCGCAGTTCGTTCTGGTCGAACCACACTTCAATACCTGCGTTGCGCAGGCTGGTGCAGATCCGCTCCGCCGCTTCCGTGTCCTCCGAAGCGTAGCTGAGGAATACGGCTCGATGCCCCTCCGAGGCGGGAACCGGGTCGCCCTTAGCCCCAGATTCGTCGGTCACGGAGTGCTTCGAGGGTGGCTGTTTCTTGAAGCCGCAGAATGTACTACGGCGTGTGATTGCGCAAACTGAGCGCCGCGCGCGAGGGAAATCGAACCACCGACACGCGGATTTTCAGTTCACGGCCTGAAACGCTCAAGCTACTGATCGTGCAGGGATTGTGTAAAGCGAGTCATGGAATATTCCGCGCAGTTACGCGCAGATAAGTATCTGATTTTCACAGATAGCGCTCTGCGATATTGCAGGCTCATTTGCCGGCCCTCAGGCGGTACGGAGCAATGATTTGAAATACGAGCGAACGTCCTGTGCGCCCGTGAACGACCTCGGCGGCCGCCCCGATGGTGATCGAGTCGGTGCCGCGGCACGTTCAGCGCGCAGGGGCCGCTTGACGCGCCGACGCGCACCACCGCGCGCGAACGCCGGCGGACGCGCAGCCCAGTATAGCCGCCTCGGAAAATGAGTCCGACCGTCATCGGTTTGACGCTCTTTGCAGCAGTGTTGCATGCAACATGGAACGCCGCATTGCGAAGCGGTGTCGATCGGTTGTGGTTTGTCACGATCATGAGCTTTGCGACGACGGTCGCCGCTATTCCTTTTGCACTGCTCCTGCCCCTCCCCTCGACGCAGAGCTGGGTGTATCTGGGCATCTCGGCAGTCTTACAGGTTGGTTACAGCATCTTTCTGGCTCATGCCTATCGATACGGCGAATTGGGACAGGTCTACCCGATTGTCAGGGGTAGCGTGCCGCTCATGGTGAGCATTGGCGGTTTCGTTCTCGCAGGTCAGCGATTGAGCAAATCCGCGTTGTTTGGCGTGATGTTGATTTGCGTTGGGATTATCAGCCTCGCCTTTGGCAGAACGCGAGCCGGGGCAAAATCGGTTGTTCTCGCGCTCGCAACAGCCTCGTTCGTCGCGAGCTACGTCACCGCCGACGCCATCGGTGTGCGCCTCGCAGGGAGCGCGCAGTCCTATGCGGCCTGGATCTTCCTGATCTACGGCGCTCTTCTGCCCCTTGCGTTCTTGCTCCTCAGGCGAAGAATTGTGGTGGACCTGCGGTCACCAGAGACTGTGAAGGCGCTGGCAGGTGGCATTATTTCACTCTTAAGCTACGGAGCAATTACCGCCGCGCTCGCCGTGGGAATGGTAGGTCCGATCTCAGCCCTGCGCGAAACCAGCATTGTCTTCTCCGCGCTGCTTGGGCGTATGGTCCTTGGGGAAGCGCTCACGCGCCGCCGTATTCTTGTATGCATAGCAGTCACACTCGGGGCTGTGTGCATCGGCTACGCATCATGATCCCTCTACGTCCGATCCAGCAGCCGCTCGCGTGGAAAATCTCTCAGGCTCTTGATCGCGGTGGCCACACCGTTGCAGGCCGACAGCCTTCGCAATGCTGCAGGCGCACCGATCGCGACGATATAGCCGATAGCGGCAGCGTAGGCTGCGGCGAGTCCAGAGACCGCGTCTTCGACCACTACGCACTCACTCGGGGCGATCCCAATATTCCGTACGGCCGCCAGATACACATCCGGTGCTGGTTTTCCGGGGCGAACGCCGTCGTCGTAGACAATTTTCGCCACGTCGAACCATCGGTCCAAGCGCAGGTGCTCTATGAAGAACCTCAGATTCGTGATCTCCGAGGAGGTCGCGATGGTTCGCGGGATGTTGCTGTGCACAAGCGCCTGAAGAAGATCCTGCGCGCCGGGCGACAGCACCAGGCGGCGTGGCTTCGACAGGCACAATTCGCGATAGAACGACTCCTTGGCCTGAATTAGATCGAGAAGTTCTTGCCCCGCAATCGTTCGGCCGGCCAAGTAGCTCAACACGTAGGAGTTCGGACGACCGTGCATGTGAGTGGCGAGCTCATCGTCTGTCATCTCGCGTCCGCGCAGGTTCTTCGCGATAACTTGCCACGACTTGACCTGCAAATCGGCATCCCGGAACAACACGCCGTTAAAGTCAAAGACTATGCCCTTATACTTCATGCCGCGCAGGCCCATCCCGATCTAATATCACAGACGAGGACCAGGCGAAGCTCATTCGGCTCTGAAGGGCCCAAGCGCGTACGTTGAATGGCGAACCATCATGCTGATAGCGTCGCACCGTGAGTACCTGGATAGCGCTGTTCCGCGGGATCAATGTCATGGGTAGCAACTCGCTGCCAATGAAGGACCTTGCTGCGCTTCTACAGCGTGAAGGCTTCGCCGACGTGCGCACTTACATCCAAAGCGGTAACGCCGTATTTCGCAGCACGGCGCGTAGTGCGAATTCGTTGGCCAGTCGCATCGGCCGTGCAGTGCACAAGGCAAAAGGCCTGCGTCCAAAGGTCGTGGTGCTGAGCGTCAAGGAGTTGGAGAGAGCAGCCTCCAATAATCCCTTCCCCAGGGCCGAGAGCCAGCCTAAGACGCTGCATCTCTTCTTTCTCTCCGAGGAGCCACTCTGTGCGGACCTGGCATCTCTCAACCGACTCAGATCCGGCAGGGAAGCCTTCGCTCTCAGGGGCAAGGTCTTCTATCTACACACACCGGATGGATTTGCTGTCTCGAAATTGGCCGCAAATGCGGAACGGTGCGTCCATGTTGACGCGACAGCCCGCAACTGGAACACCGTCACAAAGCTGCTGCAGATGGCGAAGGTTGACGGCTGAGCCGCGCAGGCGCCTGACCGACCTCGCTCGGACACCTGCATTTCGACCTAAGCTGACTTTCGTGGCCGACCAGCAGGTTGCTCACGGTTCATAACCGGGTCCGTGCAATATCTTCCCAGGCAGGGCACCGGTCATCTTGCCCCCCTCAATCACCGGCGCGCCGTTGACCAACACATACTCCATCCCCTCAGACAGCCGATTGGGGCTTTCAAAGGTAGCAGTGTCGCGGATCGTTGCCGGATCGAAGATCACGATATCGGCCCACATCCCCTCCTTCAGTACGCCACGATCGGTCAACCGCATGCGCTGGGCGGGCAATGCCGTAAACTTTCGAATGGCATCGTGCAGCGTGAGCTTCTTCTCTTCTCTCACGTATTTGCGCAGGATCCGCGGGAAAGTCCCGTAGGCGCGCGGATGCGGGTGCTCCTGCCCCAGGATTCCATCTGGTGAGGTACCGGAGGAATCGTTGTCCACCGAAACCCACGGTTGCTCAAGCGCAAATGCGACGTCGGTCTCGGACATCCCGAACACTGCCACGCCGGTGAGCGCATCGTCTTCAATGAGGAGATCGAATAGTGAGTCCATTGAATCCTTTTTCCAGATCCTTGCCACGTCGGCGAGAGTCTTGCCCTGGAGCGGCAGCAGACTGGCCCTGTGCACCACACCGATGACCACCGCCTCCGGGCCGGAAATCTCATCCCATTCGTTGTCCCACTCGCTTGAAGCGCTCAACATGTCTTTGCGAATGCGGACCCGGAGCACTGGATCCCTGAGTCGGGCAATGAGTTTGGCGTTGCCGCCATCATGGGCCCACGGTGGAATGAAGGCGGAGAGATCGTTGTACCAGGCGGTGTAGGCATAGGTATTGGCGCTGATGTCGGTCCCCGATGCGCGCGCTGCATCGATCTTCGCCACCACCTGTGGCATTCGACCCCAGTTGTTCTTTCCCGCGGTCTTCAAGTGCCAGATCTCGACCGGAATACCGGCCTCGCGGCCAATCCTGAGAGCCTCCTCGAGTGCCGACATGATGCCGTCGCCCTCGCTGCGCATATGGGTAGCGTAGATCCCGCCGAACTTCGCGGCCTCCCGCGCCAGCGCTATGAGCTCGTCCGTGGTCGCATACGGTGCTGGCGCATATTCCAACGCGCTGGAAAGCCCCATGGCACCTGCGCGCATGCTCTCTGCCACGAGCCACTTCATCTTGTCCAACTGCTCCGGGGTGGGTCGCCGGTCCTCGTCCCCCAGAACCATTCTGCGGACGCTCGTCGCGCCAACGTAAGTAGCGAAATTGATCCCGATGCCCTGTTTTTCGACTCGCGCAAAGTATTGCCGCAAGGTGCGCCAATCCGGCGTTACGCCGTAATGCTCGTAAACCTTCCGGTCGGCCCGAATGATGGAGTCATTGAGCGGTGCCACCGAATCCCCCTCGCCCGTTATTTCGGTGGTAACGCCCTGAAATATCTTCGACGGCAGCCGCGGCTCGACCAGAATGCTCAGTTCGGACTGGCCCAGCATGTCGATGAACCCAGGCGCCACCACATGGTCGTGAGCGTCAACGGTTTTCGCGCGCGCCTCCCGTTCGAGGTTGCCGATGGCGGCAATCCTGCCGTTACGAATTCCAACATCAGCCGAATACCAGGGTGAACCCGTTCCATCAATGATCCGCCCGTGGACAATTACCAGATCGAACGGCGCATTCGCATCGTGAGCGACCGTCGCAATTGCCGGCAGGAAGAGTGAGAGGCAAAACGCAGCTTGGCTCATCAAGGCGACCAGCTCCTTCCTCGCTGTCCGTTGACCGTATCGCATTGACTCGCTATTCAAAACTGATTTTTACAACCCTGCCCTGCGTGCCTACCAACCAACCCGCGTGCGGGCTTGCGAACGCCACAGCCCAGTAGTTCGCAAGCCCTGTTAGGCTGGCCCAAGTGTCCCCTTCGTCGGGTGACCAGGCCGCGCCGCCCGGCCCGGTGACCACGACGGCCCGCGTCGCGCTCGCCTCCTCATCAGCGTCGCCCTCTGTAGAGCGCTCGCGCACGTAGCTCAGACCGTAAATTGCGCCCGGAACTGGCGGGCGGCTCGTGAGCTGCCACGTCTTCCCGCCGTCGCTCGAGCGGGCGACGGTGTCGGCGAATGCGGTGGGCGCCGCTAGCTCGCCAGCGCCGAGGATGCCGTGCAATGGATCGCGGAAATCGA
>WNGJ01014002.1_pt1 | contig 16908 bp, 10 predicted proteins | sample 5400611 | NCBI WGS metagenome assembly WNGJ01 (sample SAMN13153375, study PRJNA577476) | soil metagenome | isolation source: 40 cm soil or saprolite under Garry oak tree replicate 1 | place: USA:California | collected 2016-06-15 | reverse complement strand
TCATCGAACTGCGCACGGCCGTTCCGCTCCACCCAGGTTACGGTACCGTCCGCACGCTGCATGCGATAAGTGATTTGAAGATTGGGCCTCTCAGGACGAAGCTCGGCAATCGCGTACTTAAGCCTTTCCAGATCCTCCGGGTGGACCTTGGCGAATATTTCCTCACCAGTAGTGCGCACTCCCGACTCCATGCCGAGAATCTCCGCGCTCCCTGCCGTGCGAACCATGACATCGGTCGAGACGTCCCATTCATAGGCGAACATTTTTCCGGCCCGACTTGCCAGACGAAACCGCTCTTCCGTCTTTCTTAGTGCCTCTACATCCCCTTTGTGCTCTTCCACAACGCCTGCCAGAACCATGAAAGGGGTCGCCGTGCAAATTAGGAAAAGCTGTATCGAAGACATGCTGTTGAGTGGAACGCGGTCGAGGAAAGGTCCGCGGCCATGGACGGCACCCCAAATCGATAAAAAGGCCACAATGATCACCGCAGAGCTGATCCCAAGCGATCCGAACCGCAGCGCGGCCCACAGCAAAAATGGCACGAGAGAATAAAGCAGTGCCGGCCAGTTGCTACCGACCGAGGCCGTGAAGCTGAGGTAGCTGAGAAAGCCCAACCCCGCGAACAGCATCGCCGCCTCGAGGTGGTACGTACGTGATTTTCGCACCCAGGTACGCCCGTTACTGACCCAACTCAAGACGGCCGGAGTCAAAGTGAGGAACGCTAGCACTTCGGAAAGGAAAGAAATCCCCCAGCCATTCCAATAGCCGCCGCCGATGCCAGGCGCGCTTAGGAATGCTGCCGTGAACGGCGCAAGGATCACGGCAAAACAGAGGTATTTGGCCAACGCCTCTACGCTATTTAGCTGAGGAATCTCTCCGAAGAAATAGGTAAGACACAGTGCGGCGATGAGGATTTGGACCGTATCGGCTGGAATGAACCAGGCAATCGAACGAAGGGGCACGCCAGCCTGCAAGTCGTACAGGGCAAACGATGCAAGGGCCACGGGGATGAGTATTGACCACATCCTTCGCGGAACCAGCAACAAGACTGGCACCAAAAGCGCGCAACCCGGCCACAGCGGCCAGATCGTCTGAGGATTCATGATCAAGGCCCCTTCCAATTCTGGGGCCAGGTAAGACAGCGCGGCCACGAGGCACACCAACAGCACGGTTTGCAGCGGGGAAATCGAGGTATTCCACAATGGACGACTACGGGCGGTTTCCACGGCTTACCTCCCGATCTTGCGACCGGCGGCGGCCTGGTTGGCCTGCGACCGACACTGCTGCCGTATTTACAACAGGAAGCGTACCGATACCATATCTTGGAATTATACGTCGATCTGGATCAGCAGGTCACTCCAGTTCGGCTTTTGTATACCAAGCGCTTCTCCCCTCGGCCCGTTCATTCAAACTTATCGGACCCGCTGGCAAGGGAACGCCGACTGCAGCCGGGGCACCCAGAAGCTTCCGGGCGCCTCCATTTGTCCCATGTTCTTGGCGAATGCGGGACGTATTTGACCGGCAGACGAAGCCTCACGAGGAGAAGAAGTTGAATTGCAACCACAATTGCCCCATGTACACCTGGCGGTGGCCGCGCTCGGTCCTCGGAAGGATCGTCAAGTTGGCGGCTTGCGGGCCACTACATTCAAAAAGGACCACGAGCAGATTAGCGGGGCAGCAATGGGCTAGTGACCTATGTGTAGCCGGTCAGTTGTCTGTGCCTCGGACAACCGCCGCCAGTCGAACTTTGAACGCATCGCAAATCCTTAGGAGCGTCGTCATTGTAATCGGGCGACCAGCTTCGATCTGTTGCCAGTGGCGAGCGGAGAATCCGAAGGCAATCATGGCTTCTTGGACGTAGCCGCGCCACTTGCGGAGCTCCTTGACTCGCCGGCCAAGAGCTTTGAAGAATTTTGCCCGATCTAGCACGCAGCGACTTTTGCTTTTGCCTGACCAGAAACACCACGAGCAGATTAGCTGCCTCTGTTCCTTGGCACTGCTACCAGCAGGGTTGGAGGTCAGAACCAAATCCAAGTGGCCCAAGTGGAGGAAAGCTTCAGAGCTTTACCGGATGGGTTCGCTAGCAGAGGCCGCAACCGGCGTCTCGGTTCGCACGCTCAGACCGGGCGCCTGCCGAACTCTCGACAAGAATGACGGCGGTTTTTGCAACCACTTCACCGTCTGGCAACTGCGAATCTTTGGAGGTTTGACCGAGAAATTCGCAGAAACCCTGATCTCAAATCGCAGCAACGGCCCGCGTGTTGCCGCCTGTTCGGCCCTCTTACGAGGATACTTCTGCGGGATATTCTTCTTCCGCCGATGAGGGCACCATCATTGCCGGCACCGGGTGAGCCGAACGATTGAGAAAGTAAACGTAGGTGAGAACCATAGTCGGAAGAAGGACCAGCGCTCCTTTCCACACGGCAGAGGGAGCATAGACGCCGCTGACCACCGGAGTTGCCATGCTCGTACCGCTGAGCCGAAAGTATTGAGGCGCGCCGTAAGAACTGTTGCACTGTGATCCGGTTGAATTGCACGGGTACACATCAAGCGAAGGATACGCGCCGACTAGAGTGCTATTAGGGGCAAGTAACGACACGACTCGGTTGCCAGGAGCCGCCAAATCCGGCTTCACCACGTGATCGATCACTGTCGGCCCCTTCGAGCTATAGCTGGTGATGAGAGAACGTTCCGTGCAGGTTGCTCGCACCAACCGTGATCACGTAGGGGTCGTTCCCTGGGGCGCCTATGGTGGCGTAGCCGTTGGTGCCTAAGGAGGTGTCTCTTCCGGAGTTCCCGGCCGCCACAACGACAACGATGCCAGCATTCCACGCCGCTTCCACTGCCTGGCAGAGTGGATCAAGCGTGTAACTCTCGTAGACGGGACGTCCGAGCGACAAATTCAAAACGCGGATGTTATAGCTGCTCTGGAGAGCAATGGCTTGTTGGATGGCCGCAATCACCGAGCTGTCCGATCCCGAGCCGTTTGCGTCCAGAACCCGGAGACTGACGATGTCAGCTTCGGGCGCTATACCGCGGTAAACGCCCGGGTAACGCTCGAGCGTCGAATCGGTTCCATTGGAGGAGATAATTCCGGCAACATGTGTGCCGTGACCGTAAGCGTCCGCGGTCGAGGTGTCCCCGGGCACAAAGCTCTGGCTGTAGACCACGCGCGGGGCTAAGGTGCCGCGATCGGTATAAAGGTCATCATGGAGCCCCACGCCGCTGTCGACAACAGCTATAGTCACTCCTGTTCCGTCCCAGCCTTGCGAGCGAGTGATATCGGCATTGACGGCGCGCACGACATGCTCTAATGCGCCGTTCACCTTGCGATTGGGCGAGATGAAGGCAACATCGGGGTCATTGGCCAGGGCTTCCAGCGCCGCGACAGGAATGGAATAGTGGGCGCCCTTAATGATGTCCAGCTTCCTCTTCAACACTCCGCCCTTGTTCTGCACCTTCTGATGGTGGGCAGCGGTCGGCGTTTGATTGAATTGGATGATGACGTCCACGGTGGCGCCCTCATGGCCGCCCTTAAGAGGTTCTACATCTTTCGACAGCTTGTGATGATTGCCGTCGGCAAGGGCCAGTCCGGCAGCCAGCAATGGAACCAGGGCTAAGGATGCGAGGCGCGTGCCCCATGTGGTGCTTCTTAAGAGACCATCGCCGTTCCTTGCTCGATTGTTACGGCCGGTGCCGTCCATTCTCGACTCTCCTAAGGAAACTGGAGCCTAGGAATCTTCTAAGAAAGATCTCGATTCAACGTGGAACAGTTTTGCACTATGTACCTCCAGGTCGGTCGATGGTACAGCGGTGGGGGTTCGCTAGTACGAAGGTACAGCCAGTTTTTGCCGACAGTGGCTTGCTCTTTAAAGAGCTCGCGTCCCCTAAGTTGATGCGGAATCAAGCGTTCCATAAGCCCGTCGACAGGCTTGCAAGCCGTTTACCTTGAAGCACATCCTGCCCCCAGTACTATTGGCAGAAGCTTCCTCACATCACAAGCTGGCTTAGGCAAGGCGGCCTTCCCGGTCGTCCCCTATTTGAAAGCTGGTCAAAAATGCCAAGGGACTTGGGCCACAGGAAAGTCTCCACTGGTGCGCTCGAACCGCGGGACGGACGGAGTGTGGACTCCGCGCTCGACGGCGAGCCGCGTTTGGGAAAAAAATCAGCACACACTATCCGGAATTGGTGGAAGCGGGTTTGGAGCTTGCCAGCGCAGCACGGGCGTTTTATGGGTTGGCCGGCGACGGTCTTCATCGTGACCCAGGTGTTGGCTGGCGTTCCGTTGCTGCCCTATGCGCTGTTGCATTGGCACACGGAGGACTCCCTGCGATTCGCGAGCTTTCTTGCAGTGGCGCTAGGAGCATCGGTTTTCAAGGTACGGCTTCCGGGCATCCAGGCGACGATGTCCGCGAATTTCCTCTTCATTCTGGTGGGCATCCTGGATCTTTCCTACCCCGAGACTTTGCTCATGGGATGCCTCGGGGGGCTGGTGCAATCACTCTGGCAGGCAAAACCCCGCCCGAGGTTGATTCAGCTTCTGTTCAATTTTGCCAATCTTGCGATATCCATTTCTTTAGCGAATCTGGTGTTCCACAGCCAGTTCGCATACAAGATCGGACTGCAGTGGCCGCTGCTCTTGGCGGCAGCTTCGACCACCTATTTCGCGATGAACACCATGTCCGTTTCGGGCATCATCGCGATGACCGAGCGCCGGAATCCCATATTGGTGTGGAAAGAGTGTTACCTCTGGTCATTTCCCTATTCCCTGTTGGGTGCGCTGATTGCGGGAGGCGTGAGCATCATTAACCGGTCGTTGGGATGGCAGGTCGCTATCCTGGTCCTGCCGGTCGTTTACTGGATTTACCGGTCCTATCGGACCTATCTTGACCGGCTGGAGGCTGAGAAGAAGCACACCGAGGCGATTGCGGATCTCCACCTGCGCACGATCGAGGCCTTGTCACTCGCAATTGAGGCCAAAGATCACAACACGCACGACCACTTGAGGCGAGTGCAAACCTATGCCATGCAAATTGGCAAGGATCTGAATGTCACGGAATCAGAACTGAACGCCATCCGGGCTGCGGCGATGCTGCATGACATCGGCAAACTGGCGGTGCCTGAGCACATTCTTTCAAAACCTGGCCGGCTCACGCCCGAAGAATTCGAGAAGCTGAAAATTCACCCCATCGTAGGCGCGGAAATCTTGGACCGCGTTCAATTTCCTTACCCGGTCGTACCGATTGTGCGTTCGCACCATGAGAAGTGGAACGGAACGGGGTACCCGGACGGCTTGACTGGCGAAGCGATCCCGATTGGCGCCCGGATTTTGTCTGCCGTGGATTGCTTTGACGCACTGACTTCGGAGCGGCCGTACCGGCGCGCGGTGTCAGCGGACGAGGCCATGGGTCTGCTCCGCGCGGAAAGCGGCCGAAGTTATGACCCCCGCGTCGTGGCTTGCATCGAGCAGCGTTACAAGGAGCTGGAAGAGGTCGTGAGCCGCTCGAAGAGGGAGGGAAGGCCCTTTGAACTGACCTCGAAGGTAGACCGGTCCGTGGCGCCCTCGGCGGGATTTGCCGAAATGCCCGACGAAGCGGAAGTTCGCGCCGCCTCCTTTCTTGCTTCCATTGTGTCTGCCCGGCAGGAGGCGCAGCTTCTCTTCGAGTTAGCGCAAACCTTGGGCAACTCTTTGAGTTTGCGGGAGACGCTTTCCGTGGTTGCTGCGCGCTTGAAGCAGATGATTCCTTACGACTCGATCGTCTTCTACATTTACGAAGACGGAAAGCTGATGCCGAGATATGTCCACGGAGTGGACTACGATCTGTTCACTTCGATCGAGATGCCGCTCGGGCAAGGCGTTAGTGGCTGGGTGGCGCAAACCGAAAAACCCATCATCAATGGAGATCCTGCCGCAGAGACCAAATACCTCGGAGACCGTGCCCAGGTCTCCGTACTTCAATCCGTGCTTTCGGTACCGCTGCGGGGCCGCGACGGCGCCGCCGGAGTGCTCTCACTGTACCTCCGGGCAAAGCACGGTTTTACGAAGGATCATTTGCGCCTCTTGCTGGCGGCGAGTTCGAAGCTCGGATTGTCGGTCGAGAACGCGTTGCAATTCGAAAAGGCCCAGGACAGTGCGAGCACCGATTTCCTGACCGAGCTGCCGAACGCCCGCTCGATCTGTGTACACCTCGAACGAGAGATTGCACGCTCACGGCGTAACGGCACTGCGCTGGCGGTCCTGTTGAGCGACCTCAATGGATTCAAAAGTGTGAATGACAACTTCGGCCACCTTGTTGGAACAAGCTGTTGCAGCAGATCTCAAAGAACTTGAAAAGTGCTTGCCGCGAGTATGATCAGGTCGGCCGCCTCGGCGGCGATGAGTTCGTGTTCGTCCTTCCCGAGCTCACCAAAGAGGGCGCCGAGGAGCTAAAGCCGCGACTCGAGCTCGCCGTCGAAGAAGCCGGCCAGTCGATTTGCGGCGCCAAGGTGGTCACGGCAAGCATCGGCTGCGCGTTTTATCCGAAAGATGGTTCCACGGCCGAGGAACTCTTGTCCGAGGCAGATCGCCGGATGTACGAGACCAAGGAAACCTACTACAAGCTGCGTCGTGAAGCTCCTCGGCTTCAGGTCAGTTGATGGGCGTGGGCTGTTTCACTCTTTGGAGCGAGGCTTTAAGCGCGAAACAGGATGAGAAATAGAATCCAAAGGATTGCTGGACGGTTGCTCATGCTTGTTGCTCTCTGCCTTCTTGGCGGCTTGATGAGCGCGTCGCTCGTCCGGTTTGCTCCCGGCTACGGCGTGGACGAGCGGGAACTGGATCCTCGCCTCAGCCAGGCAAGCGTAGAAGCCATTCGAAACTCCCATCGCCACAGTTCCAGCCTTCTTTCCTACTATGGCCATTATCTCGCGGGGGCCTTGCACGGCGACCTTGGTTCTTCGGAGTGGTTACAGCGTCCGATTTTATCGCTCATTAAAGAACGTTTTCCGGTGACCGCCAAGTCTGTGACGTTCGGAGTTGGTTTGGCCTGGGGACTGGCCCTCGGGATTTCCCTTGGCAGCCTGTGCTTTCGCGGGTTGTTGTTTGACATTTCGGGCACGCTGGTCAGTGGGATGCTAATCGCACTGCCCGCAGGGGTGGTCGCGATCTTCTCGGTTTATTTTCGCGCGCCCGCGTTTTTGGCAATCGCGGTCGTGACGTTTCCCAAACTGTTTCGATACTCGCGAAATCTTCTCCTTCATGCCTGCGCCGAGCCCTGCGTCCTGGCTGCACAGGCGCGCGGAATCGGACAGGCGAGAATTCTTTTCTGCCACGTGCTTCCCTTAGCGGGTCCCGCGCTTTTCGCGCTTTTTGGGGTTTCCCTGAGCATGGCATTCGGTGCCGCGATCCCCATCGAAGCACTCAACGACTCCCCGGGAGTGGGGCAGCTCGCATGGCAGGCCGCGCTCAATCGCGATTTGCCGCTGATAATGAATCTGACGTTGCTCATCACTCTGATTACCGTGACGGCAAACTCGCTTGCCAACGTTGCGAACGAGAGGATCTCCCAGTGAGTTTCCGCAGAAAGCTTCGCGGAATCTGCAGCGCGATCTTATGCGTTATTTTCGCCGTTGGCCTGTTTGCCGGCGCAGTCAGTCCCTATTCGTATGCCAAGCAGTTCCGCGAGCAGCCGAACGCCGCACCTTCCGCGTCCCACTGGCTTGGCACCGACAGTCTCGGAAGAGATCTCTTTGCCCGCCTGGCGTACGGAACGCGCGTGTCCCTGTTGCTGGCGCCTGCCGCCGCGTGGCTGTCCACGCTTATCGCCGGCCTCTTCGGGGGCCTCGCGGGACTCCTCGGCGGATGGTGCGAACGATTGATCCTTGCGGCTGCCGATCTGTCGATGGCCCTCCCCCTGCTGTTTGTCCTGCTAGGCCTGCGGGCGGTGCTTCCTCTGGATATTTCCCCCGTTGTTTCCGTCATCGCCACTTTTGTGCTGCTGGGTTTGCTGGGTTGGCCGTCTTCGCTGCGTGTGGTCTGGGCCGCTACAAGAAATCTCCGAAGTTCCGACTTTCTCCTGCTTGCTCGCGCAACCGGATGCGGGCGGTGGAGAATGATCGTGCGCCACGTTTTCCCCAATTTGCGCCCCGTCCTGTTGGCTCAATTTTGGATCTCCATTCCCCTGTTCGTCCTGACCGAAGCCACTCTCAGCATGCTGGGACTCGGCGTAATGGAACCACTGCCTTCCTGGGGCAATCTTTTGCGCGGTCTCGAAGATATTTCTGCCGTTGCCGCAAATCCCTGGTGGTGACCTGCTTCCAACTTATTTTGCCCTCACAGGAGGAAACCGCGTGATGTTGCGTCTGCCAAGAAACCTGGCCCTCTTGATCCTGCTGGCCCTCGCGCCTGCTGTTGGTGCGCAGACGGGCGGCGAACTCCACTTCTGCCTCCACGGCGAACCCAAAACGTTCAACCCCGTGTTGGTGGACGATGAAGCCTCGGAAAATATCCGTTACTTAACGGGCGGAGTTCTCATTCGACTGAACCGGCAATCGCAGGCGCTCGAACCCGCCCTCGCAACGTCTTGGACGGTCTCCCACGACCGGCGCACCATCACGTTCCGTTTGCGCAAGGGAGTCCGCTTTTCCGACGGGACGCCGTTCCGTTCTGAGGACGTGGCCTACACCATGCGCCTGCTCATGGATCCCGAAACCCATTCCCCCACGGGGGACGCTTTCCGGTCTGGGGAAGGAACGGTGCAAGTCGAAACTCCTGCGCCGGATGTTGCGGCCATCAGATTTCCCGCTCCTATCGCTGGGCTGGAGCGTCTGTTCGACCAAGTCGCCATCCTGTCGGCCCATTCCCCCAAGAAGGAGATGGCCGTCCTCGGCGGCTTCCTTGTCGCCGACTACAAGGCCGGTTCTTACGTGTTGCTGCAAAAGAATCCAAACTATTGGAAACATGACGCACAGGGACACGCTCTGCCCTACATCGATAGCGTGCGTTTGGACATCCAGCGTAATCGCGACATTGAGCTGCTGCGATTCCGCCGCGGCGAATTGCAGCTTATCAATCGCCTGGAGGCGGAACAGTTCGACCGCCTGCAGCATGAAAATCCAGCGGTAACGCGAAACGCGGGTACGGGCCTCGACGCCGAGGAACTGTGGTTCAATCAGTCGCCGGCCGCTCCGCTACCCGAACACAGGAAAGCGTGGTTCCGAACCAAGGGATTTCGCAAAGCGATTTCCATGGCCATCAATCGAGCGGATCTCTGCCGCATTGTTTATGCTGGCCATGCGAAACCCGCCTATGGGCCCGTATCTCCCTCTAACCATTTTTGGTTTAACACCTCGCTCGAAGACCCGAAATACGATCCTCAAGGCGCCTTGCGACTGCTGACGCAAGCAGGTTTCCGCTTCGAAACCGACACACTGAAAGACCAAGCGGGAAATCGAGTGGAATTCACACTGGTCACCAATTCGGGCAATGCGGCCAGGGAAAAAATGGCGTCGATGATCCAGCAGGACCTCTTGCAAGTGGGAATCAAGGTTAACGTTGTCACGTTGGATTTTCCATCGTTGATTGAAAGAATGACGCGCGGCTTCGATTACGAGGCCTGCATCCTTGGGCTCGTCAACACCGACCTGGACCCGAACGGCCAGATGACCGTTTGGCTAAGTTCCGGCGAAAACCACCAGTGGAATCCCAGCCAGAAAGCTCCGGCCACGCCGTGGGAAGCCGAAATCGACAAGCTGATGCGCGAGCAGGCGGCCGCTCCCACGGAGAAAGAGCGAAAGGCGAAATTCGACCGGGTTCAACAAATTGTCGCCGACGAGCAGCCTTTCATCTATCTAATTAACAAAGACGTGCTCGTGGCGGTCTCTTCCAATGTTGTTGGCGCAGCGCCGGTGGTGCTCAATCCTCCAGGATTTTGGAACGTGGAAACGTTGCGGCTAGGGCCCGCGCCGGAACTGGGAGTCCAGAAGTGACCTCTTCCACGCCGCTGCTTTCCGCGCGGCTTTCCGTGGACTATCGGAACAAGCCCGGCGTTCTCAGAAATATTGTTCTGGAGATTTCTCGCGGGGAGATTCTGGGACTCGTCGGTGAAAGCGGTTCCGGAAAAAGCACGCTGGCGCTGGGGCTCCTGCAGCTGCTGCAGCTCAGAGGAGCGAAAGTTCAGGGCGAGGTCATTTTTCAGGGCGAGAATCTTCTTCAAAAAACAGAGAGTCAGCTCCGCGCGATGCGTGGCTGGCAAATGAGTGTCGTGTTGCAAAGTCCCCTGACTTCTCTGAATCCTGCTCTTCGCATAGGAACACAGCTCGAAGAAGCCTGGCGCGCGCACGCAAAGGGCACAAAAAAGGAGTGCTTCGCAGCCGTGAGCGCGGCGTTAAGAAGCGTGAGCTTGCCGGACGACGACGAATTCCTGACAAGACGTCCCTCGCAGCTTAGCGTCGGCCAAGGCCAGAGAATCATCATCGCGATGGCGATTCTTCACCGACCCGCGCTGCTGATTGCGGATGAGCCAACCAGCGCACTGGACGTGATTACGCAATCGGAAATTCTCGGATTGTTTACTCGGCTTAACCGAGAACTGGACGTGGCCATCCTCTACATTTCGCATGACCTTCTATCCGTGGCGGCACTTTGCAACCGGGTCGCGATTCTGCACGACGGAGAGATTGTCGAGTGTGATAGACCGGAAGTGATCTTCGATTCGCCGCGGCACGCGTATACGCGCAGACTGCTTGCCGCCCTTCCCAGCCTGCCACGACACAAACCTTCCTTCGAACCTCTCGATCGATTTGCAAAGGACCTGCTTCCAGCAGATGCCGGGACGCGCGAATGACTTCTCGCAGCGCGACACCGGAACTCGCCGCTGCACGTCAGGAGATCGCCTTTTAGGGCCGCAAGATGGTGATTGTGCTTATCATGTTGGCTTGCCAGCCTCGAGATAGCGAGAATTTCCGTTTTACACCCGCTTCGCGCCATTTTTGGTGATAGTCGTCACGTCTTGGCCGGTTGCGCACATGAGCGTTACACGCTCGTTCTCGGATAGCAGACTATTCTCCGAGGATTTCGAGACACTATCGACGAACTGCCTTCGCGCGCTTCGCTATCCACGTCCTCTGCTCGCTCCAGCCTATGGTTCTAAAGTTTATGTCAAGTTGAGAGTTTTTGCTTGACACGTCTTCTGGAAGTGAAGTATAGCCTGGCCCAAAGCGGGTGGTCATCTTTGCAAACGGCCAGGTCACTCTCGGTTGGTACTCCGAGGCAGATCTGTCTGCTTGGCATTGAAGCTGTTTAAGCAGTGAATTCCACAAGCGTTTCGGGCCCCTGGTCGCTGCAGGAAAAGACCTCCCTCGTTTCAGGAGGGAAACATGTGTGTGCGAACTGCACGGGGCTTGATTCTGTCAGCGGCAATCCCGTTGATGTTGCTGGCAGCACTGCTTTGGGTTGCGCCTGCGGGAGCACAGACGGCCGCAACGGGGGCCATATTGGGGACGGTGACAGATCCAGGTGGCGCGATTACACCTGGCGTCCATGTAGAGCTCAGCAATAGCGCGACAAACGAAACCAGGTCCACAGAAACCAACTCCTCGGGGCAGTACGTCTTCACGAACGTTACCCCAGGCACTTACAGCTTGAAGTTCACAAAGTCCGGCTTCGCTACCGGAGCCATCTCGAATATCCGGGTGGATGTAAACAAGACTTTCACCTACGACCTGAAGCTGGAGATCAGCGCTGGAAAGGAAATCGTGGAAGTATCGGCAACGGCACAAGCCGAGCTCCAAACGACAGACGCGCAAGTTGGCAACGAAGTTTCGGGCGCAGACATGATGAACCTGCCGACACTGCGGCGGAACGCGGCAGCGCTGCTTACTCTGCAGCCAGGAGTGTCACCAGGAAACAATTCGTTTCCGCGAGTGGGCATGCGGGTCGCCGGCGCGATCGATGACCAGAACACCTTCACCCTAGACGGAATCGACGTGTCCGACAACGTGATCGGCGGAATCGACGCGAGCACGATCGCTTCCATTCCCCTTGGAGTAGAGTCCATCGAAGAATATCGAGTTGGCGTCAACAATCCAAATGCGACATTTGGACGCGCATCGGGCGGCCAAATCGCTGCGGTCTCGAAGAGCGGTTCGAATCAGTTCCATGGTTCAGGTTATTGGTTTCACCAGAATTCCTACTTCAATGCAAACGAGTGGGAGTTAAACCGGATCAACAAACCGACACCAAAGTTCCACGACAATCGCTTCGGCGGCAAGCTGGGAGGCCCCATCTGGCGCGACAAAACTTTTTTCTTCTTTGACTACGAAGGCCGGCGCTTCCCCTCGCAATCGCTGTTTACTCGGCTCATGCCGACCAACTCTCTGCGGTCGGGCATCCTGAAGTTCAAAGACGCTGCGGGGAACACCGTTTCCTACGACTTGGCAACATCGACTCTGTGCGGCGGCGGCAGCACCGCTTGTGATCCCCGAGGAATCGGCCTCAGCCCTTCGGTGCAGGCCCTTTGGGCTCTCGATCCCCAAGGGACCGACCCCAGTGTGGCTGGAGCTGATGGCCTGAATACGCTGGGGTTCCGCGGAACTGCCCTCACGCCTCTTTCCACGAATTTCTATGACGGCCGCTTTGATCACGAAATCACCAAGAAGTGGCACTTCAATGGCAGCTACCTGTACTACCAAACCAAAGTGGTATCCGGGGGCCCGGGCGCTCAGTATGATCTCCGGGGCGCCACGCCCATAGCTACCTCGAAGGCACCAACGGACCGCGATGCGATTATCGCGGGGCTAACAGGCCAAATTACACCGCATCTGATAAACACTTTCCGGTTCGGCTGGGTGCGTGACCGTGAATCGTTCAACCGGTTGGCACCCTCCGCCGCTGCTGCGCTTGAAAATATCGCGGGCACCAGTTCCTCAGCGGGCCCAATTGCTCTCGCGCCAGGACTTGCAGCAGCCACTACGAACCCCCTGGTTGACGCGCCTATTGAAGTGGATACGCAACGAGCAAGATTCCAAAACATTACAGGCCGCAACATCCAATATGTGGACGATGTGAGTTGGATCAAATCTGCGCACACGCTTCAGTTTGGAGCCAACATCCGTCACATTCCAACTCTGCACATTCGCAATGACAAAGTGGTCGGATCGTTAGCGTCTCTTGAGGTACTGGCAGACGCAGACGTCAGCACATTTCTGACTTCCATTCCGGGGGCGGAACGGCCACCCACATGCGGCGGTGGTGTCACGACCAATTGCCTGCAAAGCGCCGACGTACAACGCTGGGACCGCCTCTACGCATCGACTTTAGGGTTAGTGGACAACGTTGGCATCCTCACCACACGAGATGGCAGTCTCAAGCCGCTGCCGTTCGGAACTCCTCTGATCAACAACACCACTCTGAACGCATTCGAGTATTACGCTCAGGACGTGTGGCGCATCAAGCCTAATTTGACGCTCAGTTACGGCCTTTCTTATGGCTGGCAGACAGCGCCGAAGGAGAAACTGGACCGGCAGACACTCGTTGTAGACGCTAACACGCTGAAGCCACTAACTGGTCCGGGTTACATTGCGGCCAAGCAATCGGCTGCGCTGCAAGGGCAGACGTTCGATCCAACCCTGGGTTTCGAACCTGTAAAGGCGGCAGGCCGTAACGTTTTTAATGTTGATTACGGCGACTGGGCGCCACGGGTCGCTGTCGCGTGGACACCGGATTTTAGTTCGGGGCCGCTCCATAGTCTGACGGGAAATCATAAAACGGTGGTTCGCGGAGGGTATTCCATCGTTTATGACCGCACGAACACCGTACAAAGCGTGATTATCCCGATGCTGGGCGTCGGTTTCGCTCAGACCATTACCGTGGGAGCGCCGCTGTGCAGCGCCAATGGCACAAGCGTACTAGGCTGCAATGCGGCGGCAGGCGCAACCAATCCAGGTGCGGCATCCTTCCGCGTCGGGGTGGACGGGAATCTTCCGTTACCGACGGTCCCGCCGGTTTCCCAGCCCATCGTTCCCGGGACCCCTTTTGGCGAGTTGTTTAGCTTTCAGGACGACCCCGATACGAAGATTGGGCGCAGCCACGCGTTTGATTTGACCATTCAGCGTGAATTTCCGGGCAACCTGCTTATGGAGGTAGGGTGGGTAGGCCGTTGGTCGGACAGGTTGCCTCAGGGAGTGAATTTCAACTCAGCTCCTTATTTCTTTGTTGACCCGTCATCCAAGCAGTCCTTTGCTCAGGCTTACGATGCCGTGGCGGCAGCGCTGGCGGCTGGTCAAACACCAGCACCGCAACCCTTCTTCGAGAATCAGCTCGCGGGCTTGGCCGGCAATGCGAGCTGCGATCAAGGTTCGACCGCAACGACCGCCACGCAATTCCTAGTCAATGCCGCACAGGCGACATATACCAGCGGACTGGTTAGTTCGCTGTTTTCTGTAATGGACGGCCGCCGCACTTGTTTGGGCTTGCCCACATTCCAGAACAGGCAGCTTTTCGATCTGCACATGCGCACGTACATTGGCAAGTCAAACTATAATGGGCTCATCGCGACGCTGCGCAAGCGTATGTCTCGGGGACTGACGTTCAACGTCAGCTATACCTTCTCCAAAACGCTGGACCAGAACATTTCCAACCAGAACCAGGCGGGCATCTACTCAAACAGCTATTTCCCCGACGTGGATTATGGTCCGTCGCTGTTCGACCGCAAACACATCTTCAATGCCTCGTACCTTTATGAGTTGCCCCTCGGCAGGGGGCACCGTTTTGGCGGAGGGGATCTCAGTAGCCGTTTGCTCGGAGGATGGTTCACCTCGGGAATTTACTCAGCATTTAGCGGCTTGCCACTCTTTGTGACGGAAAGCAGCCAGGTGTGGGGCGGGGGTAGCATCTTCGGGTTCGCCGTCGGGCAGATCCCGCTGGTTGATCCAAGCACGTTTGGCGACGGTGTCCATCGGGACGTGAACGGATCGAACGGGATTGGCACCGCCAGCACGGGCCTGAACCTATTTGCGGATCCGGCTGCTGTGTTTGGCGACTTCCGAAACGTTCAGATCAGCAAAGACGGGCGCACGGGCCGCTCCAACCCGGTGCGCGGGCTGCCCTTCTGGAACCTGGACATGTCGCTGGGCAAGAAGACAGCGATCACGGAAAGAGTGTCGGTGAGCATCTCTGCGGACGTCTTCAATATTTTCAATCACCCGAACTTTGCGGACCCGACGCTTAATATCAGTCAAAAGGCAAGCTTCGGTGTAATCTCGACACAATTGGTCCCAACGAATCGGGATACTGCCGGTGCGCGTTGGATTCAACTCGGCTTGCGTTTTGACTTCTAGTGCGTATTGGCTGATGGCGGAGAGAGCTAGATTTGCTGGCTCTCTCCGTTGCCGGTTCGTTGTTGCGTCACCGGGGAGTCGAAATAAGGGCAACGCGCTCCTGATCCGATCGGCTCGGTATGCGTCGTTGCCACAAGGATGCTCTCCCGTAAATCAGCCTAAGATACTGGCTCGCCTTAGATAGCAATTCACTGCGTCTACCAGGTAGCCTGTTTGGTCGACGCGCGGCACGTGTTTCGGGGGCAGTTTCTACTGCACCATTACATTCACTTGCACGGAATGAGTCGAGTTGCCCGAGGTGCCTGTGATGGTCAGCGTGACTGGTGCCGGGCCCTTCGAAGCCCCCGGTGAACCCGCGCATCCCGCTAAGAATGCCAACAGGATCACCGCGGCGGCCATTCCCAGCCGCACTCGTATCGGCCGCATCTTCGGCACAAGCGCCACGAGCAGCACCGCGAAGAACAGCGGAATCCATCGCCAGACAGGAGGTGGCGCGGGTACCGGCAAACCCTTCGGTGGAATCACGAGCGCGTTGGTCGTCATGGACACTTGCGCCTGCTGCGGAGTTACTCCGTCCGTAGCAGTGACCGAAGCTGGCGATACCGTGCAAGTGGTTCCCGTGAACGCTCCCGCGCACGCGAGGCCGACAGCCGACTTGAATCCTCCTGTCGGCGTCATGGTGACTGTAAACGTGAGGGTATTTCCGGCTTTCACGTTCTGGCTTCCGGCTGGGCCCGCCAATCCAAAGTCAGGCGCCGCCGTGCCGTTTCCGCTGAGCGGAACCGTCTGCAGACTGCCGCCGGCATTGTCGGTAACCGACAGCGTTCCGGTCCGCGCACCCAAGGCCGTCGGCGTAAAGGTCACGTTGATCGAGCAATTGGCACCGGCGGCCAAGGTCGCCGGGCTCGTGGGGCAGGCACTGGCACCGGTGCTCGCTGCAGCAAAATCACCGGAAGCCGCAAACGAGTTGATCGTCAAAGCGGCCGTGCCGGTGTTGGTCAGCGTTACCGTCATCGGTGCGCTGGTGGTTGCCTGCGGCTGGCTGCCAAAGCCTAGACTCGTGGGAGCCAATCCCACGCCGGGAGCCGTGCCGTTTCCGCTCAGGGTAATGATCTGCGGACTGCCGCCGGCATTGTCGGTAACCGACAGCGTTCCGGTCCGTGCACTCGAGGCCGTCGGCGTAAAGGTCACGTTGATGGTGCAATTGGCACCGGCGGCCAAAGTCGCCGGGCTCGTGGGGCAGGCACTTGCACCGGTACTCGTTGCCGCAAAATCGCCGGAAGCCGCAAAGGAGTTGATCGTCAAAGCGGCCGTGCCGGTGTTGGTCAGCGTTACCGTCATCGGTGCGCTGGTGGTCGTGAGCAGCTGGTTACCAAAGTCGAGACTGGTGGGAGCCAATCCCACGCCGGGAGCCGTGCCGTTTCCGCTGAGCGGAACCGCCTGCGGGCTGCCGCCGGCATTGTCGGTAACCGACAGCGTTCCCGTCCGTATACCCGAGGCCGTCGGCGTAAAGGTCACGTTGATGGTGCAATTGGCACCGGCGGCCAAAGTCGCCGGGCTCGTGGGGCAGGCACTTGCACCGGTACTCGTTGC
>WNGJ01003146.1_pt1 | contig 16908 bp, 14 predicted proteins | sample 5400611 | NCBI WGS metagenome assembly WNGJ01 (sample SAMN13153375, study PRJNA577476) | soil metagenome | isolation source: 40 cm soil or saprolite under Garry oak tree replicate 1 | place: USA:California | collected 2016-06-15 | reverse complement strand
TGCCCAGGGCACCGGTACCAGTGCGGCCACCCGCCACGATCTAACGGGACACGCCCTAGGGGGCGCCCGCCGGGGTGCCGCTGAGGCTGACGTTAAGGGTGCGCAGGTCCTCGATGGCCTTGGCCGTCGAGTCGGGGGCAACGCCCGCGGTGAGGCCGAGCAGAACACGGGTGGCGAAGCCCGACCGGGCCGCGTCCGCGGCGGTAGCGTGCACGCAGTAGTCGGTGGCGATGCCCACCACGTCGACCTCATCCACGTCGTGCGCGTGCAGCCAGTCGGCCAGCGGCGTCCCGGCCTCGTCGGCGCCCTCGAACCCGCTGTAGGCGGCCGCGTGCTGGCCCTTCAGGAACACCGCTTCCACGCCTTCGGTGTCCAGGTTCGGGTGGAAGTCCGAGCCGGCCGTCCCGGCCACGCAGTGCGGCGGCCAGGTAGCCGCGTAGTCCGGATGGTCGGAGAAGTGGGCGCCCGGGTCGATGTGGAAGTCCTTGGTGGCCACCACGTGCCCGTAGCCGGATTCGCTCGCCACGTGCTCGCTGATCGCCCGCGCCACCGCGGCGCCGCCGGCCACGGCGAGCGAGCCGCCCTCACAGAAGTCATTTTGTACATCAACGATGATGAGTGCGCGCATGGGGCCAACGGTATCCTCCGGACCCGGGAGGCGTGATGCGGGAGGCGCGATGGCCCGGGGCGGCTACTGGAACCACAACGTGCACTATCAGCCGGTCATCCTCCGGGCCGTGCCGCCGGGCTGCGGCGCCGCGCTCGAGGTCGGCTGCGGGGACGGCCTGCTCGCCAGCAGGCTCGCCGAACGCTGCGCGGAGGTCACCGCGATCGACCGGGACGCGCGGATGACCGCGCTGGCGCGGGCCCGGACGCAAAGGGCCCGCCCGGGCCGGGTGACGGTGGTCGAAGCGGACTACCTGGCTTACCCGGTGGCCGACGCCAGCTTCGACTTCGCCTGCGCGAACACCTCGCTGCACCACATGGACTTCGCGGCCGCCCTGACCGCCATGGCCCGCGCGCTCCGCCCCGGTGGCCGCCTCGCGGTCGTCGGGCTCGCCGCGAACGGTGCGGTCGGTGACTACCTCGCGGACGGGCTCGCGATCCCGGTCGGCCTCGCCTACCGGGCGGTCCACGGCAAGGGCGATCCCGGCGCGCCCATCAAGGACCCGGAGATGACCTGGGCGGAGGTCCGGGCGACCGCCCGCCGCCTGCTCCCGGGCGTGCGCTACCGTCGGCACCTGCTGTGGCGTTACTCGCTGCTGTGGCGCAAGTCGCCCGAATGGCACGATCAGATCCGTCAACGGCCATGACTTCGGCCTGAGCGCGTGGGCATCCTGCGGTCGGGGGAACACAGGGTCAGGAGACTGCGGACCTGATCCGCTCACGGATCAGGCTGCCGAGGTCGGCGTCTGGCTGAAGGTCGCTTCGGCTGGCCTTCGGGATGAAGCCCCGCACGGTGCGGCCTTCCTGGTCCATGAGAAGGAACAGTCGCTCGGTTTCATGTGCGCCTGCCAGCGCCGACCACGGAAGGAAGACGGCCGACCTGTCTGGCGCTCGCCAGGCGACGCCGTCGTGCCTGAGCTTGTACTCGTATGTCCCGCGCGGCCACACGCCGTTCGCAAGCGCCTGGCGGGCCTGCCGCCCGGGGGACAGCCGCCACACCCGCAGCGCGCTCCAGCAGACCAGCAACAGGCACAGTCCTACGCCGGCGATCAGTTCGTACAGCAGGAGGCCACGGTGAGATCCGTAGGCCGCCGCTGGCCTGGCGGCGGCGAAACGCAGCAGCACAATCGACTCTGCCAGCAGGGCCACGAAGAAGACCCCTGCTGTCAGCCAGGACCGGCGCATGAGGGTGAGAAGGCGTGACGCCGCCATTACCTCGCGCACCTCTGCCCAGCCGAGTTCGCATCGCAGAACAATCGTGTCTTCCGCTGCCGCCATGGTCATGTTCCAAATGTAATATGAAGCTCCGCTGTTGTGAACCTCGGCCCGCTATCGCTTTACATGGAGTCGCGCGCACGCTAACACGCGCCGCCGCGTTCGGAGAATGGCGCAGCGCATCCGGATGGCGGCGCGTAGCAGATCGGGCTTCCGGCGAACACCGACTGGTCAGAAGGTTGCCTACGCCGTTAACCGGCCTACTCTATTGTTCCGGTTGCAAGCTTCCTGGTGAACTCCTGACTAAACGCATGCGAGCGTCAATATTTCTGCCCGATTCACCCATGTTAAACGTCATGGGCATGTTAACTGTCATGGTTAATTGATTACGATGCCCACTTGCGCATGTCTCGCGGTATGAGAAATCTGGAATAGTCACGTCCCATATGCCGAGGAGGCAGATGATGAACGACCAGAAGAAGCTCAAGCTGTCGAAGGAGACCCTGCGCTGTCTGGACGACGACGCACTTACCGACGTCGTGGGCGGCGGGAACCACCACGGCCGCGGCGGCGGTGGGGTCTCCAACGGCAACTGCGACTCGTTCGGCTGCGCCAACCTGTCAATTGCCTGCGTCAGCGATCAGGGCCAGTGCGTGAGCGGCCTCCTAGGGTGCATCTTCGTCTAGGCGGACTCGCGACAGCATGAACGGGAACCGAGATCAGCAGCCTAGCCTCCAGCCAGCCCTGTACGGGACCGGCTGATGCGCGTGCATGCTGCACCGGACAGCGATGCCCCGGTCTCTGAGGGGGCCGGGGCATCGCGTCAGCCGTTGCTGTCCGGTGCACTCAGAGATCGCGCCCTGCAACTGGCCGGCGCGCTCACCGAGGCCCTCCGTCCAGCACCCACGGCCGGACCCGGGGACGGGTCCTTGTCGTGCGGGTTCGCCGGCCTGGCCGTCTGCCATGGTCAGTTCGCCCGGACACGCCGCGACCGGCAGGCGGCCGACGCCGCCTGCACGCATCTCGAGAAAGCCGTGGACGTGCTGACGACAGAGCCACTCACAAGCTCGCTATACGGGGGATTCCCCGGGGTCGCCTGGGCCGTCGAGCTGGTGGACCGGCTGCTCGGCACCGAAGGCGAGGACCGCAACGGCGACATCGACGACGCACTGACGAGGCTGCTGCGGCAGTACCCGGAGCATGGGCCGTACGACCTGATCAACGGGCTCACCGGGCTAGGTGTCTATGCACTGGCCCGATGGCCGCGTCCCGCCGCGGCGCAATGTCTTCTGGGTGTGGTAGAGCAACTCGCCCGCCGGGCCCGGTACGACCGCGATGGCGCCTACTGGTGGACGCCGCCGTCGTGGCGCGGCCCGCGACAGGAACGCTACCAGCCAGGCGGGGTAGATCTCGGAGTGGCGCACGGTATGGCGGGCGTAATCCCGTTCCTCGCTCGCATGCACAGGCTCGGGCTGGCCCAGCAGACCGTCCGTCCGTTGCTCGACGAAGCCGCGCGCTGGCTGCTGGCCCATATGGTCGACACGGCGTCGGGGCCCACCGTCCCCTATTTCATCGCCGACGGTGTCGAGCCGGGACCGGCCCGCTCCGCGTGGTGTTACGGCGACCCCGGGGTGGCTGCGGCATTGCTGCTCGCCGCGCGCGACGTCGGCGAGCCGGCCTGGGCGGCGGCGGCGACCGGTCTCGCCGTGCGGGCCGCCCTTCGCCAGCCTGATCAGGCCGGCGTCGTGGATGCCTGCATCTGCCACGGGTCGGCCGGCCTGGCCCACCTGTTCAACCGGATGCACCAGATAATCGGGGAACCGGCCCTCGCCGACGCCGCGCGGTTCTGGGTCGAGCGGACTCTCGATCTGTGCTCTGCGGCGGCGTCCGGCCAGGAGGCCACATTCGCCGATGCCCCAGAGCCACCGTGGAAGGGCCCCGGGCTGCTCGAGGGCGCCGCCGGCGTCGCGCTGGCCTTGGAGGCCGCGAGCACCACAACCGAACCCATCTGGGACCAGATGATGCTCGTCTCCACCATCCCGACTCCCGGAACGGAAACGCGATGACCGGCTCCAGCCCGTCCCACCCCATCGCGACACCGTCGGGGTTCTTCGTGCTGCGAACGCCCCTGCTGCCGTTCACGGAGGTGCTGGCCTGGGGGGACGGATTGCAGGCACCGATGGCCGTCGGCGACTCCGGCGTTCTCAACGAAGCCGTGGCCACGGACCGGACCCTGCTGCGCCGCAGGCTCGAGGACATAGTTACCACGCCCCAGTTCCGGGATGCCTTGTTCGTTGCCTCCCCGAGCCTGGCGGCAGCGGTTGACGTGTGGCGCAAGGAACCGGACAGCGACAAGGGGCGCGCCACCGAGCGTTCCCTCGTGTCCTATCTCCTGCGGGCCGCGGCCAGGCCCACTCCTTTCGGGCTTTTCGCTGGGTGTACAACGGGCACGATCGGCGAGCGCACCTGCATGCGGCTCGACGAAGGGGCCCGCTACCGGCGCCACACCCGCCTGGACATGGACTACCTGTGTGCCCTGGCGGAGGCGGTTGAGCAGGATCCCGCCCTGCGCGAGGAACTCGACTACCGGCCGAACTCCAGCCTCTACCAGCTCGGAGACCGGATGTTGTTCGCCGAGGCGCGGCAGAGCCGGTCCGGCCGCTCCTACAAGCTTGTGGCCGTGGACGCGACGCCGTACCTAGCGCAGACCCTCGCCCGCGCCCAAGACGGCGCACGGCTCGACGCCCTGGCCACAGCCCTTGTCGACGACGACATCACCCGCGCCGACGCCGACGAGTACATTACCGAGCTCGCCGACAGCCAGATCCTGGTGGCAGACATCCGGCCGCAGCTGACCGGGGCCCCGACGACGGACGCCTTCGTGGCGGCATTGCGCCGCCACGAACGCGGGGCCAGCCTCGCGCGCCAGCTCCACGAAGCGGCCGGCCGCCTCGCGGCGATCGACGCCGACGGCATCGGGGCGTCGGCGGAACGGTACCGCGCGGCCGCCGCAGTGCTCGACGGCCTTCCCGTGTCGCCGGACCTATCGCGCTTCGTGCAGGTCGATCTGATAAAGCCGGCCCGTGAGGTCGCCCTCGGCGCCAGCGTCGTCTCCGAACTCCTCCGGGGCGTCGAGGTCATGCATGCCCTTACCCGCTACCGCGGGCACGAAAGCCTCCGGCAGTTCCGGGAGCAGTTCACACAGCGCTACGAGACCCGCGAGGTCCCGCTGGCGCAGGCGCTCGATGAGGAGAACGGCATCGGGTTCGAGCGGTCAGGCTCGCTGGCCGCCGAGGCGACGCCGCTGCTGGCCGGACTGCCGCTGAGCCGCCGCCAGGATCACTCGGTCCCGTGGATCCGCCGCGATGCGTTCCTGCTCGACAAGCTCACCCGTGCGCTCGCCGCCGACAGCGGCGAGATCACGATTAAGGCATCCGAGGCCGCAGCGGTCCGCGACAGCGATACCCCGCCGCTGCCCGACGCTTTCCACGTGGTGGCCACCCTTGTGGCCGACGGTAAGCGGGCCATGAGCCGCGATGACTTCCAGGTCGTGCTGCACGCAGCGTCGGGACCATCCGGCGCGCGGCTGCTGGGCCGCTTCTTGCACGCCGACGACGAGCTCCGCCGGCTCGTCCGGGCACACCTGGCGGCCGAAGAGGCGGTCCACCCGGACCGAGTGTTCGCCGAGGTCGTGCACCTCCCCGAGGGACGGGTCGGCAATATCCTGAGCCGCCCTGTGCTGCGTGGCTACGAGATCCCGTACCTGGGGCGCTCCGGCACGTCGGCCGACCGGCAGCTGCCGCTGTCCGACCTGCTGGTGTCGGTCCAGGGTGAGCGAATCGTGCTGCGCTCTCGCCGACTCGGGTGCGAGGTGATCCCCAGGCTCACCACCGCGCACAACCACATCGGACGTGGTCTCGGCGTTTACCGCTTCCTGTGCGCATTGCAGTATCAGCAGATCACTCCCGGCGCCACGTGGGATTGGGGGCCACTGGGGCTGGCGCCTTTCCTGCCCCGCGTCGTCAGCGGCCGGGTGATCCTGTCCAGATCTCGCTGGAACCTCGGCGAGAGCGAACTCGCCGCCTTCCGCGAGCCCTCGGGGACCAGGATGTTTGCCGCCGTCCAGCGACTGCGGGAACGACTCCGCATGCCGCGGTACGTAGCGCTCGCCGACGGGGACAACGAACTGGTAGTCGACCTGGACAACGTGCTGAGCCTGGAAACGCTCGCGCACGAGGTGCGAGGCCGGGCGTCCGCACCGCTCGTCGAGATGATCGCCGGTCCTGACCAGTTGTGCGCGTCCGGGCCAGAGGGACTGTTCACCCATCAGGTCATCGTGCCGTTCGTCCGATCGTCGCGGCCTGCCGCGCAGCCGTCGGCCCGGCCAGTCGCAACGGCGTGCGCCCGTCGTTTCCCGCCCGGATCGGAGTGGCTCTACGTCAAGTTGTTCGCCGGGACGGCGACCGCGGACCAGGTGCTGCGGCGGGCCGCGCACGCGGTCGAGTCGTCGCTCGCGGCCGGCGGGGCCGACCGGTGGTTCTTCATCCGCTATGGAGATCCCGGCTGGCACCTGCGGCTCCGGGTCCACGGCGCACCGGACAGGCTGCTGCGCGAGACGCTGCCCCTGCTATACCGCGCCACCGCACCGCTAGTCGAGGCCGGCCAGCTCTGGCGCATCCAGCTCGACACCTACGAACGGGAGGTCGAGCGGTACGGTGGCGAGGCCGGGATCGGCTTGGCCGAACGCGTCTTCCACGCCGACAGCGACGCCGTGCTCGCCGTCGTTGGCCAGCTCACCGGGGATGCCGGAGCGGAGCTGCGGTGGCGAGTGGCCCTGCGTGGCATAGACCTGCTGTTCGATGACCTCAGACTGACACTCGAGCAGAAGCTGGCCATCGCCCGGCGTGCTCGGCACGGCTACGGGAGCGAGTTCGGCGCCGACGGTAACTTTCAGCAAGAGGTCAGCCGCCGGTACCGCACCGAGCGAGTCTCCGTGGAGGCCCTGCTCGATCCGCGGTGGGACCCGCCGGCCGAGTTGGCCGCATGCATCCAGGCGCTGCACCAGCGGTCCGCGGTCCTCGCGCCGGTCGTGCGGGAACTGCGTGCCCTGGTTGATGCGGGCCGACTTTCCGTGGACATCTGCGACCTGGCGATGAGCCTTGCGCACATGCACGTTAACCGGGTGCTGCGCTCGGCCCAGCGGGCCCAGGAGCTTGTCCTGTACGAGATGCTCGGCCGTGCCTACAGCTCACAGGCGGCACGGAGGTCCCGATGAGCGACTGGGACGCCATCTTCGGTGAGGCGGCGCTGGGCCTCGACCTGGCCAAGGCGGATCCTGCGCGAGTCGGCTCCGGTCAAGCGCCAGGCCGCCGGAGCGAGCGATCAGCCGGGACGGGCACGACGAGCTCAGGTACCGCGCCGGCGATTCAAGGAACCCGTCCTGTCCAGAATGCCCGGCCGTCCCTGAAGCTGGCCAGCCGCCCGACGGCGCCGACGGCCAGCCGGGAGGCGATCTTCCGGCGGGAGGCGCTGGAGTTCCGTATCCGCGGGCGCGACACCCCGAACGGCGTGGTACGCCTAGGGGCCCGGTGGATCCACTTGACCTACCGGATGGCGCTTGTCCTCGTCGTGGTGGCTATAGCCGGCCTGTGGGTCGTCCACACCGACGAGAGCGCCACAGACCCGGCGGTGGTCGACGGCCGGAGCGGCACGGTCACGCTCCTACTACCGGCCGTGGTCGGCCGGGACCTGGACGGCTCGCAAGAATTCACCGTCGCGCTCCCTGGCGGGCGTTCCGTAGGGATCAGCGGCCTGCACGCGCAGCTGGCCAGCGACGCCGCCATCCGGAAGGCCGGGCTGGCACCGCTGGCACAGCCCGCCATCCTGGTGACCGGCCAGCTCAACCCCGGCGCCGGGGCGGCCTCGGTCGCGCGGGACGTGCATCTGCGGACCCATGCGTCCGTCGTACTGCGCTCTGAATCGCTGGCGGATCTCCTCGGCCGCCAGTTCCACGCGATGCTCAGCAACGGGAGCTCACCATGAGGCGGACAATCCCGTTCATCCGGCAGATGGAATATGCCGACTGCGGAGCGGCGTGCCTGGCCATGGTGCTCGGCTACTTCGGCAAGCGCGTCGATCTCCGCGAGCTACGGGCCCTGACCGGGGCCGGCCGCGACGGCGTCAACGCGCTGTCAGTAGTCAGCGCCGCGCGCGCATGCGGGTTGCGGGCACGCGGCGTCCGGGCGGACCTCAATGACTTCCGCCACCTGCCGCGCGGATCGATCCTGCACTGGGAGTTCAGCCATTTCGTGGTCTTCGAGCGCATGACGCACAAGGGGATCCGGGTGGTCGACCCAGAGCATGGGCGGCGGGTCGTGTCAATGGATGACCTGCGCCACGCCTATACCGGCGTAGCCATTATCTGTGAGCCTTCAGATGACTTCGACCGCAGCGGCTCTGGCGCAAAAGGCACCTGGCGGTATCTGCGGCCGATGCTCCGGCAGAAGAGAAACATGGTCAGGGTCATCGCGGTATCCCTGGTCCTCAGGCTCGCCGCGCTCGGGCTGCCGCTGCTCACCGTGCTCGTCGTCGACGAAATCGTGCCGCGCAACGACTACCATCTCCTCCTCGTGCTCACCGCCGGCGTCGGTATGGTCATCGGGTACAACTTCCTGTCGGCCTTCCTGCGCGCCAACCTCCTGCTCGAGCTGCAGACCCGGCTTGACATGGGCCTGACGATGGGGTTCATCGACCATCTGATCAAGCTGCCGTATAACTTCTTCCTCCGGAGATCCGCCGGCGACCTGATGATGCGTCTGCAGAGCAACACGTCGGTTCGCGACATCCTTTCGAGCGGGACCATGTCGGCCGCCCTGGACGGCACCTTCGCGAGCCTGTACCTGATCACGCTGTTCTTCATCAGCCCCGTCGTGGCGCTCGTCGTGCTCGTGCTTGCAGTGCTCGAAGTCGCCGTGATGGTGCTGTCCTGGCGACGGAGCCAGCGGTTGATGGCTGGAAGCCTGCAGGCGCAAGCGGACGCTCAGAGCTACGCCTACGAGCTGCTCGCCGGCATCGAGACGCTCAAGGCGTCCGGTGCAGAGCACCGTGCCGTCGACCATTGGGGCGGGTTGTTCACCGATCAGGTCAACATCAACCTGACCCGCGGACGCCTGATGGCCGCGGTCAACTCCGTCACAAGTACCCTGCAGATGGCCTCGCCGCTAGTCATCCTGATGGTGGGTGCCTTCCAGGTGCTGGCCGGAAACATCTCGCTGGGCACCATGCTGAGCGCCGCCGCCCTAGCCGCCGGGTTCCTTGAGCCCCTGGCCACGATGGTTTCCAGTGGCCTGCAACTGCAGGTGCTCGGCAGCTACATGCAGCGCATCAACGACGTCCTCGACACCCCGCGTGAACAGCACGGCGAGCAGGTCCGGCCCGCGCCCCGGCTAAGAGGCCAGATCCGGGCTGACGACGTGTCGTTCGCCTACGGCCCGCTCGCTCCGACCGTGGTCAGCCATGTCTCGCTCGAGATCCAGCCGGGCCAGCACATCGGTATCGTCGGCCGGTCCGGATCCGGGAAGTCGACTCTTGCGCACCTGCTGCTCGGCCTGTACCGGCCGATGTCCGGGCGCATCGAGTTCGACGGCCTGGACCTCGCCGACCTCGACGCCGGGTCTGTCCGTCGTCAGCTCGGTATCGTCACCCAGCGCCCCTACCTGTTCGGCTCCTCGGTCCGGCAGAACATCGCACTCAGCAACCCGGAACTTCCGCTGAAGGCGGTGGTTGAGGCAGCCAAGATCGCCTGCGTCCATGACGACATCGTCGCGATGCCGATGGGCTACGACACTCACCTGCACGACGGCGGCGCCTCGGTATCCGGGGGCCAGCGGCAGCGCATCGCACTCGCCCGTGCCCTCGTCCACCGGCCCTCGATCCTGCTGCTCGACGAGGCGACCAGCGAGCTGGACACCGTGACGGAGCAGAGGATCTACACCAACCTCGACGTGATCTCGGCGACCACCATCGTGATCGCGCACCGCCTGAGCACCATCCGCAACGCCGACCTGATCCTCGTCATGGACGAGGGCAGGATTACCGAGGCTGGAACGCACGAGCAGCTGGTGTCGCGCCAGGGGATATACACCGCGCTGGTCCACGCCCAGTCCGGCGCCGGGCAGCCCGCCACCCCGATCAACGGGGCGGCGGGCGATCGCGCCCTGCTCGGGGTGTTCCCTCCCTGAGCAGGGCCACGGGTCTCCCGGCCGGGGCGAGCACGCCCCGGCCGGGAGACGACCATCACATCGGGTTACGGTGCGGGTCCACCGCTCGCGGCCGTAGTCATAGCCATCCCGCCTTGTCCGCGATGCGGATGGCGTCCACGCGATTCCGCGCGCCGATCTTGGTGAGGATGCTGGAAATGTGATTACGTACCGTGCCGGTCGTCAGGCAGAGCTGTCTGCCGATCTCGGCGGTGGATGCGCCGTCTGCGGCTAGCCGCAGCACGTCGCACTCTCGCGGCGTCATTGGATTGACGGGAGCGTCAAGCGTCGCGAACGCCAGGTCGGGATCAAGGGCCTTCATGCCCTTGGCCACCTGGCGGATGGCTTCGCCGATGTTCTCCGGAGAGGTGTCCTTCAGCATGAAGCCCGCCGCGTGGGCGGCGACCGCCTTGCGGAGGTCGCCGAGTTGAGGCCTGCTGGCCATGATCAGGGCATGGCACGACGGGGTGATGGTGTGCAGCGCCTCGATGACGGCGAACCCGTCATGACAGGCGATGTCGTCATCGATCACGGCCACATCAGGCCGCAGCGAGGCGATCGTAGGAAGCACCGGCTCCCGGCAGTCCAGCTCCGCCACGACCTCGATGTCGCTCTCCCGTGAGATACAGGCCACGAGCCCCGCCCTGATCAGGCCGATGCGTTCGGCGATGACTGTGCGGATCACGGAATTAACCCACTCCCGGCAGGGTCCCGGCAGCTGGCAGCGCCTGCTTCACGGTGGCCCCCACCGGACCGGTGTCAGGTGCCGATGTCGGCGCCGTCGCCGACACGGATGCCGTACCAGCCGACGCCTGGCCATCGGCGGTCTGGCCAGCCGGCTGCGTCTTGGCGTCCTGGCCCGAACCACCCTGGCTGGGTGTGCTCGTGGCCTGCGCCGCGCCTTGCACCGTATTGCTGGCCGCAGTAACCGTGGCGGCGGCCGCCGCCACCGGTGACTGGCTCGCCGGAGCGGAGCCCGTACCGGAACCGCCTGACGAACCTGACGAGCTGGTCGAGGCGGTCGGCGCCTGGGCGTCCTGGCCCGAACCACCCCGGCTGGGTGTGCTCGTGGCCTGGGTCGCGCCGTGCACCGTGTTGCTGGCCGCCGTGACCGTGGTGGCCGCCGCCGTCACCGGCGCCTTCGCGGCCGCCGCTACCGGCGCCTTCGCGGCCGCCGACGCGGCTGACGTCACGGTCGACGTCACGGTCGACGTCACGGTTCCGGCCGCCTTGACCGCGGTACCGGACGCTGTGGCCAGCGACTGGGTGGTGCCCTCCAGCGCCTGGCTGGCGCCAGTGACCGTCGCGGCAACCGTCGCCGTCGCCGCCTGGCCTGTCTGGCTTGGGGCCGAACGGGCGGCGTCCTGCACCACCGGCACGGTAGACGTCACCGCGGACGCCAGCCCGCCGGCCGCCTGGACTGCCGGGCCGGTCGCGCTGGTCAGGACCCGGGTGGTGCCCTGTAGCGCCTGGCTGGCGCCGGTGACCGTGGCGCTAACCGCTGTCGTCGCCGTCTGGCCTGTCTGGGCGAGGGCCGGACTAGTGCTCCCCAGCACGGCCGGCACGGCGGACGTCACCGTGGACGTCACCGTGTCTACCGCCTGGACTGCTGTACCGGACGTGGCGGCCACCACGCTCGTCACAGCGGGAACCACCGAGCTGCTGGTCAGGACCCGAGTGGTGCCCTGCAGGACCTGGCTGGCGCCGGTGACCGTCGCGGCAACCGTTGCCGTCGCCGCCTGGCCCGTCTGGACCGCGGTACCGGCCGCGGCGGCCACCACGGTCGTCGCCGCGGGAACCACCGAGCCGGTCAGGACCCGGGTGGTGCCCTGTAGCGCACCACCGGCGCCCGCGACCACTGCGGTGACAGCAGGCGCTGGCGTGTGGCCCGCGTAACATGCCGAGCAGCCGCCGGCCGGGCCTGGCGACGGGTGCGGGCTCACCCCTGGCGCCGGGCCGGATGCGGGCGGCGATCCGGCGGCCGACGGAGGCAGCGGCGAACCCGGCTGCGGCTTGCCGGTCGCACCGGGGGCACCCCGTCCGAGGGCGCCAGGCAGGACCGGAAGGATGGGCGGCCCGGTCGGGACCGGGTGCTGCGGAAGGACCCGGTGGCGCGGCTGGCTGGGGTTCGGCTGGAGCACAGGCGCGGAACCTCCCCCGAACAGGCTTGGCGATATCGAGGGAACGATGACCGACGCCACGAACGTGAGGAGAACGATGGCGGTCACGATGACCGCGCTAGGGGCGGCGACTCCCGCGGGATGCGCGCGCGCAGCGGCCACGACGGACCGAGAGGTCGTATGCATGATTGAAAAGCTCGCTTTCTGCTGAGGTTCATGGACTGGACCGGGACCAGGAACTGGCCCGGGTAGGGCTGACCGCGGGGTCAGCTATCCAGGGACCTCGAGAGCAGAAAGCCACGCCGAACGTGGTCTGAGCGGATTCGTCCTGCGCAGCCGCAGGACGCCTACGGTGATGAGCAGCGAGGCGGTCAGGACGGCAGCCAGGCCCGTTCCGCCGCCATGGCCAGAACCGCCCATGGTGCCCAGCCCGGCAGCCTGGCCACCGGTGACCCACGGCACCGGGTTCCCGTAGGGCAGGTACGGCCAGGACGGCGAACCGCCGCCCGCGCCCGCGGACATGGTCGCGCCGCTTCCGGACAAGCCAGCAGGCATCCCCGCCGAGCTAACCCGGAACCCAGGGGCATGGCCATTGCCGGTGCTGGAACCGGCCGGCCCCGTGCCGACTCCAGGCGTGCCGCCAGTCCCGGAGCCGACCGGGAACGCACTGCCAGCCGCTGGATTCAAGGCGCCGGCGATGCCCGTGCTCGTCCCGCCGACGCCGGGGACCGCACCTGCGGCCACCCCGGTGCCGCCGCCGGTCACGCCCGGCAGCGCGCCGGCCGTAACGCCGGTGACCCCGGGAACGGCGCCAGCGGCGATGCCCGTCACGGTCCCGGTGACCGCGGGCAGCGTGCCGCCGGTGAGCCCCGTCACCGTGCCGGTCACGGCGGGGAGCGTGCCTGCCGTGAGGCTGGTGACCGTCCCGGAGACGGCGGGGAGTGTGTTGGCGACCATGGTGGCAGCGGCCGCCGGAACCGTGTCGGCAACCGAGCCGCCGACGGCGGCCGGCGCGCTCGCGGCGAGGCTCGTGACGGTGTTCGTGACCGCCGGGACGGCTCCAGTGGTAATCGCGCTGACCGCGCCGGTGACGTCCTGGACCGTGCTTGCGGTATCTGCCTGGGCGGCCGTCCCTGAGGCGGCGGTTGGCGACGTAACGCTGGGCACCGTGTCGGCGGTGACGGTGCTGACCACTCCGGTCACGACGGGCACCGCGCTCGCTGCGGTCGACTGAGCCTGGCTGGCCGGGCCTGCCTGGGTAGTCGGCTGAACTCCGGCGACGGTCCCCTGGACGGCCTGGGTGGCGCCCTGGACGACGCCGCCAATGGCGGAAGCAGCCGTCGGCGCAGCTGCCGTCTGGGTCGCAGTGCCAGCATCGGTCGCGGTGGTCGTAGCTGCGGCCGGGGCACTGGCGGCCGGAGCGCTCGACGCCGGAGGGTCGGCCGCCGGAGTGCTGGCCGCCGTAGTGCTGGCTGCGGGAGTGCTCGGCGCGGTAGTGCTGGCCGTGGGGGCGCTGGCGGCAGCAGAGCCGGCCGGGGGAGTGCTGGCCGCAGGAGTGCTTGGGGGCGGGGTGCTGGTACCGGCGGCTGAGGCTCCGGTGCTGCTCGCGGCGGCCTGCCCGGCCGGGACGGCCTGCCCGGCCGGGACGGCCTGCCCGGCCGGGACGGCCTGAGTAGCAGGCTGGGTAGCCGGGGCGGGCTGACTGGTCGCCTGCGACCCGCTGGCGGACCCCTGGGCTGCGCTCGCCGCGGATCCAGCCGTGGACCCGACCGAGGAAGCAACCGACGACACCGTCGGCGAAGCCGACGAGGCGACTGACGACACCGCGTCGCCAGCCGCCTGAACCGGAGCCGAAGCCTGTGACGTCCCGCTCCCCGCCACGCCCGGGAGCACCGTCCCCGCAGCCGAAACAACCGGGTTCTGCGCCGCAGCTGCCGGGTGGGCGAAGATCACGGTGAGGACCAAGCCGAGCATGAAGGTCAGAGCCAGGCCGCCGCAGGCGTACAGGCACGCCCGCAGGGTCCAGGTGCCTGCTTTCGATAGCCCCACCCTCAAGCGGACAGGGGCATTCCCCTCCACAGCGGGCAAGACTAGGCAGGCGCTCCGCGGCCCGCAATGACCCCCCAAACTGGTTACGCGCCGGTAACATTCTCCACTCACCGTCACTGGCGACGTACTGAACTGGGAGAACGGAAAACGGCCGGTCGGCCGTCCGGAACCCGAAAGTCCGGAAATATATCGTCACGAATCCCCGATAACCGCGATTATCTAGGACCTCCCGGGACAGTGTCCCTGCCATGAGCAGCAGCACTCACACCCCGGGAGCCGCGCTCGTGGCCGAGGCGGCCGACGCTGATCCGGTGACCCGCCTGGTGCTCGGCTGGCTGGCCGGGAAGCGGTCGGAGAACACCAGGACCGCCTATGCCCGCGACATCGGCATCACCCCGCGGCGCCGGGCGGGCCACGCACCGTCGTGGCTAGCCTGGTGCCGGGCGGAGGGCGTCCACCCGATCACCGGCGTCACCGGGCTGCACGTCGCCCTCTACGCCCGCCACCTCGCCGCGGCCGAACTTTCCCCGGCCAGTGCGGCCCGCAAGCTCACCGCCGTGTCGGGCTGGTACGCCTGGCTGGCCCGGCGCGGGCACATCGCCGCCAGCCCGGCGGCCGGCATCGCCCGTCCCAGGCTAGCCGCGGGCGGCCCGGCCACCCCGGTCCTGAGCCGCGATCAGGCTCTAAGGCTCGTTCGCGCGGCCGACACGGCGCCGGGCCCGCAGCGGGCCCGCAGCTCGGCGCTGGTGGCGATGCTGCTGTTCACCGGCGCCCGGGTCTCCGAGGTGATCGGCGCCGACGTCGGGGACCTCGGCACCGAGCGAGGTCGCCGGGTCCTGCGGGTCACCCGCGGCGACGGCGACCGCCGGAGCCTTCCGCTTCCCGGCCCCGCCGCGGTCCGGATCGACGCCTACCTCGCCCGGCGGCCGGACCTGGCTGGCGGCCCAGGCCACCGCACCAAGCCTGAGCCGGGCGACGGCGACAAGGTGCTGTTCGCCACCGGGACCGGGGGGCGGCTGTTCGCCGCCGACGTGTGGCGGGTGATGCGCCGCCTCGCCACACAGGCCGGGCTGCCCGACGACCTGACCGGCCACCTCGGCCCGGAGGCGATGCGGCACTCGTTCGCGACGCTGTACCTCGACGCCGGCGGGTCGCTCAGCGACCTGCAGGAGGTCATGGGGCACGCCGACCCGCGCACCACCCGGCGGTACGACCGCGAACGCCAGGCCCCCGGCCGGTCACCGGGCGACGTCGTCGCCGCCTACCTCGCCGCCCCGCCTCACCCCCGCCGCTAGGGCTTTGCGTGCAATCCGTGCTGCCAGGACAGCACAAACTGCACTCATTTCCGGCGATCACACGCGCCGGCCGCCAAGCCAGCTATTCGCCGACGTCGGCCGGGATGCCGTTGGTGATGCGGATGAGTTCGGCGTACGAGGTGGGGAAGACGGTGTGCGGATGGCCGCCCGCCGCCCAGATCTCGTCGTACTTGTCCAGCCAGGTGTCCACTAGGGTCCTGATCGGGCTGGGGTGGCCGACCGGCGCGACGCCGCCGATGGCCTGACCCATCCACTCACGGACCGAACGGGCATCGGCGCGTCCCACCTCGGAAGCGCCGATCAGGCTCGCTACCTTAGCCGTGTCCACGCGGTGGGCGCCGCTGGTCATGACCAGGAGCGGCGCCCCGTCCGCGCTGAACACGAGGCTGTTCGCGATCGCCCCGAGCTCACAGCCGAGCTGCGCGGCCGCGGCGGCGGCGGTCGGCGCGCTTTCCGGCAGTTCCCTCACCTCGCCCGCGACGCCCAGGTCGCGGAGCACGGCTGCGAATCTCGAGAAGTCCACTGGCATGCGTGCAGGCTAGCCGGGGCGTCGCCACCCAGGCGAACCATTATTACGACGGGTAACAGTAGGAGTCGGAGGATGCGTCGCCGCCGCCCAGCCGGACCTGGTGCACCCGGCGGCCGCGGAAGACGCCGTCGCCGTGCGGGAAGAACGTCTCGTCCAGGCTCAGCCCGCCGCCCGCCGCCGGGTCCGTGTCGATCTTGGCGAACCAGCTGCCCACGCCGTCCGGATAGAACTGGTCGTCCCACGAGCCGTACAGCGAGTTGGTCAGGTAGATCCGCTTGCCGTCCCGGCTGACCTCGACCATCTGCGGGCCGCCGGCCAGACGCTCAGCTGGCGAAGCGGGGTGCGGCGTGCGCCCGGTGATGCCGCCGAGCCGGACTGAGCCGACCTCGCGCGGGTGGGCCGGGTCGCTCACGTCGTACTGCTTGAGCTCGCCGGTGCCCCAGCAGGAGACGTAGAGGAACTTGTCGTCGACCGAGAGGTTGATGTCGGTGACCAGCGGCGGTACGGCGCCGAACGGCTTGAGGGCCGGGGGCAGCGCGTCCGCCTCCGCCGGTTCGGCCGGGATCGTGATCACCTTGTCGGCGCGCCAGCTCCCGCCTTCCCGGCTCCACCGCCAGACCGAGGCCGACAGGTCCTCGGTGCTGACCACCACGCCGACGAAGCCCCAGGTCGCGTTGGGGTCGTGCGACGGCCGCAGCTCCAGGGCCATCTGGTGCTGCGGACCCAGGTCGACCGTCTGCAGGAGCTTGCCCGCG
>WNGJ01003333.1_pt1 | contig 16912 bp, 18 predicted proteins | sample 5400611 | NCBI WGS metagenome assembly WNGJ01 (sample SAMN13153375, study PRJNA577476) | soil metagenome | isolation source: 40 cm soil or saprolite under Garry oak tree replicate 1 | place: USA:California | collected 2016-06-15 | reverse complement strand
TCGACCGAGCAGGCGCAATTCCACGAACGCTGATCGTGCTGGAGAGCCAAACGGGCCCGCCAATGCGACGGGCCCGTTCTCGTTTCGATGCGGCCGTTGCCCTACGGGCAGGCCGGAGGCGTCGCCAGGTCGTGCACCAAGTTCGCGACGTTCGGCGTACCCCACCCCGTCGCGTCGTCCCAGCCCGTGCCGGCGCTGAAGCCGACAGGGGTGCCGACCAGCCGGTTGTCCCCCGCCGTAACGTCGTGGAAGTCCACGCCGTACCGACCGGAGCACCCGATCTTGTAGAGGGTCTCGTTGATGAATCCGACGGGACCTCCGTTCAGCTGATTCGCCAAGGCGACGATCGCCGCCCATTGGGGTGACCCGGCGCTCGTGCCGCCGACGATGAACCGTAGCGTCGGGCCGAGCGCGCTGTAGTAGACCAGCACGCCGCCGTTGATCGCCGCATTGTAGGAGACGTCAGGCGTGGTTCGCGCGGCGAGTCCGAGCGTGCTCTGATAGCTCGGTGCCGCGAACAAGAAGCTGGGGGCGCCGCCCGTCGCTGAGCCGAATACCGGTTCGTTCCACACCCGCTCGCCGCCGTAACCCGCAGGCGTGCATGGGCTGACGAAGAGGGGGGTGGTCGAGCTGCAGGGCCCTGTGAACGTCGCGAGGCCAGTCGAGCAAGTGGCGCCGGTCGCGCACGTGAGGACCGCGGAGGATGGCGTCGTGTACGGGTTGCCCTCCGTACCGCCCACCGCCGTCACCAGGGGGTCGGACGACGGGAAGAGGGCGTTGGGTGTCCCGAACCCGTTCGTCGCGCCGCCGTCCCCGGCCGAGGCCAGTACCGTAATCCCCGCAGCCCGCGCCGCTTCATAGTTCTGATGCGCTTGCATGATCTGAGCGTTGTTGTTGTGGACGAAGATCTCCGGGATACCGAAGCTTTGCGACATGATGCTGCCCGGGTACAGCCTGATGGCGGCCGCTTCGGCGACGTTGATCGCGTTGCCCGAGCTCGTCGGGGCAACAACCAGTACGATATTCGCGCCCGGTGCCATCGCGTGCGCCCACTGGACGTCCAAGCTGGTTTCGATGCCCCAACCAACCTCGTCGTGACGCCTATTGTTGGGAGCGAACGCCGGACACCCGCCCTCGGGGCACAGGATGGTGAACGAGGGAGGCGCGGGAAGGCCGAAGGCCGCGTCGAACAGCGCCAGGTCCTGTCGGATGGTCGGGCTGCCAAACGCGTCGACGATCAGGATCGTCTGGCCGCTTCCATTCAGGGTGGAGGGGAAGTTGTACGCCGAGCGCACGAAACTCGGGGAATAGCACGCCAGGACGAGGCCAGAGCCGGTCCTGCAGTAGGGCAGGCCGTTGGGGAGGACGGCATCCGGACTGACCTCGACGCGTGGCGGATTGACGGGATACTCGAAGTCGTTTTGTGCAGCCGAGACCGCGGCTGAGACCCCATGCGGGCCGGCCGTCTCTTGCACGCAGCCCCAGCTGAGGGCCGCCACGACGGCCACGATGGAGATAAGGGAAGGGCGCATCATGACGATCCTCCAAAGCCTGAGGGAGAGGGTCAAAACGTGCGCCGCCCGAGCCCCGTGCGCAATAGCCCCCCAAGGCCCGGTCCGTTGACAGCGCTCTCGGCCGGACTAGTTTCGACTCGACATGAAGCGCTCGACGCTCTACGCCATTGCCGCGGTGCTCGCCATCGCCGCGCTGTTCTTCGTCATGACGACGGCCCGGGCCAAGGTCGAGTGCCGTGTGTGCGTGGACTACCACGGGCGAAACAACTGCGCGACGGCGGTCGGCGCGACCGAAACGGCCGCGCACGAAGGCGCGCAGACCACCGCCTGCGGCCCGATCGCTCAGGGAATGGATCAACAGATCGAGTGCGGTCGTATCGCGCCCGCGTCGGCGCAGTGCCGGCCGCGCTAGCTCCCCACCCCTCCCGCCCGTCCTCCGGAGATCCGCATGCGGACGCTCATCGTGATCGCAGGCCTCGCCGTCCTCGCGCCCTGGCGCGTGCCGGCGCAGTCCCCGCCATTTGCGCAGGGCCTGCGCGCCGCCGCCGCGCTCGAGCTCATGGCGCGAGATGCGAGGCCACCGCTCGTCTCCGTTCCCCACCCGTCCTTCAGCGCCGCCGCCGTGGTCCGCAGCAGCCGCCATCAGCGCGCCACCGGGGAGACCCTGATGATCATCGGCGGCGCGGCGGTGGTCATTGGAGCGATCGCGGGTGGGGGCGGCGGGGACGTGCTGATCGTGGGCGGCGTGGTGTGCGCCGGGTACGGGTTCTACCTGTACGCGCAGTAGAAACGCCCTTAGGTTGTCCTCGTGTCCTTCGCCCTGCCCCGGAGCGCGGTCGCGGCGCACGTCCTGCTCACGGAGGGGGCGTCGCGATCCGGCGAAGTCTACGTGATGGAGCGCGTCCCGCAGCACGACGGCCCCGAGACCCTCCTCGAGATGCTCAATCGGCCGGAGGGATTCTTCGCGTTTCGGCCCGAGGACGGGCAGGACCCCCTGCTCGTGTCCAAGGCCCACACGGTCTCCGTCTCGACCCACCGCCAGGCGCCCATCGCCGATCCCGCACGCCTCTCCGCCGCGAAGCTTATCGGCCTGGAGCTCGTCCTGGCCGGCGGATCCGAGATCGGCGGCTGGGCGAGCGTCGAGCTGCCGCCACCGCAGTCACGCCTGCTCGACTACCTCAACGCGTCCCGCGACCCGTTCTTCGCCGTGTGGACGCACGCCGCCACCCACTACGTCCATCGCGGGCACGTGCTGTACGCCCGCCCGCTGGACTAGTCGATGCCCGCCCGCATCGACCCGTTCGTCGATGTGCTGCTGCGGGAGCAGGGCGATCAGCTGTATCTGCTCCCCGACGAGCCGGTCACGCTCGTCAAAGACGGGAAGCCCCGCAAGGTGACGCGCCAGCCGCTCACCGACCAGCACATCTACGCGCTGCTCGTCGAGGTGGCGCCGTCCGAGTGCGCGGACCATATCGACCAGATGGCCGAGACCGAGTTCGAGTACGCGGCCGACCGCGGCCTCGTGCGCGTGCGCATCGTGCCCGAAATGGGCCGGCTGACGGCGGTGGTGGCGCCCGTCGCGGCGCCCTCTTCCTCGCCCCTCCCTCCCCGGCCCGCGGCACCCGCGGCCAAGGCACCGGCTCCGCGGCCCTCGACGATCGCCGCCGCGCCGATGGTCGAGGCGCCCCCCTCCCCGCCCCCCTCCCGGCCCAGCGGTGCCAGCGCCGCGCCCCCAGCCGGGTTGCCGGCGGACTTCGCGGCCCCCCAGTACCAGGCCGCCGAGCGGGCACTCGGCCAGCTGCTGAAGCAGCTGGTACAGTCGCAGTCCTCCGACCTGCACCTGCGTGTGGGCGAGCCGCCGCTGTTCCGCCATAACGGCGAGATGGCGCGGCAATCCCTGCCGCCCGTCACGAGCGATCAGCTCGAGCTGCTGCTGCTCTCCATCATGCCCGATCGCAACCGCGCCGAATGGAAGGAGACCGGAGACTCGGACTTCGCGTACGAGATCGCCGGGCTGGCGCGCTTCCGCGTCAACGCCGCGCGCGACCGCAAGGGCCCCTTCGCGGTCTTCCGGGTGATCCCGGCGCAGATCGTGTCGGCGGAGCAGCTCGGCGTCAGCAAGGACGTCCAGCAGCTGTGCTATCTCACCAAGGGACTCGTGCTGGTGACGGGACCGACCGGCTCCGGGAAGTCCACGACGCTGTGCGGACTGATCGATCTCATCAACCGCACCCGCACCGATCACATCATCACGATCGAGGACCCGATCGAGTTCGTGCACGAGAACAAGAAGTGCGTGATCACGCAGCGTCAGGTGGGGGTGCACACGGAGAGCTTCAAGTCCGCTCTGCGGGCGGCGCTGCGCGAGGATCCCGACATCCTGCTGGTAGGCGAGCTGCGTGATCTCGAGACCATCGCGATCGCCATCGAGACGGCGGAGACGGGACACCTGGTGTTCGGCACGCTGCATACGACTACGGCGGCCTCGACGGTGGACCGCATCATCGACCAGTTCCCCGCCGATCGCCAGGCGCAGATCCGGGTCATGCTCTCGGAGTCGCTGCGCGGCGTGATCGCGCAGACGCTGTGCAAGCGGATCGCCGGCGGGCGGGTGGCGGCGCGCGAAATCCTGCTGTCCACGCCCGCGATTGCCAACCTGATCCGGGAGGGGAAGACCTTCCAGATCCCCTCGATCATCCAGACCTCGAAGCAGATCGGCATGGTGACGCTCAACGACGCCCTGCTCGAGCTGGTCGAGAAGAAGGAGATCAGCCCGGACGAAGCCTACATGAAGTCGGTCGAGAAGACGGGCCTGTCGGCCTCGCTCAAGGCGAAGGGGTTCAAAGTCACGCTAACGGGGTGACACCCCGGAGATGGACGCCTCTGCCACCTGCCGCCCCAGCGCCGCCGCCACATCACGTATCCGATCCATCAGCTCAGCGAAGCCCTCGAGGCGGAGCGACTGGTCCCCGTCGGAGCGCGCGTGGTCGGGGTCGGGGTGCACTTCGAGCAGCAGGCCGTCGGCGCCGGCCGCGACCGCCGCGAGAGCGAGCGCCGGGACGAGGTCGCGCCGCCCGCACGCGTGGCTGGGATCGACCAGCACCGGCAGGTGCGTCTCCTGCTTCAGATAAGGCACCGCGCCGATGTCGAGGGTGGCCCGCAACGAGCGCTCGAAGGTGCGGATGCCGCGCTCGCACAGCATGACGTGCGGATTGCCGCGCGCCAGCACGTATTCGGCCGCGAGCAGCAGATCCTCGAGGGTCGCCGACATGCCGCGCTTCAGCAGCACCGGCTTGCCGCACTCCCCCACCTCCGTCAGCAACGCGAAGTTCTGCATGTTGCGCGCCCCCACCTGGAGGCAGTCGACCCGCTCCGCCACCATCGCCACGTGGCGCGTGTCCAAAACCTCCGTGATCACGGGCAGTCCCGTGGCGGCGCGCGCTTCCGCGAGCATGTCGAGGGCATCGGGCCCGAGCCCCCGGAAGGAATAGGGCGACGTGCGAGGCTTGAAGGCGCCGCCCCGCAGCGCCACCGCGCCGGCCGCCTTCACGGCCTCGGCCGTCCGCAGCAGCATCTCCGGCCCTTCGACCGAGCACGGCCCCGCGATCGCATGCACGGCCCCGTCGCCCACCGCCGCGTGACCCAGGGCGACGAGCGTATCCCGGGCCGCGAACTCGCGCGCCGCGAGCTTGTACGGTTTCTCGATGGGGAGCACGGTCTCGACCGCCGGGAAGGCGAGCATCGGCACCTCCCGCAGCCGATCCTCGTCGCCGATACAACCGACGATGGTACGCGTCACGCCGCGCGAGACGTGGGGCGTGAGACCGAGCTCACGCACCTGAGCGACCACGCGCGCGAGCTCTTCCTCGGTCACGTGGGGACGCAAGACGATGATCATGCAGCGCTCCTCGAGACGGTCCGCAAAACGAACGGCCCCGGTGGATCGCCGGGGCCGTCGGTTCATGTCGCTCTGGGCTTTGGGTCTTAGCTCAACACTCTCGCCCTGCGCACGAAGCCGACGACCCCGCGGGGGTAAACCAAAACGCGAAGTAATAGGCGGTGCGCAGCATGGGCATAGCCTAGCCTCTTACCGTGACGCTGTCAACGGCGTGGCTATGGCGCGGTCTGCTTGAGCAACACTCTCTCGACGGTGAGCTGCGCCGCCGGGGTGTAGCGCTGCCAGTCGTCCGACAGTCCCGCGTCATTGAGCTCGACCCGCCAGCGGACCAGGTCACCCTGCGTGGCGCGACTGAACCAAGTGAACGTGGCTCGCTCGATCCAGAGTCCCGGCTCCAACCCGACCGCTCGGTTCAGCGTTCGTTGCTTGTCCTTGCCACGTCTCCACACCGTGCAGGTGGCCGGCGCAGCGGAATCCGCGCACTGGTCCTCGAAGGAATGAAACGCCAAGTCATACTTGACCGGCGTGCTCTCATCGGGCCTCAAGTAAGCGGTGTCCACTGCGGCATGCCGCTGTCCCCTGAGCCGCCCGAGATACCATCGAAACAGGACGTCGATCGGGCCATCCCAGCGATACACGCGGAGCGATCGCGTCTCCCCTCCCTCCGACGCGGCCTGCGGCAGCAGGGGCTGGCGCCGCACATGGGATGGGAGCGGAATTGCGGCGTCAGTGGTGGGCGCTTGAGCAGGGAGCGCGCTGGCGCCAAGAGCGGCGGCGGCCGCCGCGATCGCCCAAGCAGGCGAGGCTGCTATGGCGCAGGTCCGCCACCAACGCCATCCACACGCGACCGCGATCACCATGGCGTTGGAGCGCCGGCCCTCCTTCAGAGCATGGCTATCGTGGATCCCAGAGACCCTCTGTCTGCTAGTCCCTCATGTAGCCTCTTACCGCCACGCTGTCAACGGCGTAGAATCTCCGCCCTTCACCTTTTCAGGAGGAATCATGCGGTTGCTTCCAGCATGCTGTACCGGAGTGGTCACGTTCTTGCTGCTGACGGCACTCGGCCACGCTCAAGGGGCGATGGCCCCGCCGGCGAGCCCGGCGATGACCGACGCGCAGTTCACCCAAGCCGCGCAGGCCGGCGCCCCCACCGCGATCTCCGCTACTGCCGCGATCGTCCGCATCGATGGCGCGAAGAAGACCACGAGCCCAGTGCGGGCGGGCTCGAACGGGTTCACATGCTCGATCATTCCCGATGAGTCGAAAGCCCCGTTCTGTGGGGACAAGAACGCCTGGGCCTGGTTCGCGGCCGCGTTCACGGGTCAGCCGAAGCCCCCCAACACGGAGCCGGGGATCTCCTACATGGCGCAGGGCGGTATCCACTTCGAGACCGCGGCCGGCGACGTGGTGATGGAGCCGGGGCCCGGCACGAAGTCGGTGGGCGAGCCGCCCCACTGGATGCTGATGTGGGCCTTCGATCCCGCGGCCACGGGCATTCCCACGAAGCCCAACCCGAGCGGCGTCTACATCATGTTCGCCGGGACGCCGTACGCGCACCTGATGATCTACCAGAATCCGGCGGCGATGAAGTGATGAAGTAGAGAAGGGGGCCGTTAGGCGGTCGGGTTGATCAAGTTCTTTCTCACCGCCCGACCGCCGCTCTATCTGACCGCCGGGGACGTGGGGTGTTGGGGGGCAAGAGCCACCGGTCGGACTTGAACCGACGACCGCTCGATTACGAATCGAGAGCTCTACCACTGAGCTACGGTGGCGTGGCCCTAACTTAGCGACGGGCTGCTCGACGCGGTACTCCGTCAGCCCTAGTCATGGGAGCCTCCGTGCATCCCCCGGCACCCCGTTCATCTTCATGCCGCTTTCGCGGGCGTCTGCCGGCCGCAGTTGGAGATAGATCGCCGCTCCTACCGGCGTGCCGCTCCCATACGCACCATCAAGGCTCGAGGGCACAAAGTTGAGCGACCCGCGCACCCCCACGCCGGCGGCGAACCCTGCGACGGACCCGACGGTGCGCTGGTAACCAAGCGCCAGCGCGCCGACATCGTACTCCGTCGTTGGAGGAACCGAGGGAATAACCAGCTCCGCAGCGCTCTTCCGCACGTACTCGGCGCGACCGAAGAAGGCGTTCCTTCCGTCCAGGTCGAGCGTACTCTCCAGCACGACGCTGCTGGCGAGCGGCCCCGGCCCAATCTGGTCGTTCGCGCCGTAGATCAGGCCGCTCGACCAAGTCCCCTTTGTGCCAACCGGCTGCGTGGTCAGCGCGGACGCTCCGATTCGGTGGAGGGACTCGTCGGGATTGAGCGCTTCCGGACTTCTCAGATAGGCGTACCACGCGGACACGCTCCACCGCGGTCCGGGATTCACGGTCAAACGGGCGCTGTAGGAATCGAGCCGTCGGCCCGCGTAGTCGAAGTTCGTTCGATTCTCGTCCGGCTCCCGGCCGTTAAACCAGGACGCTTCGAGCTTCACGTTCGGCGTGAACACCCCTGCGGTCACGACCCCAAAGGTGATATGGGTGCCGTCCTGCCAGTGATGGGAGATCGGCGCCAACGGATCGTCCGCCGCCGACGGCCGGTGCGGGAACGCCACCGGGCCCACCGCCGGCTCGCCGACCGGCGCGACGTAGAGCGAGAGCCCAAGATTCCGGGCCACCGGCCGCTCATAGAGAGCCGCGACCTCCATGAAGAGGTCGTGGGGGTGCTGGCGATCGTGAAGCGGCGCCCCCTGGTAGGACTCCCCCGATTGGTCCAGCAGCGGGTAGCCCCGGCTGCCGATGGTCCACGGCTCGGCGCTGAGCATCGCCCGGAGCTGGAGTTGGCCGCCGCCCAGCGGCTGGCTCGCAGCCGCCATCGCCCAGTTGACGATGCCACGCTGGTTGCTGCCGCGCGAGCCTCCCTGCCAGTCGTACTGGAAGAATCCCTTCCCGTGCAGCATGAGGGTCCAACGCCCCCACATGTAGTGGGCGGCGTGCATCGGGGAGGCGTCGGGAAGCCAAGAGGTGCCGGACCCCATCCGCGTCTCCGGAATGCCGAGGGGCCCTGCCTGCATTTCCATCGGGTGTTGCATGTTCATCTGCGCCCGGAGCGGCCACGCCGCTCCGGCGATGAGCACCAACAAGAGCCGTCGCATATCCAAATCTCCTCAAACCAAAGTCGAAGGCGCGCGCCGCTTACGCGGCGCGGACGCACTACATCTGGGATGACCGAATCAGGCTTGAGGAGGTGGAGAGAGTGGCGGGGCGAGGTAGGAAATAAGTGTGGACGCCGACCTCAGGACTCCCATACGCGATGCGGCACGCAGGCCGACCGCCACCTTAGCCCACGCAGCCGTCGCGGGACTTCCCGTCGGGCACGTGCTCCCGGCGCCGCAGCCGAGTCCGGTTGCGTCCTGATGGCACGCCTGGCCCGATGGTTGAGCCACTAGCGCGGCGTGCTTATGCATCGGGGCTCCATTGTGACCCGAGTGCATGTCGCACGGAGCTGCGGTTGGCGCAAGGAGACTGACACACATGGGCAGGCTGCTACCGGTAGTCGCGACCGACACCGCAACAGCGAGCCACACGCCTCGGAAGGCATTGGGTGCTCTGGAGAGGTGGATCACAATGATCGGTAGAGTAACACGCCGGACGCCGGGTTGTTCCTGGCCCAGCCGAGCCGTCGATTCTAGCCGTATACTTCATCAACGGGCACGACCGGTGTCGCCGCTATGACCACGTTACGCCGCGCCAAAAGCAGTCTCCCCCTCGCACCGCCGATCGAGCCGATGCTCGCGAAATTGGCCGAGGCATTGCCCCTTGAGGGGACATTCCTCTTCGAGCCCAAGTGGGACGGGTTTCGCGCGATCGTGTTTCGCGGCGCATCGGACGTGTACATCCAGAGCCGCGATCTGAAGCCGCTCGACCGCTACTTCCCCGAGTTGCACCAGGCGCTGCTCGCGCAGCTGCCCAAAGGCAGCGTGATCGACGGCGAGATCGTGATCACGACTCCGCGCGGCCTCGACTTCGACGCGCTGCAGATGCGGCTGCATCCCGCCGCCTCGCGCGTGGCGAAGCTGTCACAGGAAACGCCGGCGAGCTTCGTCGCCTTCGACCTCCTCGCCTCCGGCGGGCGCGACCGTACGACCGCGCCGCAAGGCGAGCGCCGGGCGCTGCTGGAAAAAGTGTTCGCGCGGCTGAGGCCGCCGCTCCATCTCACGCCCATGACGCATGACCGCGAGCTCGCGGAGCAATGGCTCGAGCAATTCGAGGGCGCGGGGCTGGATGGCGTCATCGCGAAGCCGGCGCAGCTCAAGTACCAGCCCGGCAAGCGCGCGATGATCAAGGTCAAGCACGCGCGCACCGCCGACTGCGTCGTGGCCGGCTTCCGTTGGCACAAGACGGGCAAGAACGCGGTCGGCTCCCTGCTGCTCGGCCTCTACGATGACCACGGCAGGCTGCAGCACGTCGGCGTGACCTCATCGTTCACGATGGCCATGCGCCAGCAGCTCGTGAAGGAGCTCACCCCATTGCGCAAGAACGCGCTGGCGAAGCACCCCTGGCGAGCGTGGGCGCAGGCCGATGCGGAGAGCGGCCGCATGCCCGGTGGGCAGAGTCGCTGGAGCGCCGGCAAGGACCTCTCCTGGGAGCCGCTGCGCGTCGAGCGGGTGTGCGAGGTGAAGTACGACCACTTGCAGGGCGATCGCTTCCGCCACGCGGCGACATTCCTGCGCTGGCGCCCGGACAAGCGGCCCGCGGCCTGCCGCTACGACCAGCTCGAGGTCACGCGTCCTTACCAGCTCGACAAGGTCTTCTCGTCCGGGTCGAGGCGCCCCTGACGGGGCCGGAGCTTGGGCGGCACGTGCAGCAGGTTGACGCGGATCCGCGTCCAGGTGGACGAGCGGCCGCGCATCGAGTCGACCAGCACATCGGCGGGCTCTAGGTATTTCGCCGCCTTGGCGTGACGCGCTTTCCAGCGCTTGAGCCCCGCGAGCGCGGCTTGCTTGCGCTTGGCGCGGCCGATCTCGATCAGCGGGTACTTGGCGACGCGGGCCCCGCGGGCCTTGGACGGCTGCACGCGGGGAGGCTCGCCGCGCTGCTTCTTGTAGTGCGGCGGCCAGGGCGCGTCCCCCTGCCCCTCGCGCTCGTGCCGGGCCGATAGCTCGAGCAAGCCCTCGAGCGATCCGGCGATCCCGTCGATTCCCGCATGGCGATCGCCCAGCGTGGCGAAGCGCTTGGGCATCGTGGCGAGCGTGAAGTCCGCCGGCTCGGCGCTCTCGACTTCGTCCCAACCGAGCGGCGCCGAGACGCGGGCATCGGGCGTCGGCCGCACCGAGTAGGCCGACGCGACGGTACGATCCTTGGCGTTCTGGTTGTAGTCCACGAACACACCGTGGCGCTCTTCCTTCCACCATTTGCTCGTCGCGAGCGTGGGCGCGCGGCGCTCCACCTCGCGCGCCAGCGCCAACGCCGCGCGGCGCACGTCGTCAAAGGTCCAGCGCCGTGCGATGCGCACGATGATGTGCATGCCGCGCGAGCCTGACGTCTTCGGCCAGCCGGTAAGCCCGAAGTCGTGCAGAGTCGCTTGGACGACGCGCGCGACGGCGCGCACCTGTGGCCACTTGACGCCGGGCACGGGATCGAGGTCCACGCGCAGCTCGTCGGGATGGTCGAGGTCCTCGGTGCGCACCGCATGCGGATGCAGCTCCAGACAGGCCAGGTTGGCGAGCCACGCGAGCGCGGCCGCGTCGCGTGGCACGACCTCCTCCGCCGTGCGGCCTGAGGGGAAGCGCAGCGTGACGACTTCGATCCACGGCGGGCGGGACTCCGGCGCCCGCTTCTGATAGAAGAACTCGCTGGTGATGCCGTTGGGGTATCGCACCAGTACGTTTGGCCGACCGCCGGCCCCACGCAGCGCCCCCTCGGCCACGGCGAGATAGTAGCGCACCAGATCGCGCTTCGTGTACTTCGGCTTCGGGAAGAGCACCTTGGCGGCGTTCGAGACGGCAATCTCGCGCCCTGCAACGACGATCAGCTCGGGTCCGGCGCTGGTGCGCTTCGGTGCCTTGCGGCGCAGTTCCGGCATAGGGTGAAAGAATATTAGTTTGGGGCAGCCAATGTCGCCGAGTCACCAGGTCTTCCTGCTCTCGCCCGCCAACTGCTCAGGCAAGCGTGCCGGGTTTCTCTTGCGCAAGGACGCCCGCTCGGCCCTGGCGCAGCGCTTGAGATCGCGTGAGGGTGCGACCCTCGGCGAGGTCTTCACCTTCATGAGTGGGCTGTATTTTCGGGGCAAGCTGGCGTATGCGGCAGCCTTCGCCAATCCGCCGGTCGGCTGCGGTGGCATTGCGGTAATCGTGCCGGGCCTGGGGCTGCGTCCTCCCGACGCAGTAATTGATCTCCATGGGTTACAAGCAATCGCCCGGATTCCGGTCGATCCGCGCGATCGGCGCTACACCGACCCGTTGCAACGCGATGCCGCTCGCCTGGTCGAGCACCTACACCCCACGGACGCTGCCGTCCTGCTGGGCAGCATCGCGACGACGAAATATCTCGAGCCGCTGAAAGGCGTGCTCGGGCCGCGATTGCGCATTCCCCGGGAGTTCATCGGACGAGGGGATATGAGTCGAGGCGCGCTCATGCTACGGTGCGCCGCCCAGGGCAGCGAGCTGACCTACGTCGACGACTCCTATCCGGCGACGCGGAGCTACCTCCCCCGAAGCTGACCGGGCTCGATGTCCACCCGGATGTCGCGCCACTTGCCTTGACGAAACCGCAGCACGCTCAAGCCGCACCGCGTCATGTGGCCGACGAGGATGGCGGTCCAGATCTGCGCCGGCCGCAGGCCGCCCCGCGCCTGGAACAGGGTACACAGGCCGAGCGGCACCACGATCTGCGACACGATCGAGATGTAGAGCGGCGAGCGGGTGTCGCCGGTCCCCTGGAGGCCGCCGGTATAGGTGAGCGCCACGGTAATGAACAGCCCCGACACCGACAGGAACATGAGCAGCTGCGCACCGATGCGCACCACGCCGGGCTCCGTGAGGCCGAACGCGCCGAAGAGCTGGCGCGGCAGCGCGAGGAACAGAACGCCCACGACCGCGGCGACGCCCAGACCTACCCCGGCGGCCACGTGCACGGCGTGGACCGCGCGCTCGGGACGGCGCGCTCCCAGGTTCTGGCCCGCGACGGTGGCGGCGGCGCCCATCAACCCCACCGACGTCCAGGTGATGAACGAGAATAGCTCTGTGTAGCCCACCGCGTAGGCGGCTTGCGCCTGGGCGCTCTGCGCCAGGGAGCCGATGAAGCGCAGCAACAGCACGCCCGCCACGTTCATCGCGATCCCCTGGATGCCGGTCGGCAGGCCGAAGCGGAACAGCTCGCGGATCACGCCCCAGTCGGGCCGCCAGTCCATCCCGCGGTGCCACTGGACAGTGAGCCTGCCCGACAGCAGAAGCCACGCGGCGACGGCGCTCAGGACGAGGCCCGCTACCGTGGTGCCGACCGCGGCGCCGGCGACGCCCAATCGAGGAAGGGGCCCTAGGCCGGTGATGAACGCCACATTGCACACGACGTTCAACGCCGTGTAGAGGACGCCCAGGCGCAGCGGCGTGCGCGCGTCCCCCGCCGCCCGCAGCGCCCCGCCCACCATGAAGAACATCAGCATCCCGACGCTGCCGACGAACATGATGCGCAAGAACGGCAGCGCCGCGGCGCGCACGGCGGGGGCGGCGTGTACCACGTTGAGCAGCGACGGCGCGAGCAGCCAACCCAGTGGCGCCAGCACCAAGCCCCACAGCACCAGGGCCGCCAGGAAGGCCTGGTAGACCGTGCGATTCACCTTCTCGGGCTCGTTCGCGCCGGCGAACCGGGCCACGAGGACCCCCATGCCGCTGAACACAGACATGACGAACGCGATGACGACGATGAAGATCTGGATGGCCACACCGATGGCCGCATTGCCCGCGTAACCGACGAAGTGACCGACGAGCGCGTGATCCACCAGACCCTGGAGGCCGCCGACCAAATTCTGCAGCATCGTGGGCCAGGCGATCATCCAGACGGCCCGGGGGAGCGGGCCCTCCACGATCGAGCGGTCGAAGGGGATGGCGGCTGGCCGGGGGGCGGAAGGGGGGGCGGGGGGGGCGGTCATTGGATCGGGCGGATGATATCGCGGCGGCGCCCCGCACGCCAAGGCGGCGAGGCCTTCCTCGAGCCGCGAGGCTCGTCTAGACTTGTCAATTTCGGGATACGGGGAAAGGAGCGAGCGATGAGCGGTGCACGGGTGTTGGTCGGAACACGCAAGGGCGCCTTCGTCTTGACCGCGGATGGGAAGCGCGAACGGTGGCAGGTCAGCGGCCCCCACTTTGCCGGCTGGGAGATCTATCACGTCAAGGGATCGCCCGCCGATCCCGATCGGCTGTACGCGTCGCAGTCGAGCGGCTGGTTTGGGCAGGTCATTCAGCGCTCGTGCGACGGCGGCAAGACATGGGAGACACCCGGAGGTGGCGTGACGAAGACGCCGGACGGCATGCCCACCGGCGAAAGCAACAGGTTCGTGTACGACGCCTCCCCCGAAACGGGCAAACCGCTCACCACCCACCAATGGTACGACGGCACCCAGCACCCCTGGGAGTTCAAGCGGGTGTGGCACCTCGAGCCGTCCCTGGCCGATCCCGACACGGTCTACGCGGGGGTGGAAGACGCCGGGTTGTTTCGGACGTCCGATGGCGCCACCACCTGGCGGGAGCTGGCCGGGCTGCGCGGCCACGGCACCGGGCCCAAGTGGCAGCCGGGCGCCGGCGGGATGTGCCTCCACACGATCCTGCTCGACCCGAGCAACTCCGCGCGCATCTACGTCGCCATCTCCGCCGCGGGGGCGTTCCGCAGCGACGACGGCGGCAAGACATGGAAGCCGATCAATCGCGGCTTGCGGTCGCAGTACATCCCCGACCCCAACGCCGAGGTCGGCCACTGCGTGCATCGCATCGCGATGCACCGGTCGCGTCCCAACGTGCTGTTCATGCAGAAGCACTGGGACGTCATGCGCTCGGACGACGCCGGCGACTCGTGGCGCGAGATCAGCGGCGATCTGCCCACCGACTTTGGCTTCGTGATCGACGTACACGCCCACGAGCCGGAGACCGTCTACGTGGTCCCCATCAAGAACGACTCCGAGCATTTCGTGCCCGACGGGAAGCTGCGCGTCTACCGCAGCCGGACGGGCGGCAACGAATGGGAGGCGCTCACGAAGGGGCTGCCGCAAAGCGACTGCTACGTGAACGTGCTGCGCGACGCGATGGCGGTGGACGCGCTCGAGCCGTGCGGCGTCTACTTCGGCACCACGGGCGGGCAGGTGTACGCCTCGGCCAACGGCGGCGACAGCTGGGCGCCCATCGTCCGCGACCTCCCGGCCGTGCTGTCGGTCGAGGTGCAGACGCTGCCGTGATCCGCGTGGTATTGCCGCCGCATCTGCGGACGCTGGCACACGTCAAGGGTGAGGTGATGCTGGACGTGGACGGGCACGTCACGCTCCGCTCGGTACTCGACGCGCTCGAGGCCCGCTATCCGGTGCTGCGTGGCACGATCCGCGAGCACGTCACGGAGCGGCGCCGGCCGTTCCTGCGGTTCTTCGCCTGCGAGCGGGACCTCTCCCACGAGCTCCCCGACGCACCCCTCCCCGAGGCGGTCGCGTCGGGAGCGGAGCCGTTCATCGTGCTCGGGGCCATAGCCGGGGGCTGATAACCGCTCCCCTGCCTGTCGAATTCGGCGGGGCTCGTTCGACGCCAAGGTGGAGGCGGGGCGACACCGAACGAATAACGACTAGGGAGACACCACAATGCGCGTCATGGTGATCGTGAAGGCCAACAAGGACTCTGAGGCGGGCGTGCTGCCCGACCAGAAGATCCTGACCGAGATGGGGAAGTTCAACGAGCAGCTGGCGAAGGCCGGCGTCATGCTGGCGGGCGAGGGGCTGAAAGAGAGCGCGAAGGGGAAGCGGGTGCGGTTCGAGGGCGCCAAGCGCACGCTGCTCGACGGGCCGTTCGCCGAGACGAAGGAGCTGATCGCCGGCTTCTGGCTGTGGCAGGTGAAATCGATGGACGAGGCGGTCGAGTGGCTGAAGCGCGCCCCCTTCGGCGGCGGCACGGAGGTCGAGATCCGTCCCGTTTTCGAGGCCGAGGACTTCGGGGACGCCATGACGCCCGAGCTGCGAGCGCAGGATCAGCGGTTACGCAGAGCCGGCGCGCAGAGGCTGCAGCCGTAGGCCCGACACCCGACAGGAGACACGATCGTGACCACCGCGAAGAAGGCCAGCGTAGTGCTGTGGACCGTTCAGGGAGTGCTCGCTGCTGTGTTTCTGTACGCGGGCGGGTTCAAGCTGGCCCTGCCCCTCGCCGACCTGGCGAAGCTGAGTCCGCTCCCTGCCCCGTTCCTGAAGTTCGTTGGCGTGTGTGAGGTCACCGGCGCGATCGGCCTGATCCTGCCGGGGATACTGAAAGTCCGCACCGGCCTGACGCCGCTCGCCGCCGCGGGGCTGGTCGTCATCATGATCGGCGCGACCGTCGTCACGGTCGCGACCCAGGGCGTGGCACCGGCGGTGCTCCCGTTCGTCGTGGGGATCCTTGCGGCGACCGTCGCGTACGGCCGGCGGCACCAGCTGCGCGGCGTTGTCCCCCTCCCCAGCGAGCCTGCGTAGACTGAAGGCGACGGCGAAGGCCGCCAAGCGCTAGTCGATTTCGCCGACCCTCGTTCGACGCATTGGTGGAGACGGAAACTCCGGCTCGAAACTCCAGTCGAGAGGGTGACGACAATGCGCTTCATGATGCTGGTGATCCCCAAGGCCTACGAGAACGCGAAGGCGGACTTCGTGCCCTCCGCCGACCTCGTCGCCAAGATGACGACGTACAACCCGTGTCAAGTTCGTCGGCGGCAAGCCCAAGGTCACCGACGGGCCCTTCACTGAGTCCAAGGAGCTGGTCGGCGGTTACTGGGTCATCCAGGTGAAGTCGAAGGAAGAGGCCGTCGAATGGGCCAAGCGCGCGCCCATGCTGGACGGCGACATCATCGAGGTGCGCCAGGTGCAGGAGATCGAGGACTTTCCGCCCGACGTCCGGAAGGCGGCGGGGAGGTAGCCACGTGACGACGCCCGAGACCCATCGCGCGATCGAGGCGGTCTGGCGGATCGAGTCGGCGAGGCTCATTGCCGGCCTCACCCGGCTGGTGCGCGACGTCGGTCAGGCCGAGGATCTCGCGCAGGACGCGCTCGTCGCCGCGTTGGAGCGCTGGCCCGAGTCGGGCGTGCCGGACAAACCCGGCGCCTGGCTCATGGCCACGGCGAAGCACCGGGCGATCGACCTCCTGCGCCGTAACAAGCGGCTCGAGCGCAAGCACGATGAGCTCGGTTACGAGCTCGAGACCCGCCAACGGAGTCCCGAGCCGGACCTCGCCGCCGCGATCGACGACGAGGTCGGCGACGACCTGCTGCGCCTCATCTTCACCGCCTGTCACCCCGTG
>WNGJ01020493.1_pt1 | contig 16913 bp, 14 predicted proteins | sample 5400611 | NCBI WGS metagenome assembly WNGJ01 (sample SAMN13153375, study PRJNA577476) | soil metagenome | isolation source: 40 cm soil or saprolite under Garry oak tree replicate 1 | place: USA:California | collected 2016-06-15 | reverse complement strand
CGGCTTGTAGGATCTCGCGCGCGCACTCTGCGCCGCTGATGTTTGAACTCGCGCGCACTTCTCCCCATTTTCGAAACGCGCTGCTCACTCGAAACTGCGCCCAAAGCGCAATGATCAACGGCACGCCAATGAGCAACAGCCAATTCGATCCAAAACCGAAACCGTAAGGGTAATACATGTCGATCTTAATTTAACGCGGCAAAGCGATTTGTCACTTTGCCCCTGGAACAATTAGACGCTCAGCCGGGTCGCGCGTTCATCTTGGAGCATAGGCTTCTAGCCCTGTGGGCGGAGCGGGCGTTCTCGCCTGCTCATCGAAACACGCCGACAAGATGGCCGCATGCCCCACAGGCCCCACAGATCCCGACACTGGACTGATTCGTCCCGTGGCGAACAAGAAGCCTGTCGCTCCGATCACATTTCCAGCCGTTTCGGAAAACGAGAAAGCACGCAACAACCGCTCTTCGTGACCACGACCACGTCTTCCTGACGCACTCCGCCCAGTCCGGGATAGTACAATCCGGGCTCAACCGTGAGTACTTGCCGATTTTTCAGCGTAACTTTCTGCAAACGCGGATGCTCGTGGATCTCGAGCCCGAGCCCATGGCCTGTCCCATGAAAGAATCCAACGCGCCGGCCCTTGCGAACCTCCGTCGGAAAACCACGCTCTGCGAAGAATTTCTGAATTGCCTTGTGAATTGTTATTCCGTTCACTCCCGCTTTGATCTTTTTCAAAGCGAGCGCTTGTCCGGCTTTCACCGTTTCCCAAAGCTTTCGCTGCGCATCGCTCGCTCGCCCGCGAAGAACGGTGCGCGTCATGTCGCCGAAATATCCGGTCTTCGCATCGCGCGGGAAAACATCTAGGATAATCAATGAGTTCGCGTAGAGCGGCCCGAAACCGCGCTCATGCGGATCGCAGCCTTGGTCGCCGCCTGCGACAATTGTGCCGGTTGGAATGCCACCCGCGCGCAAAATCGCGGAATCAATTTCTGCGCGGAGCATCTCAGAAGTCAATGTTTTGCCGCCCCAGTACAATCGTTTTCCGGCGCCAGGGTTCGACGCTTTCAAAATTTCAATTGCACGTTTGAGTCCTCTTTCCGTGATTCGCAAGGCCCGGCCGATCATTTCGACTTCCTTTTCCGATTTCGCTTCCCGTTCTGGCCAGAATAGTCCGTTCGTCGCGCGGACACGGATCTTGCCTGCGGCGAGTTCCTCCGCGTAACCGAGCGGGAAATTTGCAGGAACAATTGCCGATTTTACGCCGCGTTTGCGGAGAAAATGGACGAGAACTTTTTCGTACGGCGGTGTCTTCCTGGATTTTCCCTGCACGTCGCGCTCGATCTTGCTGAACATGACGAACTCGTCCGCGTCGGCTTGCTTGCGCCCACGATCGATTTCCAGATCGCTCAGGACAAGCGTGCGCTTGCCGTTCCGTTCCAAAAAAATGAATGGATCGGGTGCCCAAAACTTGGTCGCGTAAAGCATGTCCGGATCAGTGTCGCTAGCGGCGACTATCAAACGATTTTGAATTTTCGATTTGCGATTTCGGATTTTCATTTACGTCCTGCGCACTTCCAGTTGTCTACGCAAAATCCAATGGAGCAGGCCGAGCAGGCCGATTGTCGATCCAAGCAAAACGATCGTGTTGAAAACAAAAACGCTGATCTTAATGCCGAAGAAGCGTTTTTGTGCACCGAAGAAAACGTTCGGCCGATTGCCGCGGCGATAATCGCTTTGCTCCATCTCGGCGTTTGAGATCAGATCGGCAACCTTCTGATTCACATAAATCTGCTCGGCTGTCACCGGGCCGGTCGCATTCTTGAAAAGAGCGCGCTCAAATGGCCGTTTGCGATCCAGAATCTGATCGGTCAAAGCAAGATAGCGATCGAGTTCGCCGACCGAGTTCGCTTCCAGCCCGGAGAGAAGAGCGAGTATTTCCTTGAGCTCCTCGAGCCGCTTACTTTCCGCAGGATCTTGTTGATGTCGCGCCACGATGCCATCGATCTCGCGTTGCGCTCGGTCCTGCCGCCTCGTAAGCGGATTAAGCTTGGCTTGTGCGACAATCATCTCTTCGTACGACCAGCGCATGGCAATGAACTGGCAGACAAATGGCACCTGCAGCCTGCTCTCCATCTTCTTGCCTTGCTCTGTGCTGGGATGTTCGGAAAACCAATGCGTGAGCGCGTAGACCAGCGCGAGATTTCGATTCATGTCCTCATATTTGATGAGGGCGCCACCCATGATGATCTGCGGAATTAAGACGAGCGGGACGATGTTAGCCGCGGTTTTCGGGTCGGCGACAAGCGAAGAGATAAGCAGACCAAGCGATAGGCCACCCATTGCTGTCATAAGCATGATCCCGAGATCAATCCAAAACATCCCGCGGATTTGCAGGACAAAATTGCCGATCAGAACAAAAAGTACACACTGGATGACCGCGAAGATCCCGAGAGTGAGCGTTTTTGCGATCACGTAGTAGGGCAGGCGCACGCTGAGATTGCGCTCACGTTGCAGAACAGCTCGATCGCGGATGATATCGTCGGCGCTGTTGGTCAAACCCAGAAACATCGCGACGATAAGGCTGAGGAACAAAAACGTCGGGATATGATAAGCGGAGGCGAAATCGTATTTCCCGCTGTCCGAGTAACGCAGAATAGTCGCGATGAGCAATGCCAACACAGGCGAAACGCCGATGGTGATGACAAGGTTGGCGCGATTGCGCAGCTTGCTAATGAAGGAACGGCGCAGAAGCGTGCGAAATTGCGTCCATTCGTCATGCCAGCGAAATGGCAGGCGCTTTTTCTGGTCCGGGTCCGCCGGCAGCAGCGCCGCTGATTCTTTACGCAACGAAACTTGTTTGACGTCCTGGATCAATCGGAATGCTTCATACTTGTCCCGCCAGAATTCCGGCGAGTAGCGGCGCGCAGCGACAAGCTGGCCACGACTATTTTCCTCGTAAATGATGTCGCCGCTCAAATCGCGCAGTGGTGTCTCCAGCACATCAAAGATGAATTCAGGGCGTGTCGTTCCGCACGATGGACACGCGCCCAGTTCGGCCCCGAACTGATGTTGGTGTTCGGCCTCGGCAAAGTAGCGAAGCATGTCCGAGGGTGTGCCGAAAAAAACGAGCTGCCCGCCCTTATCGAGCAGGATCGCTTTGTGAAACATCTGGAAGAGTTTGGAGCTTGGCTGATGAATGGTGACAATGATGATCTTGTTGTGCGCCATTCCCCGGATGATCTCGATGACGTGCTCGGAGTCCTTCGAGGAGAGACCGGAGGTCGGTTCATCGAAAAGATAAACGTCCGACATGCCGATCATATCCAGTCCAATGTTGAGACGTTTGCGCTCACCGCCGCTCAATATTTTCTTCTCCGGGCTGCCGACCACGGCATCCCGACGTTCGCCCAAGCCGAGCTCGATCAGTTTTGCTTCCAAGCGCCGCATGCGATCGCGCCGCGAGAGGTGGGGTGAACGAATCGCCGCCGCGAACTGTAGATTTTCGCCGATGGTAAGGTGTTCGTCGAACGCGTCCTCCTGTGGCATGTAACTGACGTAGCGCTTGAGTGCGTCGAGGTTTGGATAAAGCGATTGTCCGTTCAGGATGACCTGGCCGCTTGTAGGCTGAAGTTGCCCAGCCAACACTTTGAGGAGCGTGCTTTTCCCCGATCCGCTCGCGCCCATCACGCAAACGAGTTCGCCACGAGTGACGCTGAAGGAAATTCCCTCGAGGCCGATTTCGCCCTTGCCGAAGCGATGGGTAATCTCGTTTGCCTCGAGGCTGCGAATGATATTGCGCTCTTCCTCGATGATTCGCTCGGAAAAATTGCAACGGAGAAATTGGCCGACGTCGATCCGGATAGTGTCACCATCCGCGAGTGGCGCTGTCGTCCGCACGGGGGTATCGCCAACAATGATGGGACGGTCGGCTTCAATCACTTCCAACTGGCCGATGCGTTTGTCGTAATCGCAGAAAATCTTCAGTAGCACGTCACCGCTTGTGCCCGGAGAAAGCAATATATCGCCGGCTTGCAGAAAACTCGGGTTATTGGAGACGAGATATTCCGACTTCGACGCCTTCAATTGAAACCGGCCGCCCATGGCGCGAGCCCGCCGCCGCAGATCGATCAAATCCAGCTCGCTGTCGTTATGAAAAAGTATCTTATCTTCCAGCGCCGCTTCGACCTTCGTGCCGCCCTTCAGTTTTACCCCGTTGAGGACAGCATCGACATCGCGTAACGCGCTCACGCGCACCTTCAATCCGAAAGTAACGCGCAGGGAGCTTTCTCGGGTCCGTGAGCGCTCCAGTTCCACTTCATCTGAGTCCTTGTTTACCCGAATGAAAATCTGTGGAAGTGAAACATTCTTCTTGGCGTTGAAGTATTGCGCCAGATCCTGATAGCTAAGGACCTGATCACCAACCAGAATACGTTGGCCGGGGTAAATTCGGCAAAATCCGCCACGCACTAGTGGTCGCCCGCGCACCGAGACGTTCTGTCCGCTGTAATTCTTCAGCAAAATGAGATCATGATAGCGGAAGGCCAGCAAGCGATCGTTGTCGGTGAGGTTCTTGAGCGTCACATCAGCCTTCCCGTTCGTGCCAAAAGAGAGGGATTCGAGCGGCGACGCGCCGCGCTGATAGACCGATGGATCGGAATCCTCGGAGGCATTAAGTTGATAAACGATGTCGATCGCTTGCGCAGCCATGCCGAGCTGCGACATGAATGAATAGAACGCCACGACCTGCTCCTGCTTCAATCCCGCTTGTGAGATCAGGTCGTAAAGCTGAACGCCAAGCATGATTTTGCGTTCCGTGCTCAGCTGCGCGCCAAGTTTCTGGGCCATGGCCGCGAGATCCTGCTGCTCGTAAAGCGCTTGCCGGAACAACTGTCGCAACTCCGAGTAAACCGCCTCCGGATAATCGTAGCGCAGGAACCCAAGGCTCGAGTCAATCTCTTCTTCTAAAAGAACTCCATCCGCCTTCGAAAAACTGGCGAGAACTTGAATCAGCAACGGCAATAGATTCGGCCCCTCCGAGACGCTACGAGGTTTGCGCAAGGCCCGGCGAACCCAGCGGCGACCCGTCCGTCGCACCCGAAAGGCAAGCGGCGTCACGCGCTGCACCGCGCGATCGATCTTATCTGCAACAGATGTGACGAGCTCTGTCATGTCGATGTTTGGGCCTGAATTTTACCGAAATCGACGAGCGACGCAATGCGCGGCCACGATATATAGGGTACCAGTCGCGCCCCCATCAACATCCCGATTTTCCATCGTCAATCACCTTCAACAATCAGTGCCCAAGAAGAGATCCCCTATTTTGCATTGCCAATCTGTTCATGTTAACCTTGTTACCCGGCGGTTAAGATTCCGCATTCCTTATGTCTCAATCCGATCGCAACTCTCACAAGGAGAATAAATCCCGCGGGAGCGAGCCCAATTTTAACTGGCGCGGCGTCATCCTCATCGTAATCGCCTTCGGATTCATTGCGCTCGCGATGCTCTTTTATCGCGGAGGGATGCAGCCAGTCGAAGACGTGCCCTACAACCGTTTCCTTGAGCTGCTCGACAACAAACAGATCGTCACCGATAAGAATTATCCGCTCCAACTGGTCGTGGAAGACGGCCGGCCGACTCAAACTCTGCGCGGCGCTTATATCCGCCAGGGAGTGGGTCCATCGCCTGCGCAGCAGGTTCCGTTTCGAACCACCATCTACCTGAGTTTCACGAGCAATTTGCAGGAAAAGCTCTCTGCCGCCGGCATTCAACCGGCCATTAAGACTGAATCAAACGTGCTTGCGCAAACCGTGGTTGGTTTTCTCCCGATCGCTCTTTTTCTCCTCGTACTTTACTTTCTTTTTCGCCAGCAAATCCGCATGGCGGGGAAAGGCGCGCTCAATTTCGGAAAATCGAAAGCGCGCATGCTTGCGCGCGACAAAAATAAAATCACATTTCGCGATGTCGCCGGGGTTGAGGAAGCAAAGGATGAAGTACAGGAACTCGTCGAATTCCTGCGTGATCCGAAAAAATTCCAAAAGCTCGGTGGCCGCATTCCCAAGGGAGTTCTCCTAGTCGGACCGCCTGGCACCGGTAAGACCTTGCTGGCGCGCGCTATTGCAGGAGAAGCGGATGTTCCATTTTTTTCGATCAGCGGCTCGGATTTTGTTGAGATGTTTGTCGGCGTCGGTGCCTCGCGGGTGCGCGACATGTTCGAGCAGGGCAAAAAATCCGCTCCTTGCATCATCTTTATCGATGAAATCGACGCGGTCGGACGTCATCGGGGTCACGGCGTGGGCGGCGGTCACGACGAGCGTGAACAGACACTCAATGCGCTGCTCGTCGAGATGGACGGTTTCGATACGCAGGAAGGCGTGATCATCATCGCAGCCACAAACCGTCCTGATGTTCTCGACCCGGCATTGTTGCGACCGGGACGTTTCGATCGACAAATCACCGTCAATTTGCCCGACGTGAAAGGGCGCGAAGAGATTCTGCGCGTCCATGCCAAGAAAGTGAAACTCGCGGAAGGTGTCGATCTTGCCGTAGTCGCGCGCGGCACACCGGGTTATTCCGGCGCCGAACTCGCCAACGTGATCAACGAAGCGGCATTGCTCGCCGCCCGTCGTGGATTAAAGGGAATTACGCTGGCCGAGCTCGAAGAAGCCCGCGATAAAGTCCGCTGGGGCAAAGAACGCCGCAGTCTCGCGCTTAGCGAGAAAGAAAAACAAAACACCGCCTATCACGAGGCGGGTCATGCGCTCTTGCTCGAACTTCTCCCGCACACCGAACCGCTCCACAAAGTCACCATCATTCCACGCGGCCCCTCGCTCGGGTCGACCATGTGGTTGCCGGAGGAAGACAAATACACCAATCGCAAAAACGAATTGCTCGCCGGTCTTGCCGTCAGTATGGGTGGGCGCGTGGCAGAGGAAATCGTGTTCGGTGACCGACCGCGGAACAAATAGACCAGGAAGTGAAAAAACTACTCGACGAAGCGTATCAGCTGGCGAAGAAAACACTCACTGCGAATCGCGATAAGCTCGAGGTAATCGCCAAAGCATTGCTTGAATTCGAAACGCTGGACGGTTCCCAAATCAAAGAGATTGTCGAGCACGGCCGCTTGATTAATCCGCCGCCAGGCACAACGCCACCACCGGGTCAAAAGATGCCAGCGGAAAAACCGCCCAAGCAAGTTGTAGCCGCGCCCGACGTCACGCCACCGCTTCCGGGCGCGCTCGGCGGTGCGCCAGCGTAGGTTCGCTGTCACGCGGAGCGTTGAGGTAGGGCCAGGTCACCCGAACCGCCCGCCTCGAGGAGGCAAGCCGCCCCCGTATCTATTTTGGCGAACGTGAATCGGCGTGCGTCTTTACATCGCGCCGTTGTTTGTCAACTACCCGGCACAACTCCCGTTCCATCGTTTTGAAAGCGTCGTGGATTACTTTGTTGAGCGGCTGATGCGTGCCGTTGTCCATTTGCTTTTCATCAGCAACAAGCTCGTGACCACGCGAAACGGTCACATCGATACGACAACGGTAAGGATTTCCTTTTTGGTGCGTGTGATTGGTCTGCTCAATGGCGACGTCGCAGCGATTGATGTGATCGCAAAATCTTTCCAGCCGCGCTGCATAATCCAAAACGAGACTGTCGATCTGGTCCGATTTTTCCAGACCCCGATAAGTGATTTTAACAGGCAGTTGCATAACTATTGGACATTAACTCGCCCGTCCCTGTTGAGCGAAGCAAAAATGTGCCTGCGACGCGATACTGGATCTTGATGCTGCATAATGGGATCGAGCAACGCTCTCCATCGAGTATCCAGTATCTTCAAATCTGCTGCAGCGAACGAAAATGGGCCGGTAATTTCGATGGCTCGGTTTTGACCAGATCGGATTTTACGTGCTCAACAATTCGGTCGCGCACTTCACGTGGCAAAAGATTGACAATGGCGGCATGGATCGACGCGGGCGCGGCAAAGGACCATCCTTCTACGCCATCGCTCTTCACAATCTTCACAATCTGATCGGCGAGCTCTTTGTGAATGCGCCGGTCGGTTTCGGTTTCGAGCTGCGTCCGCTCCGCGATCGAATTTGCATGACGCCCGCCTGCGCCATCACTCACCGGAAATCGCCCGGCCAAATCGCTGACCTTGTCGACCAGTTTTCCATGCGCGTCCGTGATATTGAACGCTTGCACCAGCTGCAAGCTCGGTCCGCGCGTGGGCGTCTCATTCACTTTGTATGCTTTCAAACTGCCGCGATCAGTGACAATAATGAGAGAGCTCGGTGTCATAGCAAATTCACTGACCAAGATTGGCCGTGCACGAAAAGGTGCACAACACATTCCTATAACTAATTCGTTTGTCGCGACAAGAGTGCGTTGCCCGAATTTCTTGCGCCGCTACCGCTGTTTTCCGCGAGCGCGTTCTTCCTCTGCACTGAGCGCGGGAAATTCGACGTGACGTTTTTTCCATGATTCCTCGCGAGCCTGAGCTTGCGCGCCACTTACCAATTGGAGCAGACATGCAGCGCGACCGCCGAGATCAATATCGTCGCCGGAAGCGAATTTTCTCGGCTCCCGCAAAAAACCGTCGGCCTCCATCGTGTCGAGAATGAGTTGCCACTCTATATGTTCTTGCCCCGGCAGGACAAAAGGAATTGGCTCATAATGCGCATTAATCAGTAACAAGAACGTGTCGTCACGGATTGGTTCGCCTTCGAAATTGAGCACATCCATGGTGTCGCCGCTCAAAAGCATCCCGAGACAGCGAACGAACGGCGACGCCCATTCTTCCTCGCTCATCTCGCTGCCGCCAGGGTTGAACCACATCACATCTCTGATTTCCGAACCACGAATCCGGCGACCTTGGAAAAATTTCGGACGACGAAAAACCGGATGATCCCTCCGAAGCTGAATCAACTTTCGCGTGAACTCGAGTAATTGAGTCTGTTTTTCATCACGCTCCCAATTGAGCCAACTGATCTCATTGTCCTGGCAATAAGCATTATTGTTGCCATTTTGGGTCCGACCCCGCTCGTCACCACCGGGCAGCATGGGCACGCCCTGCGACAGAAAAAGAGTCGTGAGGAAATTCCGACACTGGCGCTCACGCAGCTCGCTGATCTCCGGGTCATCGGTCGGGCCTTCCGCTCCACAATTCCAGGATTGATTGTTGTTGTCGCCGTCAGTGTTGTTGTCGCCATTCAGTTCGTTGTGCTTTTCGTTATAACTAACAAGATCGTTCAACGTGAACCCGTCGTGCGCGGTAACGAAATTGATGCTCGCGTAGGGACGACGCCCGCTGTGTTGATAAAGGTCGGGACTGCCGGTGAGCCGGTAAGCCATCTCGCCGATACGGCCCTCGTCGCCTTTCCAAAAACTGCGCATCGTATCGCGATATTTGCCGTTCCATTCCGCCCAGAGCACGGGAAAATTTCCGACTTGATAGCCGCCTTCGCCTACATCCCACGGTTCCGCGATTAGCTTCACCTGCGACAGCACTGGATCTTGGTGAATAATTTCGAAAAAGGCGTGTAGTTTGTTCACGCCCTCGTCATCGCGGGCCAGGGTGGAAGCCAGATCAAACCGGAATCCGTCCACGTGCATGTCGAGGACCCAATAGCGCAAGCTGTCCATCACCAGTTGCAGACTGCGCGGATGCAGCAGATTAAACGTGTTGCCCGTGCCGGTGAAATCCAAGTAGAAGCGCGGATTGTCCGGATGCAACCGGTAGTAAGCGATGTTGTCGATCCCGCGAAAGCAAAGCGTGGGGCCGAGATGATTCCCTTCCGCAGTAGCAACCGGTAGTAAGCGATGTTGTCGATCCCGCGAAAGCAAAGCGTGGGGCCGAGATGATTCCCTTCCGCAGTATGATTGTAAACCACGTCGAGAATCACCTCGATGCCCGCCGCGTGAAGATTGCGCACCATCGATTTGAACTCGGGGATTTGTTCGCCTAACTGCCCGCTGCTCGAGTAATCCGCGTGCGGCGCAAAAAATCCGATCGTATTGTAGCCCCAATAATTCGTCAGGCCGCGATCGATCAATAGTTTGTCGTCGATGTGCGCCTGCACCGGCAATAGCTCGACTGCGGTCACGCCGAGCTTTTTCAAATAATCAAGTGCCGCCGCGCTTCCCAGGCCCGCGTAGGTGCCACGCAATTCTTCAGGCACATCAGGGCAAAGTTTAGTGAAGCCTTTCACATGCACCTCATAAATCACAGAATTGTGCAACGGGACGCCGAGTTTTTTGTCGCCGTGCCAATCGAAAGTGCTATCGATCACGACCGACTTGGGAACCCCCCACGCATCATCGCGGAAATCTTGAGTCAAGTCTTCGTCTTCCCCGCCGACGACATAGCCAAACATTTCGTCCGACCAATTCACTTCCCCCGCGATGGCTTTCGCGTATGGATCGAGAAGGAGTTTCGAGCTGTTGAATCGCAGGCCGCGCTCCGGATCGTACGGCCCCGAAACGCGAAAACCGTACAATTGCCCCGGTCGCACATCGGGCAAAAACACATGCCAGACCTGATCTGTGTGCTCGGTGACAGGAATGCGAATGTTTTCTTCCGTGGCCTCGATACTGTCGAACAAGCAAAGCTCAACCGAGGTGGCCGCTTCCGAAAACAGGGCGAAGTTTACCCCGTTGCCCATCCACGTCGCGCCTAGGGGATATGGATAACCGAGCCAAGTTCTTACCGAAGTCATAAACGCGCGGCGTTCCTATCCAACACGGAACACGCGTTGGCAATCGCAAACGTGAGATCAAATACGATCCCGCAGGGATGTTAGGAAACTCGCCGGTCGTGCAAACCACCGGCTAATTTCCGAGCGGCCGTTCGGTCTGCTCGTTTGCGTTTTTAGCTAAGCCGTCAAAAGCTCACGACGTGATTCGCAAGATCACTCTGCCGTCTGTCGTCATCTGTGCGCTGGCACTGGCGATCTATCTCTACGCGCACCACAATTGGCGTCCGTTGCCAGCCGCGACGACGATCGATCGGGTCGTCGTCCAAAAATCGGCGCGAAATTTATCGATCTTTCGCGACGGCAAACGGCTCAAGACTTACCGCGTTGCGCTGGGGCGCAATCCGGTCGGCCCAAAGCAAGAGGAGGGCGACATGAAAACGCCCGAAGGAATCTACAAGATCGACAACCGGAATGCGCGAAGCAGCTTTCATCTTGCGCTGCACATTTCCTATCCATCAGATGACGACAACAGGCGCTCCACCGAGCGCGGTGTCTCGGCTGGTTTTGATATCATGATACACGGCATTCGAAATGGACTCGGCTGGATAGGCGCGTTTCATCGTTGGAGGGACTGGACCGCGGGCTGCATCGCCCTCACCGATGAGGAGATCGAAGAACTTTGGCGGGTGACACCGGACGGCACGACAATCGAGATTCGCCCGTAAGTCCCAAGTAGCGGCGCCCCTGTAGCCACGGGCCTGTGGCCCGTCTACCTTTTACGCGGATCCGTCCAGAAACTCCCATAGGGCCGTGGCTTTATCCGCAGAAGCAGGCGAAGCCTTTGGATCGCTGTGTCGTCGTCGTTTCAGCTTGTCGATGTACCGCAGGAGCCGCAGAATCTTGGAGCAGGGGCCTATCTTTCAGAAATAATTCCTCATGCGATTGCCTAATCCATTGCTGTTGGCCGCGATCTACGGCCTTTCGGAGCTTTACCTCGCCTTCACCCGGCACTCGCGGACGCAAAGCATTTCCCACGACCACCGCTCCCTTATTCTGCTCTGGACGGTCATCATTGTCAGTCTTTGGCTCGGTATCCAAATGGTCTGGCTTTTTCCGAGCGCAACCCTCCCATATCCGGTAGGATTTTATCTTTTCGGCTTTGTCTTATTTCTGGGCGGCCTGGCTCTGCGTTGGTATTCGATCGGTTATCTCGGTCGCTACTTTACGGTGGATGTTTCAGTCTCGCCCGAACATAAGCTGATCGATTCTGGTCCTTATCGCTGCATTCGCCATCCCACCTACACTGGCGCGCTCCTGGCATTCCTCGGCTTGGGATTTTGTCTCGGGAATTGGTTATCAATCTTGTTTCTGACCGTACCGATCATCGGTGCATTCCTCTGGCGCATTCGGATCGAGGAAAGCGCGCTAACTGACGCGCTTGGTGAGAATTACCGCGCCTATATGGCCCGGACGAAGCGGCTGATTCCGCGGATTTACTAGGAAAAAGACAGTCTAACGCGCGCTACAAGTCACGCAACGCATGCTGCGCTTTATCGACGTCGGATGGGCGCAGGACGATGAGGCCTTTCGGTGATTGCGCGCCGGTCGCCATGTAGGCGTATTCGATGTTGATTTCCGCTTTCGCGAGTCGCTCGGCGATCTTTGCGAGGACGCCCGGTTCGTTCGCTGTTTCGATCATGAGCACATCCGTCTCGAGTGCGAGTACGCCAGCTTCGCCCAAAAGCATGAGCGCTTTAGTCGGATCGCTTACTACCATGCGCACGACCGAATGATCGGCCGTGTCGGAAGTAGTGAGCGCGTGGATGTTAATTTCGGCTTTGGCCAGTGCTTCACACACGCGGGCGAGCGCGCCGGGACGATTTGCAAGAAAGACCGCGAGTTGGGTTGCCGATTCGATGGAGAGCTTGGGATGTGGGTTCATCTCGCTTTCAAAGTGATGCCGGGAATCGCTTCTGACAACTTATCAAAATTTGCACATATGACTCAGTGCTCATCCTTAGCCAGGAACTAACAGCAGCGCGCAGAAGACGATACCAGCGCGAGTCCGTTCGCTAATCATTCAGTCGAATGCAATTTCTAAATTATTCGCGAGTCCCGATAATTTCGGGATTGTCGATCTGACGATGACCACCGCCACCGAAGCTCGTTCCTTGGAAGCGCCAACGCCGCAGCGCACGATCGGTTTCATGACGGCGTGCTCAATCGTTATTGCCAATATCATCGGCACCGGCATCTTCACGAGTCTCGGTTTCCAATTGGCGGACATTCAATCCGGGTTCGCCTTGCTCATGCTGTGGGTCGTCGGCGGAATCGTGGCGCTTTGCGGCGCGCTTTGCTATGGCGAACTGAGCGCCGCGCTGCCGCGCTCCGGAGGCGAATATCATTTTCTCTCGCAGATTTATCATCCAGCGGTCGGGTTCATGGCGGGATTCGTTTCCGCCACGGTTGGTTTCGCCGCGCCCATCGCGCTCGCCGCAATGGCTTTTGGAAAATATTTTCAGGGCGTTTTCAGCTCTGGTTCGCCCGTCCTGCTCTCCTTCGCCATCGTCTGGATCGTGGCGCTTTTTCATCTCGGCAATTTGCGCGTCGGCAGCGCATTCCAGAATCTCTGGACGCTGTTGAAATTGCTGCTTATCGGGGCGCTCATCACCGCTGGATTTCTTGTTCGATCGAAGCAACCGATCAGCTTTTTGCCTGCGCCCAGCGACACGATGTCGATCTTCAGCGGGCCGTTCGCGGTGGCGCTGGTTTACGTGATGTATTCCTACTCTGGCTGGAACGCGTCGGCCTACATTACGGGCGAAATCAAGCGGCCGGAAAAAAATGTGCCCCGCTCATTGCTCGCCGGCACACTCGTCGTCATTGCAGCCTACGTTCTCCTCAATGCAATCTTTCTCGCGACGACGCCCGAGTTCGAAATGCGCGGTCAACTCGAAGTTGCGCTGATCGCCGGCAAACACATTTTCGGAGCAAACGGCGGACGCGTTGCCGGCGCGGTCATTTGTTTCGGACTGATTTCCTCAATCAGTTCAATGACGTGGATCGGGCCTCGGGTCAGCATGTCGATGGGCGAAGATCATTGGCTGCTTCGATTGCTTGGCCGCAAGAATCGTGACGGCATTCCGATCAACGCCGTTATTCTGCAGTTGCTGATCGTAAACTTGCTTTTGCTCACGCGAAGTTTTGAGCTCGTCCTTGTTTACATTCAATTCAGTCTGCTGCTCTGCTCACTGCTTGCGGTGCTTGGTGTCATCGTTTTACGCGCGACCCAGCCTGCTTTGCCCCGCCCCTACCGGGTGTGGGCTTATCCGCTGCCGCCGCTCGCCTTCGCGGCTGTTACGATATGGATGATGATTTATCTTTTACGCTCTAACACGACAGAATCATTGGCCGCACTAGCGACCATGCTCGTCGGTTTCCTTTTATATTTTTGTGCTGGAAAACGCCTTCGCCGCTCGACATGAATAACAACTCTTTCAGAAAGAAAATTGCGAAGATCGTATTGCCGATCTTTGCCAGCGCGCTCACCCTTCACGCGCAAGAGAATTCACAGATTGTACCGCCAGCGGTCGCGGGGCCTAACGATATCGCGCGCTTCCTCGCTGGGATGCCGGTCTCGCCAAATTCTCCACTCGCGCCGCTCACCCAGGACTCAGCCTGGCAGGCTCATTCGGCGTACTTTGAAAAGGAGTTCTCAAAATTGAATCTGCGCGAACTCCAAAAACTGCATGCGTGGGAGGACATCCATCTTCCGGAAGCAACGCAATCAATTCCGGTCGCGTTTTATATGTTCAGTGGTCCCGATTTTTTATACGTCGATCAATTTTTCCCCAGAGCATCGGTCTACATTCTGTGCGGAAAGGAATCGATGGGACCGCCGCCCGATCCGTTGCGCATCCCGAACCTCTCCGGCGCGCTCGGAAACCTGGAGAATGCAATGAAGTCCTCGCTCACCACGACCTACTTCATCACGAAAGACATGAAAGTTGATCTTCAACAACAGAACCTTAATGGGGTGTTACCTATTCTTTACGTTTTCGTCGCGCGCGCCGATAAATCGATCACCAGGGTGACGTTCGGTTCTCTTAGCAGTAACGGAACCTTTCAGGAAAGCGCGCCGGGAAAAAAAGGCGGCAGCATCTCCGCCGTGCGGATCAACTATACCGACAATCAAACAGGTGATTCACAAACGCTGTACTATTTCACCACCGATATCTCCGATGGGGGAATCAAATCCAATCCCGGTTTCTTGAAGTTTTGCGAACGCTTTGGCACCGGTTCCAGTTTTCTCAAATCTTCTTCCTATTTGATGTTCGAGGAGGGTTTCGCCACGATCCGCAATTTCATTCTCGCGCACAGCAACAGAATTGTGCAGGACGACTCGGGAATTCCGCTGGCTTACTTCGATCCAGGCAAGTGGAACTTGCGCTTTTTCGGCAATTACCTCGGTCCGATTGAGCTGTTCAAACAACATTACCAGCCCAAACTCCAAGAGCTCTTCGCACAAAGCAATCCACCGCCGCTTGACTTCGGGTTCGGTTATCGCTGGAACTACAAAGAAGCCAATTTGATGGTGGCACAACGGAATTGACGCGCGCTCATTCCTAAAATCTCCGGAACCAGGAATAGGGGAACACGTCGCCCGGACAATCAGTAGCCCAACGCGGCGGATTCATTTCGCGATGTGGCCGCACGACGATGTCGTGCCGGTCGATCTTGCCGCAGCGCTGTCGCAGATAGCGAATTAGTTCTTCGCACGAGTCGAGCTGCGCGCGGGTTGGCTTGTCGCGATTGAAGTCTCCCACCAGACAAATGCCGAGCGAAATGTTGTTCAAATAATCGCTGTGCACATGACCGCCGTTGATTTGGCGCCGCCACCGGTCTCCTACCTCAATCTGGCCGTTGCCGGTCGATGTCCCATTGCCAATCACGAAGTGATAGGCGAGGCCATTCTGCATCCGGCGGACATGCCGATGGTAATAATCGAAGACGCGCGCGTTTCCCTGCCGTGTCCCGCTATTGTGGACAACGATAAATTGCCAACGACGTCGCTGCACCGGCGCGCGGCGGATCTCTTCGATCACCGATCTCGTCAGATAACGGTAGGCGCTCGAACGGCTCCTGGACCACGGCCAAAAACCTCTACGCGGTGGCGGGGATGGCAGCGGTTCGAGACCTTGATCTGCTTCGAAACCGGATTTCTCTATGACAACTTGCGCTCGCTCTTCCGCCGGAACAGCGCGCGGAATATTTGATTGCGGCGATGCCACCGGAGTCGGCACAGCAACCGCGTGGGGTGGCGGTGGGGTCGGGCTTTCAGATGGGACGGAAGATTCTTTTGAAAGTGGCGTGGGACTCTTTTCGGGCTTTGGCGTTTCTACTGCTTTCGGTTTTCCTTTTCCTTTCGCGGTTTTGGATTTTGGCTTCGGCGACTCTTCTTTCTTTCGGGCTGATTTTTTCTTCGTAGCTTTTGTTTTTGGCGTCGCGCTAGGTGATTTCTTCGGTCTTGCCGAAGCGACACTTGGTTCGGGTGTTTCGCTCGGTTTCGGCTTAGGCGTTGTTTCTTCTTCTTCGCTGGATTTTTTCGCCGCTAAATTTCGTTTTGGGCTGGGTTTGGGTGATTCCCCCGCCCTCGCCGACGCCGCGGTTCTGTTCTTCGATTTCTGCTTTGCCGCTTTCGCTTTCGCAATTGGGCTTGGCGACTCCTCCGGCGTCGGCGACGAGACGGCGTCGGTCTCCTGGCGCGTCTCCAGAAATTCCTCGCGTTTGCGCTTTTCTTCATCACTGACTTGCGCGTGAAGGAGGCTGCCGACGATCGCGCCAAGCGCGAGCGCAGTTGCAAGCCGAAGGCGAAAACGCAGCACTGCGACGGAGCGTAACAGAGCGCGCGGTGCGATCAACTCGCGAAAGCTCCTGCTCGCAAATGGAGTCGTGCGGACGCGAGCGACATAGATGGGAAAGCCGAGAGACCGAGATGAGCGGAACCGGATAAGTCAGAACATTCGGAGAGTCAAGCTACGTGCGCTGCTGGAGCAATCTCGCGCAGTGTTACTTTGCGTGCACGTTCACGTTCGCGGCGAAGGATCGCGTTCAATTTCCCGCCAAGAAGCAGCAGTAAACAAGTCAGATACATCCAGGTGAGCAGCACGATGATTGACGCCAGCGCGAGATAAGTCGGGTTGTAACGATCATATCTTGCCACGTAGA
>WNGJ01011087.1_pt1 | contig 16915 bp, 18 predicted proteins | sample 5400611 | NCBI WGS metagenome assembly WNGJ01 (sample SAMN13153375, study PRJNA577476) | soil metagenome | isolation source: 40 cm soil or saprolite under Garry oak tree replicate 1 | place: USA:California | collected 2016-06-15 | reverse complement strand
TGGGAGGCCTCGTGTCTATGTTCTTCGCCCTAGTCGGTGGCTTGATCTGCCAGGGAGTCGCCGGGGGTGAAGCCCGCCAGCTAGGTGGAGGAACGAGGGCCACGGCGACATGAAGCGTTAGCCGCAGCCGGGCGGCTACTGTGCGTTGCACGACGATCGCCGTCCTGGACGAGGTGGGGCGCCCGAGCACGCCCTGCGTCTTGACATGCCTCCGGGCCATGGGCTTAAGTAGCCGTGGGCCACGAGGGACCCTCGGGTTCAGGAGGTGTGATCATGGCAATGTTTGGACAACAGACTCGCAAGGACGATTCCGCGCTCAGACTCGAGCCAAGCCTCGAGCCGCCCGTCGAGCATCCGCCGCTCCTGACGGTCGCCCAGCCGGTGCCCACGCGCATCGTGGGGGATACCCGTCTGACCGAGTCGATTCTGGCCTCGGGCCTCACGATCGAAGGGAAGATCGAGGGGAGCGGGAACATTCGGGTCGCGGGGCGGTTCCAGGGCAATGTGAACGTGAAGGGAGAACTGACGATCGAGCCCGGCGCCTCGATCGACGGCGAGGTGAAGGCGGACACCGTGTTCGTGGGTGGCGAGGTGCGTGGACAGATCATTGCCACCTCGCGCGTTGAGTTCAAGGACTCCGGGGCCCTGATCGGAGACCTCAAGGCCGGAAGCCTCACCGTAGCCGCCGGATCACGGATGCGTGGCAAGGTCGAGTTCGGGTGGAAGGATGGCGAGGTCGAGCCCGGCGTCGGAGCCGAACACGTTCGCTGAGTGTCGATGACGATGGCAGGCGAAGACTGGAGCTGTCCGCATTGCCGCGAACGGATCCTGCGAAGCGCGGCGACGTGTCCCGCCTGTCAGCGGCACCTCCGTTTCGAGGCCGTCGGCGCCGCGCGGCCGGCCCGGGCATCGGTGTGCCCGCTGAGCGTCGACGGCAAGATCCGCCACCCGGGTAACGAGGCCGCCTGGGAGTACTCGGTTCTCGTCGAGGTCCACGACGAGCGCGCCGCGTCGAGGTGATCGCGCCGGAGCCCTCGGCGCTGGCCGCCCGGCGATAGCAGCCCCGCCCGCTCCCAGCCGGGTGATCGAGCTCACGCCGCCGGGCCTTGCTGATCTCGGCCCAGAGGATTGCTTACTGGGCGATCGGACGGATCGCTTCCGTCAGTACGGTCGCGATCGTTAGCTCGTCGACGGCGAGGGCTCGAGGGCTATCGTGGGAACGGCGTCCCGATTCCGGCGGGCCGCCGGCAGCCCAGGATCACGACATAGTGAGCATGAGATGGCAAATCCGGAGGACGGAATGACATCGCGCAGCAAGTATTCTGCAAATCCAGCCCCCGCAACCATTGACGACGAGGGGTTAGCGGACGCGAAGGCCGCTAGCCCCTTTCGTTTAGCCAGACTTCACCCAGGAATTGGGTTTGGCGGCGCGGCGTGGCGGCCCGAGAGCTGGCGCGGCTTGCGCTTGAGCAGCTCCTGGTGGGTGCCCAGGATCTCGGCGGCGTCCTGCACGCGCTCAGTGGCTCACCATCAAGGTTTCGCGCAGGACGCTAGCCTCCAGCTCGAGTTCATCGAGCCGGTATTTGACCACGTCCCCGATGCTTATGAGGCCCGCCAGCTTGCCGCCTTCGACCACGGGCAGATGACGCACGCGGTGGCGGGTCATGCGCGCCATCACGGCGGTGACACGGTCTTCCCGCGCGCACGTAAGCACTGGGCTCGTCATCGCCTTGGACACGGGGAGCGCGAGGAGCTGCTCACCGTGCTCGATCAGCGCGCGTATGATGTCCCGCTCCGAGATGATCCCGAGGATGTGGTTGCCGTCCCCGCTCACCACCACCAGCGCCCCGATGCCCTTGATCTTGAGGTTCCAGGTGGCGGTAAAGAGGGTCGTCTCGGGCGTCGTGGTCTCCACGTGAGTGCCCTTGGCTCTCAGGATGGCTGCGACGGTCATCGCGTGCCTCCTTCCGCCGCCGGTTACCGAAGCCGTGTCGGATGTGGCAAGACGGTAGTCCCCTGTGCGGAGGTGGTCAAGGGTGGCAACGTGCAGCGCAGAGGGATGAGCGGGTAGAGGGGGCGGGCGGGACGAACGCCCCGCCCGCGGGTCCCTCAGGTGTATGCGCAGCTCCCGCTGCGCGGCCCGGCACGAGTCGGGATTCAGTGCAGGCTGTGGTGCTGCCGGGCGTCACCGACGGCCCGTTACCTCGCCGGTGACGCAGCTAGGTGGTCAGGTGGAGTGTCCATCCCTACCTCCAAGGTGCACCTACCACGATGAGCCCTCCTGCCTCATCGCGTCCCCAGTAGAAACCCGTCCCCGGGTGCCTGTCAAGGCTGAGTGTTGCCGCCACTCACTAGTCGCCGGTGTGTGCCGCGATCACTGCTACTGGCGCCGCATCCACGCCTGCACGTCTGTGATTTCCTCTGGACTCGCGCCCATGTCAGCTAGGATCGTCTGCCTCTCGAAGGCAGTGATTTTCTCGGGCATGGCTTCCTTTCCCCGACAGACGGCCGCCATCACCGTTCGGAACTTCTCCGGGTCACGTGCGGCTCCTCCCACCAGCCACACGCTTCGGGCGTATCCGCGCCCTTGGGGCGGTCGGGAGGCGCCTATCAGCTTCTCGGGCTGCCGAGTGGAGTATTTCAGGCCGGTCGGCTGGACAGCCGATGTCCGCCCGAAGGCTTGACTCCACGTGGCCTTGAGGGTACACAAGAGGCGCTTGCACTGTTAGGGAGGTCGGCGGGAGGCCTCCTTTTGCGCGCCGCTGAAGCCAGACACCGGGAACAGAGATGATCTAATGGTCTTCGCCATGCGGAGGTGAGTCATGTCGTTGAGAATTAACAGCGAAGCTCCCAACTTTACCGCCGACACTACGCAAGGCCGGATCACCTTCCACGAGTGGATCGGAAACGGGTGGGCCGTCCTGTTCTCGCATCCGAAGAACTTCACCCCAGTTTGCACGACCGAGCTCGGCTACATGGCGGGGTTGAAACCCGAGTTCGAGAAGCGGAACTGCAAGATCATCGGGATCAGTGTGGACTCGGTCCCCGATCACGAGAAGTGGTCGAAGGACATCGAGGAAACGCAGGGCCACGCCGTGAACTACCCCTTGATCGGTGACCCGGAGCTGAAGGTGGCGAAAGCCTACGATATGCTGCCGGAGAACGCCGGCAGCACCGCGCAGGGCCGGACGGCCGCCGACAACGCGACCGTTCGCTCGGTGTTCGTCATCGGACCGGATAAGAAGGTCAAGGCGATGCTGACCTATCCGATGAGCACCGGCCGCAACTTCGACGAGGTGCTGCGGCTCCTCGATTCCTGCCAGCTCACGGCGAAGCACAAAGTAGCCACGCCGGTGAACTGGCGGCCGGGGCAAGATGTCATCATCGTGCCGGCGGTCTCGGACGCCGAGGCCAAGCAGGCATATCCGGGTGGCTGGAAGGCCCCGAAGCCGTACATCCGGATCGTTCCCCAGCCGCGATAGGCCACACACGCTCACCGGCAGCGGTCGCATCCTTGCCGCCGGTGAGCGGCTGGAGTTGCCAGTTCGCTGTTGGGCCGGGGTACTTGGCCATGTTGCCCTGCCATTACCCCATCCCCCGCTGTTCAAGGACTGTGTCGACGGCATGCATCCACGGCGGCTGATCGACTCGTCCTCCGGCGCCCGGCCCAGCGGCTACGCGAAGGAAGCGGCCGAGTGCTGGGAGCAGATGTAGGGCGGGCGCACCCAGGTCCGGATAGACCGGGTCCGTCCATACGGGTACGCTGATCCGTCCCCCGCCTTCGGGGAGCGGGCAGGCTCAGGGAACGCAGAGACCCTCACGATTAACTGGCGGGATCATAGAAGAGCGTAGGACCTATCATGCCGTGGGACCGACGCATCGAACCGTTCCTGAACCGCTACCCGGCGCTTCGCGCGATCGGCAACACTCCGCTGGTACCGGTGAGCATCTTCGGTGACGAACTGCCCGGCATCGAGGTGTTGGCAAAGATGGAGTGCCTCAACCCGGGTGGCTCGCTCAAGGACCGTCCCGTCTTGCACATGCTGCTCGCGGCCCTGGCGAATGGACGACTGCAGCCCGGGAAGACCATCCTGGACAGCTCATCGGGCAACGCGGGTATCGCGTACGCGATGGTGGGTCGGATCATCGGCTACCCGGTCGAGATCGTCATCCCCGACAATGCCAGCACAGAGCGCAAGAAGCGGCTGCTTGCACACGGCGCTCAGCTGATCTATACGGACGCGCTGAAGGGCTACGATGAAGCGTTGCGTGAGGTTCACCGTCGCCATGACGCCGACGCACTGCACTATTTCTTCTGCGATCAGTACAGCAACGCGGATAACTGGCGCGCCCACTACGAGACGACGGCTGTCGAGATTCTCGAGCAAACCGGAGGCAGGCTCACCCATATCGTTGCCGGTGTCGGGACGGGAGGTACGGTGACGGGCTTGGGGAGACGGTTGAAGGAGCACGACCCCACAATCCGCCTCGTTTGTGTGGTCCCAGAGGTGTTCCCCGGGATCGAAGGCCTCAAGCCGCTCGGTCCTCAGGATATCGTCCCCGCGATCCTCGACGAGGCGGTCATCGACGAACGGATTCCGGTCACAAGTGAGGACGCCTACACGATGTGTGTGAGGCTAGCCCGTGCGGGCTTTTTTGTCGGCCAGTCCTCCGGTGCCTACATGGTAGGCGTCGAACGTATCGCCCGTCGCGAGCGAGCGGGGCGCTTCGTGACCTTGTTCAACGACCTTGGAGAGCGATACTTCTCGACCCGCCTCTGGGACTAGAGAGTGTGCTTCCTCCAGGCTCGACCCTCATCGTCTCTGCGCCGCCCCTGCCAATGATCCCGGCGAGGTGGGCATGGTCGCCGTCACAGACGCGCCTGTGCGGAGGCTTCGGCCACGACGTGGATAACCCGCAGGCCGAACTTCCGCTCGGCTCGGTGCACGAGGTCCAACTTCAGCCAGCGGGAAATACCCGGCGGCAAGGTGCAGATGACGAGGGTATCGTAGCCAGGGTGGGCGAGCAGTTCGTCGGTGATCGCCTGCAACGGCTCTGGCGCCCCAACCGCAGTACGGACGACTCGCGCCTGCGCCGTCTCTTCGAGCAGCGTCTTGGCTGCTTCGGCGCGCTGCCTTGCCACGTCTACCGTCTCGCCCTCCCACGAAAGCGGAACTCCAGGCGCCTCCGGGACGAGCACGGCGAACTCCGCGGCGGGATCCTCCGCGACCAGCGCACGCACTTTGCGCCGGAGGTCGGAACTCAGGGCGGTCTGATGCGTGACGACGAGATACTTCGACATCTGTCCACCTCCGTCATGAACATCGGTCGTCGATGGAACTATGTTCTTGGAGCCTCTTGCGATGCTTCGCGAAGAGGCGATTCACCTCCGTTCTAGGCGGCTCCGTTCCATTCGCTACGGGATGGTCCACAACAGATAGGCAGTCATAGCCGTTCCCAGGACGGCGGCGCCATAGCACAGGACGGCGATCAGCTCGGTCAGATGCTTCAGTTGCAACCCATCGTAGAGCGTGTACCGGAAGCGGTGGGCCCAATGGAAGAGGGGCAAGGAGATGAGGACGAAGAGGTAGAGGCGGGTCACCGGATGCATCAGGAGACGGTGGAGGGACTCGTAACTCGGTGGCTCGAGCCACCCAAGGGGGAAGGCCAGGCCAGTTAGAAAGAAATGCACGGGGAAGAGGAGCGCGGCGACCGTCCCGCCGGCGCTGAACATGAGCCACAACAGGGGTGTGATCCGTCTCATCATCGACCGCGCAGCAGCACAAAGGCCACCACCCCCGAGAGCACGAGCCAGGCCGCGTAGTTCAGGCCGACGATGACCCAGTCGGGCGCTCGCTTGCCCCGCAGGCGCACGACCATGGCCTTGGGGGTGAGATTGAACCAGGTGATCGCATGAAACAGGACAAAGAGGAAGGCAACCGTATCGAGGGCGAGGACGCGCGGCGTCTTCAGCCGGGCCAGGAACTGCGCATAGGCTTCGGGACCATGAACCAGGGCGCGGAGCTGCCACAAGTAGACCAAGGCGAAAAAAGCCACGAAGACGCTGGTGAGCTCACGAAGGACAAAGGCGGTGTACGACCGGTTCTGCAGCCACCACCAGACCGACACACGGCGGCGGTACCACCGGGGATGGTACAGGGTGTAGTGGGGCTCGGTGCTCATCTCGTGCCCCACGGGAGGAGCAGCGCCTTGATCCAGTGGGTCGCGGCGGTGAGCTTGTACTGCTGGATGGCGCCCGCGGGATCCACGTGCTTGGGGCACACCTTCGTGCACTCGCCCACGAAGGTGCACTGCCAGAGGCCGTCGTGCTCGGAGAGGATCTTCAGGCGCTCCGTCGCCCCCTCGTCCCGCGAGTCCATGTTGTAACGTTGAGCCAGGGCGATCGCGGCTGGACCGATGAAGCTCGGCTCGAGTCCATAGATGGGGCACGCGGAGTAGCACAACATGCAGTTGATGCACATGCTGAACTGCTTGTACGTATCAACCTGATCGGGCGTCTGGAGGTACTCGCCCTCGCTCAGCGGTTTCTCCCCGTTGCGGATGATCCAGGGCTTCACCTGCTTGAGCTTTCGCATGAAATCGGTGAGGTCCACCACGAGGTCGCGCACCACGGGGAAGTAGTCCAGGGGCTCCACGCGAATGGGACCGGGCAGGTAGTCGGACAGGAAGGTCGCGCAGGTGAGCTTCGGCGTGCCGTTTACCTTCATCCCACAGCTGCCGCACACGCCCATCCGGCACGACCACCGGAAGGAGAGGGATCCGTCCAGGTTGTCCTTGACGTGGTTGAGGGCATCCAGGATCACCCAGTCCTTCCGAAAGGGAACCTCATAGGTCTGGAAAGTGGGTTCGGATTCCTCTTCCGGCCGATAGCGCGTGACGGTAAGAGCGACGGTGGACGGCATCCTTGCCTACCTCCCGTAGACGCGCTGACCCGGCGGCCAGCGGGTGATCGTGACGGGCCGATACTCGATGCGGGGAGAGCCATCCTCCGCGCGATGGGCCAGGGAGTGCGCCAGGAACCGCTCGTCGTCCCGCTGTGGATAGTCGGTGCGCTGGTGGGAGCCCCGCGACTCCCTTCGCTCGAGGGCGGACTGGACGATTGTCTGGCCCACATCCAGCATGTAGGAGAGCTCGAGTGCCGCGGTCAGCTCCGTGTTGAAGGTATAGCTGTTGTCGTCCAGGGAGAGGTCCTGAACTCTCTCCTGAAGTCGCTTCAGCTTCCCCGCCGCCTCCTTGAGCACCGTCTCCGTCCGATAGATGCCCGCACTCTCCTCCATGATTTTGTGCATCTCGGCGCGCAGCGTCATGATCCTCTCCGTGCCGCCGCTCTTACGCAGGAACCTCTCCTCGAGGCGCTGGTGTTCGTCGTGGGCCTGAGCGACGAGGGACGGGCTCGCCCCGGGCTGCGCGGCGGCGAAGGCCGCGGCGGCCTTGCCGGCCCGCGCGCCGAAGACAAGGATCTCCGTCAGCGAGTTGGAGCCCAGCCGGTTGGCTCCGTTGATGCTCACGCACGCGGCCTCCCCGGCTGCATACAGCCCCTTCAGCGGTGTGGCCCCGTGAATGTCGGTGTGAATGCCGCCCATCATGTAGTGGACGACTGGCCGGACCGGGATCATCTCGTTCACCGGATCGATGCCCGCGTACTTGAGGCACAGCTCCCGGACGAAGGGAATCTTCTTGTCGATCAGCTTCTCTCCCAGGTGGCGAATGTCCAGGTGGACGTAGTGCCCGTACGGTCCCTCGAACGTACGACCCTTCTCTTGTTCCTTGACGAAACACTGCGAGAGGCGGTCACGCGGGCCCAACTCCATGGAGCGCAACACCGGCCTGGGCGTCGGCGTGCCCAGGTCGTAGTCCTGGAGGTACCGGTAGCCGTCCTTGTTCAGGAGCCAGCCTCCCTCCGCCCGCGCCGCCTCGGTGATCAGGATCCCGGTGAACGGCAGGCCGGTCGGATGATACTGGACGAACTCCATGTCCTTGAGCGGTGCGCCGGCGCGATAGGCCAGGGCCATCCCGTCGCCGTTCTTGATGTTGGCGTTGGTGGTGAAGGGGAAGACCTTGCCGCAGCCCCCCGTGCAGAGAATGACGGCTTGGGCGGTGATGGCCCGGATCTGGCCGGTCGACAACTCGATGGCCACGACCCCTTGACACCGTCCTTCGTCCACAAGCAGCTTCGTGACGAAAAACTCGTCGTATCGCTGGATGGCATCGTACTTCAGCGTCGTCTGGAAGAGCGAGTGCAGGAGGTGAAAGCCGGTCTTGTCCGCGGCAAACCACGTCCGCTCGATCTTCATCCCTCCGAAGGGGCGCACGGCGATGTGGCCGTCCGGCTCCCGGTTCCAGGGACAGCCCCAGTGCTCCAGCCGGAGCATTTCCTCCGGGGCCTCCTGCACGAAGGCCTCCACGGCGTCCTGGTCGCAGAGCCAGTCGCCCCCGGAGATCGTGTCATAGGCGTGCGCGTCCAGGCTGTCCTCCGCCTTGATCACCGCGGCGGCTCCTCCCTCCGCCGAGACCGTATGGCTCCGCATTGGGTACACCTTGGAGATCACGGCGACGCGGAGTCTCGGATGCGTCTCGGCCACCGCGATGGCGGCGCGCAGCCCCGCCCCGCCGCCGCCCACGACCAGCACATCGCAGGTGAACAGATCCATGACCGCTACGTCGCGACCGCCAACTCTCTCGCCTCCGACAGACCCACGGCCTTGCGGATCTTGGCCAGCTGGCCCGCATGGTCGCCCCAATGCACCCCGAAGAGGGCTCCTACCCACGTCGGTATCGTGACCTCGTTCGTGCCCAGAACCTGCTTGAACAGAGGGATACGTGCCTTCCGCTGAAGATCCTCGTCACCCAACCTTTCCAGGAACTCGAACACCTCCCGCCGATGCCGGTCGAGCGCATTCGCAAACTGATGGAGCCTCATCATTTGCCGTTCGGGGGTGACGTGTGTCTGGCCAGGCTTGATCTCAATCAACGGGAGTTCTGCGGTGGCGAATGTAGACAGAACTGGTACTGGCCTCCAGCCGGGCTCGCCAAGGAGGTGACAGAGCACCTGCCGGGTCGTCCATTCCGCCGGCGCGTCCGACCGTTCCATGTAGCACTCCATACCCTGCAGTTGGGCGCTCAGCCGGGCCCAGACCGTGTCCGTCGTAGTTCGCAACTCGCCGACGATCTGGCTCGCCATGGTGCTGACCTCCATCGAGTCCTATCGCGATGTCACTTTGACTGAGTCGATGCAGCTCGAGCGAAGCGGGCGCGGAACGTTCGTCACGGAGGTCGGGTATGAAAAGCTAGACGCCCGCGTGGGCCACTGGGGTGGTCAGTGCGGGCGAAGAATGACTGTCCGAGGACCCGAACCGACATCGAACCCCCCGGGACCGGACGGTTTGCTGCGTAAGAATCGCGGGCAGTATGGGCGGGCCCAGGGGCCCTGTCAACCACCTATTCTCTGCCGCCTTCGGCAGGGCCTCTGGAGTCCCATCTTGATCGTCAAGGAGCCGCTTGAAGGCCGAGCAGTTCGATGCGAGCTTCGACGGCGGCCGTACTTGCCCTCCAGCACCTCTACTTGGCCGCCGAGGGCGATGGTGGAGTAGTTCCGAAGGCTCGTACAAGGTATCGAAGGCGGACAAGAGTGGAAGGACGTGATTGAAGCATGTTGGCTGGCAGGGCGTACCGCGTCGAGAGCTACGTGAACTGGTGCGGGCACGGCCTGGAGGTGATCCCCGTCCCGCGGGAGGACGGCCTGGTGGCGAGCTGAGCTAGCCCTCATTTCCGCGGCGTGTAGCCCTTGCCCTCCATGCAGCGCGCGAAGACCTCGCGATCAATCGTGGGTCCGCTGAACCGAAACGGGTCGCTCTCGCTGGCCGATGCGCGCAAGCACGCGGCCCGGTCCCGCTTCACGTCTGCTTCCGGCGCTCCGGGCTTGTCGTACACGCCCAGGCCGCTGCCGCTCGCACAGCCAACCAGCAGCCCGATGATTCCCACCACCCGCATCCCCGTAGTCGGCCATCTCATGGCTCTGCTCCTCCCAGCCGTGATCGGAGGATTCTACTGCACTCCGACTGTTCTCGCCCTCCCGACGTCCCGTGCGAGCCTGTGCTGGGGCCCGGTGTGCTTTTGCCGGCAATAGGACCGGGATCCGGGCGTGCCGGCAGGAGTGTAGGGTGGGACAGCGGCCGGCGGCTCATGGATCGTGATGGTGTGCCCTGCGCCGGGCGTGCCGAGTCTCGGATGGAGCTTCACCACGCTCTCCGCCGCCCACCGTGAGATGCACTCGCGTCCCCAGCCGCAGGAGCAGGTGACGAGCCAGCGTGGGCGCGTAGTCACTCAATGATCTGATCCGCCCGCTGCAAAAGCGACGGCGGGATCGTCAGGCCGAGGGCCTTGGCGGTCTTGAGGTTGATGATCGACTCGAACTTGGTCGGCTGCTCGACGGGGAGATTCGACGGCTTGGCACCGTTCAGGATCTTGCCTACATAGCCGGCAGCGCGGCGGTACATCTCAGCGAGATTCGGACCGTAGCTCATCATTCATAGGGCCCGGAAGTACGGTCAGCGCTTCGATGCGCTCCTTGGCCATGGCCGCGAACACAGTCGGCAGCTCGTTCGGGTCTCGGAGCTCGAAGATCTGCAAGTGCACCCGAAGGGCCCGAGCCGCAGTGGAGGTTGCCTTGATCGAGCTCACGCCCCCAACCGCTTCCCGCAGCACCGCAACCCTGGTCACCTCGGGAATGGCTTCCTTGAGGAGCTCCAGCCGCTTGGCGCTCAGCTCGGTGTTCAGCCAGGATACCCCGGTGACATTCCCGCCCGGGTGAGCCAGGCTGGCGACGAAGCCCTGTTCGACCGCATCGTCTACGGCTCCGGCCACGATGGGGATCGTGCTTGTAGCCTCCCGGGCGGCACGGACACCTGGTGACGTGATCGTGACGAGGACATCCACCTTCATCTGGACCAGCTCTCTGGCCAGGCTGGGGAGCCGGTCGGTCCGCCCGTTTGCGGAACGCATCTCCAGAGATACCGTTCGGCCTTCGACGTAGCCGAGGTCGTGCAATCCCAGTCGGAACGCCGGAAGGAAGATGGTCGTGGAATCGTCGGACGGCAAGAGAACCCCGACGCGGGCCGTCTTCGCCGACTGCGCGTGCAGCGCGACCGGCGCGGCCATGACGCCCGCCAGCAGGATGACGGTGAGCCCTCTATAACGCAACCGGATCACCCCGCCCTCCTTGCATCGACGACGGCATCCTGATCGTCGATCACACTATGGCATATGTTGACAGACCGCCGGTATGACTTACGATGGCGTGGGGGGCAGCAGCCGTCGCCGGAGCGAAAATCCCGGAACGTGCGCCAGGAGGTCCATCATGAGTGCCATAGGCCGCTCCTGCCTTGCCGTTGGTATCCTCCTGGCCGTCGCGTTCGCGGTCCCCGCCAGCGCACAAACGACCCTGCGCACGGTGCTGGCAATTGCGGCGCTGCCCAGCGTCGTGGACGTTCCGCTTCACTTCAAGTTGCTTCGGGTCAGCGTCCCAGCCGGCCAGGCCACAAGCTATGCGACTTCCAACGGCTTCGTCTACCCGCTGTCCGGGACGCTCGGAGTCTCGATTGACGGGAACAGCGCCGCCTTGCGCCTTGGCGAATCAACCTTCGTCCCCGTCGGGAAGCGGGCGACGTACACGGTCACCGGGAACGAGCCCGGAGTATTCCTGCACTTCCTCTTGGTCCCAGCGTCCGAGATCGGCAAGGCGGTGGCGCCGGAATCGGCGAGCGTCAGCGAGTTGTACCATACGGCGGCACCGATCCCGAACCTCAAACCCGGCCCCTACGAGTTCACCCTCACGCGAGTCGTCATTCCGGCCCGGACGCCGTACAATCCGCCACACTACCGCTCGGGCGCGGCGCTGTACTACATCGTGTCCGGGGCCGGGGCGAGAATGGTGGAGGGCAGGACTGAATCGTGGCCGGCGGGCTCGACTGTTTACGAGCCCTATGGCCTGGTCCACCAATGGGCGAATCCCGGTGACGTCCCGTTCATGATCCTGCAGGCGAATATCAGTTCTGAGGGTGCGCCCGTCGTAATCATGGGCACGTCTCCCGCACCGAGATAGCAGCCGACGGCGTGCATTTGCAACTTCGGGAATCAGGGTCCATAAGGCGGGTATCGACTAGGACACGCGCCGCGCGGCAGTCGTCCCGCGCTCCGATCGTCTCCGGGGCAGAGGGCTGGGCTTGGAACGAGCATGTATCACCTCCCCGCGTTTACGACCCAGATACCGGCTGCGCCGTGATCATCCGGCGCCCTACTCGCGCGTCATCGAGTCGGGCGCGCAGCGCCTACGCTATTCTGCGAAAGCTCCCGGAGCCGCATGTTCGAGGTTACAGCGGAACGGCCAGGTGGTACGGGAGTGCGTGAGCCCACGCTTTTGTGTTGAGCCGGACCTAGTGGGCCTGAACAACTGGCTCTTCCGTGCCTTCCCGGTATTCCCCGGCGGAGATCGAGCGACGCGCCTAAGCCGCCGGGGAGGCGCCCTACCGCGCTCGGTCTACTCGATCACCTGATCCGCCCGCTGTAGGAGCGACTGGGGGATCGTCAGCCCGAGGGCCTTGGCGGTCTTCAAGTTGATGGTGAGGTAGTATCGCGCCGGTCGCTCGACGGGGAGGCTGCTCGGTGAGGCTCCCTTGAATATTCGATCCACGTAGCTCGCGGCGCGACGAAAGTTGTCATCCTGGTTCGCGCCATATGCCATCAGTCCGCCGTCCTGGACGAGCAAACTGGCCTCGTACATGGCCGGAATCCGGTGCACCAGGGCAAAGTCGATGACCCGCTTGCGGTTGAGCAACGTCAACGCATCCGTAACCATAATCAGCGCATCAGGACGGTTAGCGGTCATGGCCGAGAATGCCATGTCGAAATCATCTGGCTCGCGGACGCCAAGCGGTTGCACCGTGACGTGCAGCATCTGGGCGGCCTTCTCCACTTGCCGGTAGCGCAATGTCATCCCTCGATCGTCCGCATTCCAGAGCACGGCGATGCGAGCGGCGCGTGGCACGGCCTCGGTGATGATCTCCAGACGCTTCGCGCTGAGGTCGGCGGATTGATCGGTCACGCCGGTCACGTTACCTCCAGGCCGTGAGAGGCTGTCGATTAAGCCGAGGCCATCGGCATCACCGACCAGGGCCATCACGACCGGAGGCGATGGCGACGCCTGCTTGGCGGCCGCGGTCGACGGACCTCCTACCGTCACGATGACGTCAACTTTGAGGCCGACCAGCTCGGCCGCGAGTCCGGGGAGCCGATCCTGCTTGGCGTTGGCCCACCGGCTCAGGTAGATGACGTTTCGCTGCTCGACGTAACCAAGCTCCTGGAGGGCTTGGCGCAGCGGGAGTGGGGGAGCACCATCCGGCGGTTGCCCGCCACCGGACAAGAAACCGACTCGCCACGTTTTGCCTCCCTGCGCCTCGGCGGCGAGCGGAGCGGCGAGGAGGCCGGCAGCCAAGCTCCCCAGGAAGGTGCGTCGGTTCACAAGAGCTCCCGGCCGGCCGCGTCGTCTAGGAGGAACGGGGCGGGGCGGCCCGCGGGTCGACCTTACACCAGCGGAGCGGGGACGGGGACTAGGATTTGCCGCCGCTGGCCGGGCGCGACGTCGCTCGGCGGCTCCTCGACTGTGGTAACGTGCGGGACCGGATCGGCGGAGCCACAGGCCAAGGGGTTGTCTCCGCGACTGCGGAGGCCTTCACCTTGAGTAGATCAGAGACAACATCGTTAAAGGCCAGGCGATAGGAGAGACGCAGCCGTGCTGGGTCGGGCGGCGTTCGTCTTCATGCGCAGTCTAACCGCGATCTTCGTGGATCTGGGATCTCTAGGTCCTAAGTCCAATAATGGCCGATCTTGACTCTAAGATTGACGAGGAAATCGAGCAGTTCGTTGGGACTTACCTGGCCCTGGGGCGAGGGGCAAGCCCGGCGATGCACCGTCGTCTTCTCGGAGTTCACCTGCTCAGTGATCAGGGGAGATTCGGGTCGAGTCGGAGGAGCCAGCCTGACGGAGGAAAGGAAGCGGAGCCCACTGTTCCTTTGGCCAGCGGGGCCGAGTCGTGGACTCTCCTCGAAGCGCCTGAGCTGCGGGGAGGGGGGAGGCAGTTGGTTGCGCGCCTCCGCCGGCATGAATGACTAGGCCGCGGCTCCTCCTCCGGTGGCGGTATGCCTTCGTAGCGTGTCTCGTGGCGGCCGCGGTCGAGCTCGGCGGTTGCGCCACCGCGCCTCCCGCCGGACCGCCTCCGCCCCCCGAATACGCCCGGCCGCCCGGACCTACCGGACCTCTCGCGTCGCTCGAGACCGCCGTCCGAGACGCGACCAGAGGCGACGCTTCGAGCTTCCGGCTCCTCGAGCGCAACGAGGATGGTCTCCGGTGGCGCCTCACCCTCATCGACTCCGCCCGCTCCACGCTCGATCTGCAGTACTACGTCTGGGCCGGTGACACGAGCGGGCTCTTGCTCATGAAGCGCGTAGTCGCGGCCGCCGATCGCGGTGTGAAGGTCCGCATGATCATCGATGACCTCGACACCATGGCGAAGGACGCGGACACACTCAAGGTGCGCGACTCGCCCATCGCGAAGATCAGCCGACATCCCAACATCGCGATTCGGCTCTTCAACCCGTGGCACAACCGCTCGCTGGTCGGGCGCGGGGTCGAGTCGGCCGGTGACCTGGCACGACTCAATCACCGCATGCACAACAAGTCGTTCATAGCCGACAACCGGGTGGCCATCATCGGCGGGCGCAACATCGGCGCCGAGTACCTCGGGCTGAACCCGAAGTACAACTTCTACGACCTCGACGTGCTCGGGGTGGGGCAGACGGCCCGGCAGGGCTCGGCAGTCTTCGATCGCTACTGGAACAGCCCTCTGGTGGTGGAGGTCTCTCGTCTCGGCCTCGAGGCCACGCCGGGCGATCTGCCGGAGATGATGGCAAAGATCACCGCTCGCCTCGCCGGCGCGCCCGAGTTGGCGCGCTTCCCGCTGGAGCCGCAGGACTCGACCGCGGAGCTCGACACCCTGCGGACGACGCTTCAGCCGGGCCAGAGCCGGGTACTGGCGGATCGGCCGCGGGAAGAAGCGGTCAAGCACTGGATGCCCCAGGCCATCCGGACCCTGATCGGTTCGGCGAAGCGCGAACTACTGATCGCCAACGCCTACATCATTCCCGACCAGGACATGATCGATCTGTTGCGCACCCTGACCGCCCGAGGGGTCAGGGTGCGGATCCTGACCAACTCGCTCGCCACCACCGACGTACCCGCGGTCAACAGCCACTACAAGCAGTGGCGGCGTCCCTTGATCGAGGCGGGTGTCGAATTGCACGAGGCCCGGCCCGACGCCGCGTTGAAGGTCAGCGCCGCAGACACCCCGCCCATCTCGTCGGCGTTCATGGGGCTGCACGCTAAGGCCATCGTGCTGGACGGCGGCGAGCGTGTTTTCGTTGGCTCGATGAACCTCGATCCACGCTCGGCGGGAATCAATAGCGAGATGGGGGTGGTGGTAGACAGCCCGAGCCTCGGCCGAATCGCGGCTGCCGCTCTGGATGAGGCCATGAAGCCCGAGAACAGCTGGCGGGTTGACCTCGATCCCGACGGGGATCTACGCTGGGTCGCCGGCACCCAGGTGCGGCGCTTCCAGCCGGCTCGGAGCTTCTGGGAGCGCGTCCAGGATCTCGTCTACGTGGTCTTCCCGCGGCAGTTGTACTAGGCGCGGGACCACGTCAAGTCCAGAGCCTCTATGGTCCTCACGACCCTCATCGTCTTCGCCGCCCAGCGTCGTCCTTCGTCGGCGGGGGCGGATAGAAGCTAGATCAGGCGGTGGCGCTGCGGACTACGATTTGTTCCTGGAGCCCCAGGTCCCCCGGGACTGCATGGGGACTTGTCGCAGGAGTTCAACATAGTGGCTCGTGACCTCGCAGATCCCTCCGAAGACTGTCGGCCTTTACGTGCCCGCTGCTTCAAGCTGCTCCCGGCTAGCCTCGTCTGAGGGAATCTCGCCTCCAGCACGTAGGTGCAGCGCGCCACCGTCACGATAATGTGAGAAAGTCCATCGTCCCTGGCAGGGCGTGGAGTTGACATCGGCGTTCGGCGCGGCGAGAATGCGGCTCACATGAAGGACATCGACACCCTGACCGCGACCCTGCTGCTGATCTAGGCGCGCGCCTCCGCGGCGCGCGCCCAACGCCTCTCCGTGTAGCCTGGAGAGGCGTTCTTGTTTCGAGCGAAAGGAGGCTCCCGTGGCTCCCAAGGCAGGCCGCACCGAGCCGGCCCAATACCACCACGGTGAGGTGGAACCGCGCTGGCAGCGTTTCTGGAGCGAGCATGCCACGTTCCGGGCGGTACGTCGCCCGAACCGGGAGAAGCGGTATGTCCTGGACATGTTCCCGTACCCCTCGGCCGTAGGGCTCCACGTCGGACACCCCGAGGGGTATACGGCGACCGACATCGTCTGCCGGCACCTCCGGATGCGCGGCTACGACGTGCTGCATCCGATGGGCTGGGACGCGTTCGGGCTCCCGGCCGAGCAGCACGCTATCCGCACGGGCACGCATCCGACCGCGACGACGCGCGAGAATATCGCCACGTTCAGGCGCCAACTGACGATGCTAGGCTTCAGCTACGACTGGGCGCGGGAGATCGACACGACGGACCCCCGCTACGTCCGCTGGACGCAGTGGATGTTTCTCAAGCTGTTCCAGCGTGGCCTGGCGTACCAAGACGACATCCCGGTCAACTGGTGTCCGGGACTCGGCACCGTGCTGGCGAACGAGGAGGTGGTCGACGGCACCAGCGAGGTCGGCCACTTCCCGGTCGTGCGCACGCCGCTCCGGCAGTGGCTGCTGCGCATCACCGCCTACGCCGACCG
>WNGJ01007066.1_pt1 | contig 16918 bp, 11 predicted proteins | sample 5400611 | NCBI WGS metagenome assembly WNGJ01 (sample SAMN13153375, study PRJNA577476) | soil metagenome | isolation source: 40 cm soil or saprolite under Garry oak tree replicate 1 | place: USA:California | collected 2016-06-15 | reverse complement strand
GAAGCGGAGCAGCGTGGTGAGCACCAGCATGTTGACCAGGATGTTGGTGCCGAAGCCGAAGAAGGCGTTCCAATCGCCGGCCGTCCACAGGGCGGGCCTCTTCGCAGTCGCGGTCATCGCACGCTCTCCTGCTCGGGTTCGTTTACGTCACGTGTTTGTTTGACGGTCATCGGGCCGGGTTTACCTTGGAGCATGATCTTTTGCCGAAAACCGGTCCCCACTTTTCTGGATCATGCTCTGAGCGCGGCGATGACCGGCTGCGCGGCGGATACCCAGCCGAAAATGCCGCCCTGCGCCTTGATCATCGCGAGCCCGGCGGCGTGAAACTCCGGAAAGTACGACGCGCAGCAGTCGGCAAGCACGACGCAGCGGTAGCCGCGGTCGTTGGCTTCGCGCACGGTGGTGTTGACGCACACCTCGGTGGTGACGCCGCACACCAGCAGATTGGCGATGTTCCGGTCGGCGAGCAGCCGCCCCAGGCTCGTGGCGTAGAACGCGCCCTTGCCGGGCTTGTCGATGATCGGCTCGCCCGGCACCGGGTAGAGCGCGGGAATGATGTCGTGGCCGGGCTCGCCGCGGATCAGGATCCGGCCCATGGGTCCGGGCGCGCCGATGCGCAAATCCGGATGGCCGCGCTCGACCTTGGCGGGCGGCGCGTCAGTGAGATCCGGCAGGTGGCCCTCGCGCGTATGGACGACGAGCAGCCCGCGCCGGCGCGCCGCCGCGAGCACCGCCCGGCAGGGTTCCACCGCGGCCGCGAGCCGTGACACGTCGTTGCCGAGCGCCTCGCCGAATCCGCCGGGCTCGAGGAAGTCGCGCTGCATGTCGATGATGATGAGCGCGGTCCGGTCGAGGTCGACCGCGATCGGTTCGGGCTCGGCGTCGAGTAAGACGGTCATGGCTTGGCCCGCCTCCAACAAGGGGGAATCCGGCGATCGCTCGCCGGACCCCATATTGTCCCACGCCGTTGCGGGCGGACTAACGCAAAAACCGGGTGCGCCGTGACCGAGCTGCCGGGCCGCGGTCACGGCGCGCACCTTACTCAGAACCCGAAGCCGAAGCCGGCGTAGGCGACCCACACGTCGCGATGCGCCGCGGCGAAGGAGTTCGCCGTTCCGGTGAAGGTTTGGGCGAGCAGCAGGCTGTCGTTGATCAGATAGTAGTACTGAACGCCCCCATCGACGTACCACTTGCCGAGCCGCGCCGGAATGAATGCGAGCGGGACCGTCGCCTTCAGGCCGGTCGAGAATACGCCCTGATTACTCAACGCGCAGGGCGAGAAGGCAAACGGGCCGCAGCCGGTGATGCCGCGGTTCCAGTAGGTGGCAGGCCCGACGCTCGTCCAGGTCGGCGCCGTGAGCACCAGCGGCGTCCCGTATTTGTTGAGGTCGAGGGTCGGCGTCATGCCGAATTCGACGTAGTAGGTGTTGCCCTTGTCGCCCACCACCACGTTGGAGTCGCCCGCGGCGGCCCACCACAGCCTCACGTAGGGATTGATGGCGATCGGCAGCACGCCAAAACCCTTGTCGCTGTATTTGAGCGTGAACTCGGCGTTCGTCTCCGTGTGGAAGTTGTTGGGCGGGCTGAGGAACTGGACGAACTGTGCGCTGAACGTCCAGTCCCTTGCGAACACCACGTCGGTTTGGAGGAACCAGTCGAACTCGTTCCAAGCGCCGACGAACGGGTTGCGCTGCTCGCTCCAAAGGTCGTTCCAGGTGCCGCCGGTGAACGAGACCTTGTTGATGAACCCGTTCTGATTCTTGTAGAGGTCGAGCACCAGTCCCATGAGCACCTGCGTGGTCAGGCCGGTGTTGGTGACCAGAAGCCCGCGCGGCGTGATGTAGTCGTTCTTGAACTGCACGTCGAAGAAGCCGTGGATATCCAACGTGAACGCCGGTTCGGGCGGCGGCGCTTTGTACGGTAGATCAGCCGCCAGCGCCGGCATGGCCGAAAGCGCGATGGCAGCAATGGCTCCTGTGAGAAACTTCAACCCCGAATGCCGGTTCAACATGGCACGTCCCCTTTCCGTTGATCGGCTTACCCCTCCGCGCCCGTGACTCGCCCGGCAATCGCGTGCGCGGCCCGATGATGACATGAGCAAAGCGTGTGCCATCGGTGTTGCCAAATGAACACACCGCTGCGCGTTTCGCTGCGGCCGCAAATGCGTGCGTCGTCAGTATGTTATGACAAGGGTGTGACGACGCGCGGCGGCTGCACAGATCTTTGGCAGGCTCGTGTTGCTCAATTTTCAGGTGATTGCGCGCGCAGGCTGCCGTAAAATTCAGCCGTCGGCCCAGCCGACACGCGCTGACGGAACGTCATTCTGCCCTCGCCCGATCGATCCTCATCGAGACAAAGGACGCCACCATGCCGGACATCAAGATTCTCAACCCCGACGCGCTGGGAAAGCCGCTCGGCCAGTATTCGCACATGACGCGCGTGAAGGCGTCGGAGTTCCTGTTCATCGCCGGACAGGTGTCGGTCAGGGACGGCAAGCTGGTCGGCGCCGACGATTTCGATGCCCAATGCGCGCAGACCTTCGCCAACATCGAGGCGGCCCTCAAATCCGCCGGCGCCGGCTTCGGCAACATCGTGGAGTTCACCACCTATCTGGTGCACTCGCAGGACATCGAGAAATTCATGACCTATCGCTTGCGCGAATTTCCCAAGATGTTTCCCGGCGGCGCCTACCCGCCCAATACGCTGCTGATCGTCGACCGCCTGGTGCAGGAGGGGGTCCTGATCGAGGTGCAGGCGGTGGCGGCGCTGTGAGAACGGGGTTCTGACTCGTCATGCCCCGCGGAAGCAGGGCATCCAGTGCCCACCGGCTATCGTTCTATTTGAAAGACTGGGATTACTGGATCGCCCGCTTGCGCGGGCGATGACGATGCTTGGGACTGTCTCTAGAAACTCAATCTCGTGCCGAAAACCTGGAACGAGTAGAAATACAGTTCCGCGTCGAGCGCGCGCTGGATGTTGGCGGCCTGGCGGAAGCCGTGCTGCTCGCCGGCAAAGAGGAGATAGCCGACCGGGACCCGGTTTTGGCGTAAGGCGTCGACCATTTTTTCCGTCTGGTTGGGCGGCACGATCTTGTCTTCGTCGCCCTGAAAGAAAATGACCGGCCGCTTCAGGCGCTCCGCATGGTCCGCCGGTGAGCGCTCCTTGTAGCGCGCGGCCTCCGCCGGATAGGGCCCGATCAGCCAGTCGAGGTAGCGCGACTCGAATTTGTGCGTGTCCTTCGCGAGCGCTGCGGCGTCGCTCACGCCGTAGTGGCTGGCGCCGCCGGCGAAGTAGTCGCGGAAGGTGAGCGCCGCCAAGGTGGTGTAGCCGCCGGCGCTGCCGCCGGTAATCACGCTGCGCCGCGCATCGACCAGATTCTGCGCCGCCAGGTATTTCGCCCCGTTGATGCAGTCGTCGACGTCGACGATGCCCCAGGTCAGGTGCAGCCGGTCGCGGTACTCGCGGCCGTAGCCGGTGCTGCCGCCGTAGTTCACGTCGATGACCGCGATGCCGCGGCTGGTCCAGTAATGGATGCCGAGCGCGAGCGTGCTCGTCGCCGCCGAGGTCGGGCCGCCGTGGCAGCGGACCACCAGCGGCGGCTTCTCGCCCGCAGGCGCCGCATAGTTCGGATTGGTGGGCGGGTAATAAAGAGCAAAGGCGGTCTTGCCGTTTTCCGTCGGGAACTCGATCGCCTGCACCGGTGCGAGGCAGCGCTTGATCGCCTCGTCGTCCGCGACCTCGGTCGAGCGGCGCAGCACCTGATGCTTGTTCGATGCGAGATCGAGGCGAACGATGCTCGACGGCCGGTCGGACGCGCCGCCGCGGAACACCACGCGGTCGCCGCCATCGGCGCGCACCGACGAGAAATCCGTGAACGGCAACTCGAGGCGCGTGAGCTTGCCCGACGCGAGGTCGATCAGCGCGAGGCTGCCGAGGCCGTTCTCGACGTAGGCGGCGACGATGCGGTTGCGCCCCGCGAACGCATAGGTCGACATGCCGAACTGCCACTGCGGCTGGCCGAACTCCGCGCGCATCGGAGCAAGCGGACGCGTGTCGCGCGTCGTGAGGTCGTAACGGTAGAGATTCCACCAGCCGGTGCGATCGGACACGAACAGCAGCGCCGACCCATCGGACGACCATTCCGGCTGAAACAAAGATTCGCTTGGACCACCGGCGATGACCGCCGGCGGACCCGCGGGCATGCCGTCGTCGCCGAGGTCAACCAGATAGAGCGTGGTGCCGACCCACGGCATGTTGGGGTGGTCCCACGCCAAATAGGCGAGCTTCCGCCCGTCGGGCGAGAGCTGCGGCGATGAGAAGAAGTCATGCCCCGCGGCCAGCACGCGGCCGGCCTCGGGCGCGCCCGCGAGCGGCACCGCGACGATCGTGTTGTCCGGATACGGCTTGCTGGCGTCGGTGTGATCCTCGCGCACGCCGATCCAGCGGTTGCGCGCGCGGTCGATGATGCCGTCGGCGTAGCGCCAGTTGTGCTCGGGGTCGGGCGGCGCGGGCGTGAGCGCCACCGGATCGCCGCCGGCCGCGTCCTGACGATAAAGCCGCCCGTCGGCAAAGTTGGCGAAATAGACGGTCCCGCCCGTGACCAGCCACGAGCCGCCGCCGTATTCGTGCACGCGCGTGCGCGCGTTGTAGGGCGCGGCGTTGATGTCGCGCACCGCACCGTCGGCGGACGCCCGCACCACAACGTAGCGCCCACGTTCCTGCGGCCGACCTTCCAGCCAGTAGATGTCGTTGCCGTCGAGCCGCACCTCCATGAGCGAGATCGACTGGGCGACGATGAGCGACGACGTGATAGGCGACTTCCACGCGCCGTAAGGCGCGACTTGCTTTTCCGCCATGGGCAATCCTTTTCAATAAGACTTCGGCAATCCGAGCACCCGCTCGGCAATGTAGCACAGGATCAGCTGCGGCGTGATCGGCGCGATGCGCGGAATCATCACCTCGCGCATATAGCGCTCGACGTGAAACTCCTTGGCGTAGCCGTAGCCGCCGAGCGTCATCACCGCGGTCTCGCAGGTGGTAAACCCCGCCTCGCCGGCGAGATATTTCGCCGCATTCGCGGCGGCCCCGCACGGCAGGCCGTTGTCGTATTGCCACGCCGCCTGCAGCATCATCAGGTTCGCGGCCTCGAGCTCCATCCAGCATTTCGCCAGCGGATGCTGGATCGCCTGGTTCTGCCCGATCGGCCGGCCAAACACCACGCGCTCGCGCGCGTAGGTCGTAGCGCGGTTGAGCGCGGCGCGGCCGATGCCCACCGCCTCGGCGGCGATCAAGATGCGTTCCGGGTTGAGGCCGTGCAGGATGTATTCGAAGCCGCGTCCCTCCTCGCCGATGCGGTCTTCGACCGGCACTTCGAGGCCGTCGATGAACAGCTGATTGGAATCGACCGCGCTGCGGCCCATCTTCTCGATCTCGCGCACCTCGACCCGGGCCCGGTCGAGCGTCGTATAGAACAAGCTCAGTCCCTGCACCGGCTTTGCCGCCTGTTCGATCGGCGTGGTGCGCGCGAGGATCAGCATCTTGTTGGCGACCTGGGCGGTCGAGATCCAGATTTTCGCGCCGTCGAGCACGTATTGGTCGCCGCGCCGCACGGCGCGCGTGGTGAGCCGCGTGGTGTCGAGGCCGGCGTTGGGCTCGGTCACGGCGAAGCACGCCTTGTCCGCGCCGGCGATCAGCGGCGGCAGCATGCGCCGTTTCTGCTCCTCGCTGCCGAACACGACCACCGGGTTGAGGCCGAAGATGTTCATATGCACGGCCGAGGCGCCCGACATGCCGGCGCCGGACTCGGCGATCGTCTGCATCATCAGCGCGGCTTCGGTGATGCCGAGGCCGGAGCCGCCGTAGGCTTCCGGCATGGCGATGCCGAGCCAGCCGTCCGCGGCGAGCGCCTTGTGCAACTCGTGCGGAAAGACGCCGTCGCGGTCGCGCGCGCGCCAATAGTCGTCGGGAAAGCGCGCGCAGATTTTCGCGACCGCCTCGCGCACCGCTTCCTGATCGGATGTGAGACGGAAGTCGATGGGGATGCTCCTCTTTCTTATCCCTCCCCTGAAAGGGAGGGATTTTCACATCGGCTTGAACGCGCGGTCCAAGGTCACCTCGATCAGCGCCGGGCCGCCGTCGGCGAGCGCCTGCTTGATGAGGTCGGTCGCCTCGGCGACGGTGGTGGCGCGGTCCGCCGTGATGCCGAGCGAACGCGCGAGGCCGACGAAATCGACCGCCGGGTCGGTCAGGTCCATGGCGACGTAGTTGTCGGTCTGCGCCGCGTGGCCGCGCAGCGCGTGCACCCGCTGCTTGAGGATGCGGTAGGACGTGTTGTTGAGGATGACGAAGATTGCGCCGACCCGCTCGTGCGCCGCGGTCCACAGCGCCTGACAGGTGTACATGGCGCTGCCGTCGCCGATGAGCCCGACCACCGGCCGCTCCGGCAGCGCGAGCTTGACGCCGATGGTCGCCGGCAGACCCCAGCCGATGCCGCCGCCGCGCAGCCCGAAGAAGCTCTGCGGATCGTCGCTCGCCACGAGTTGGCGCAAGCCCCCGCTCGAGGACACCGCCTCGTCGATCACGACCGCATCCTTCGGCAGCAGCTCGCCGATGGCTTCGATGAGCGCGAGCGGCTGCACCGGCACCGCGCCCGCGGCCGCGCGCGCCTTCGCCTTGAGCGCGGCGCGCTCGGCGAGCGTCGCCTTCTTGGCCGCCGCGAGCCGCTCGGCCGCCCGCGCACGGGAGCCGCTCGTCATGCGCTCGCGCACGGCGGCGGTGAGATCCGGCAACGTGCCCTTGGGATCGCCGAGGATCGCGACCTCCTCGGGATAATTCTTGCCCAGCTCCCACGGGTCGACGTCGAGATGAACGATCGGCATGCCGGGCGGGATCGGCTCCGATTTCGACGGCAGCGACCAGGTGAACAGATCGCCGCCGATCGAGAGCAGCAAATCATATTGGTCGAGCACGGCGCGCACGGCGTGGGCGAGCCGCACCATGGCGCCGCGGAACAGCGGGTGCGACGCCGGGAACGAGGCCGTGCTCGGCACGGACTCGGCATAAACGGGCGCGCCGATCAGCTCGGCGAGTTCGACCAGCTCAGCGTGCGCGCGGCTCTGCGCCACCGCATCGCCCGCCATGATCAGCGGCCGCTCGGCGTTGGCGATCAGCGCCGCCGCCTGCTCGATCGCCGCGCGATCGCCGCGGGTGCGCGGCGCGACGCGCGTCGGCGCCATCAGGTCGACATCGGCTTCCGAATTGAGGATGTCGCCCGGCAACGAGACGAACACCGGGCCGCTCGGCGGAGCGAGCGCGGTCTTCGCCGCGCGATGCACGATGCGCGGCAGATCGGCGAGGCGATGCACCTCGGTCGCCCATTTCACCAGCGGACGCGCGATCGTCGGCAGGTCCGCCCACAGGATCGGCTCGGTGACGTTGAAGGTCTGCTCGTGCTGGCCGGCGGTGACCAGGATGGGCGAACCGGCCTTCTGGGCGTCGTAGAGCATGCCCATGGCGTTGCCGAGCCCGGGCGCGACGTGCAGGTTGACGACCGCGAGCTTGCCCGACGCCTGCGCGTAGCCGTCCGCCATCGCCATCACGGCGGCCTCTTGCAGCGCGAGCACGTAGCGCATCTCGTTATCGACCGCGAGCGCGTCCATGAGCGGCAGCTCGGTGGTGCCGGGATTACCGAACATCATCGTCACGCCTTCCTGCTTGAGCAGCTCGAGGAAGGCGCGTTTTCCGGACATGGCGGGCACGAAGGTTCCTCCGAAATGGCGACGCGGGGCGGGCGTGTGACACTAGCACGCGCGCGGCGGACGGCAACTACTAGCGCGTCATGCCCGGCCTTGTGCCCGGCATCCACGTCTTGAAGCAAACAAAGAAAGGCGTAGATGGCCGGGACAAGCCCGGCCATGACTAGCGTCACATGCGCAGCAGATACTTGTGTTCGCCGGTGAGCACCAGTTCGCCGCGCTGGTTGTGCAAGGTCGCGGTCATGATCACGACGCCGGTGGTGCGTTGGGGCTTGAGCTCCGCGACGGTGAGCTGCGGGTAGAGCGTGTCGCCCGGGTAAACGGGCTTCAGAAACTTCGCCGACTGCTCGACGAACCCGATCAGCGCGTCGCCGATCGCGTGCGCAAAGCTGCCGGCGCCCGCCGCCGTGAAACACAGCACCTGCAGCCCATGGGCGAGCACGCCCGGGTAGCCGCGCGCGCGGCAATATTCCACGTCGTAATGGATCGGGTGGTTGTCGCCGGAGAGGGCCTGGAACGCGGAGAAATGCGCATCGGTGACGGTGCGGCTCGGCGAACGAAACGTCTCGCCCACCTCGAGATCGGCAAAGCCGAGCGGCGCCGCCACGCGGAATTGCTTGCGATCGAATGGTTCGCTCACGCACGCGCTCCTGTGTCGACCGCAAATCGAAGTCCAGCCCCGCTCGAATTGCAAGCCTCCGTGCCACGGCGTCCTCGCCGCCCGCCGCTCGGGGCGCATGGCACGCTGTTGCAGCCAGTGGATGCGGCCACTATTATTCGTTCAAAAGAGTAATCGTCTGGGGGAGGAAGATGACTAAGCGACCATTCTCAACGGCGACGGTTTTCCTCACGCTGCTCGGCCTATTTTTCTTGATGCCGAGCGCTCTGCGCGCACAGACATGCGCCCTCGATCCATTGCCGGCGGGACGGGCGGCCGGAATGTCGGCAACCAGTTTCCTGCCCAATGGCCGGGAAGGTCAAATCCTGGTTCGCAAGAAGCATTCCGATACAACGGTGGTTCGGGTGTTCGAAGCCAAGGGCGCAGACCCGACGTCCTGGAAAGCGCCGAACGAGCCGTTCGAGATTACCGTCATATCGGTAAGGCCGGCTCCAGAGAATACGTACGCTGGGTTCACCCCAACCGACAGCAGCATCATCCGTTTTTTGGTGCCAAGGCACGCGCAAAGCTTGTGGCAGCGGCGAACCTTTCTCGTGCGTCTCTGTGACAACCCGCCCAACGGCGACGTATTGGCCGTCGTTCCGGTTCTGGTCAGTCCTCCGCTCCTGTCCAAAATCATATCCATCGTGCTTCTCGCGATATTCTACTGTCTGTTCGCCTTCGCGGTGTCCCGCACGCGCGCAAAGCCTCATCCGCTTGCGGTCAAGTATCCCGCGTTTGGGCCTCACAAAAAGCTTGGCTGGCTCCACCATCTTGATCCCGTGGTGTTGACGGCAAACGCGTTTAATTCCGGAAGTATACAAAAGCTGCAGGTGCTGCTGTTCTCTCTGCTGGTCTCCGGAATGGTACTGTCGCTTGTACTCACGCTTGGGGCGCTCTCGGACCTTTCGCCCACCATAGCCCTCTTGCTCGGTATATCTGCCGTGGGCGCCGCGGTGGCTCAAAAGACGACGACGACACGTGATCGGCTCGATTTCGAAAATTGGGCATGGCTCGTGAAGAAGAATGTGCTGCCGATAAATCCGGCACACGAAGTCGAGCCGAAGTGGGGCGATCTGGTCGTAACCAACCGCGAGTTCGACGTCTACAAGCTCCAGACCCTGATCTTCAGCGTCGTGGTCGCCGTGGCGTTGCTGGTGGGCGGCGAGGAGCGGCTCGCCAGTTTCGCGGTCCCTGAGACGCTGCTGGGAATTCTCGGATTGTCGCAGGTGGTGTACGTGGCAGGAACGCTTGCGCGTCCCGCCTCCATCGGCGACCTGGACCAGGCTCTCACCAATCTTCGTGAAATGGAGAGGAAGCTGCAGACCTGCATCGCGCGTAAAACCGATACGGACGACAAAGGCAAGCTTCCGGATAAACTGCCGGACCCGCAGCCGCCGCCCGCTTCGCAGCAAGAGCTCACGGAGCGGATTGCCAATGCGAAGAACGCGGTGAGATTATACTCGGATCTGGCGGACCAGGTCGAAATCATGATCGAATCGAGCCTGAACGCGGAGGTAGAACGCGATAAGCTTGATCCATCCGTCAACGGCGTATGGCATCCGAAAACGGGCGAGATCGAGAAGCCCGAGAAAGTCTGAGAAGTCCGAGCAGCCGGAGAAGTCGTAATCCGGCCCTTCGCCAGCTCCATCGCCGCCAATCCCACAACCCGCATCGGCTTCTGGGCCGTATTTCAAGGTCGGTGCGCCGCTCGCGGGCTGCTGTGGCTGTGACGCACAACATCGACAGCATTGAACCGGTCCGGCATAGTGCCGGCGGCAACAAACACGACCGTCATCTCGGGATGACGTCGAGTTTCACGCTCGTCCCGATGGCGGATGTAACGAATGAAGCGCAGTACCGACCGCATCCTCACCACGCACGTGGGCAGCCTCATCCGGCCGGAGCCGCTGCTGGCGTTCCTGGGGCTCAAGCAGAGCGGCCGGCCGTTCGATGACACCGCGTACCAGAAGTGTCTGAGCGAATCCGTCGCCGAGATCGTGCGGTGCCAGGCGGAGGTCGGCATCGACGTGGTGAGCGACGGCGAGTTCGGCAAGTCGATCAGCTGGTCGCAATACGTGCTCGAACGGCTGAGCGGCTTCGAGCGCCGGCCGATCAAGGACGGCGCCGATCCGTTCGCGCGCGGGCTCGACCGTGAGCGCTTTCCCGAGTTCTACGCCGAACTCGACGCGCGCGACGGCCGCGCGACGACGAGCGATTCCGTGTGCGTCGGGCCGATCGCCTACACCGGCCAGGCGGAGCTGCAACGCGACATCGACAATTTCCGTGCGGCGTTGCGTGGGGTTTCGGTCGCGCAGGCGTTCCTGCCGGTCGCCGCGCCCGCCAGCGTGATCCCGGACCGCAAGAACGAATATTACAAAAGCGACGAGGAGTGCCTCGCGGCGATCGCCGAGGCGATGCGCACCGAGTATCGTACGATCGTCGAGGCCGGCTTCCTGCTGCAGCTCGACGATGCGCGCGCCGCCGTCACCTACGACCGCATGGTCCCGCCCGCGAGCTTCGAGGAGTATCGCAACTGGGTCGCGCGCCACGTCGAGGTGCTCAACCACGCCATCGCCGGCATTCCCGCAGAGAAGATGCGCTACCACGTGTGCTGGGGCAGTTGGCCCGGGCCGCACACGAGCGACGTGCCGCTCAAGGACATCGTCGATCTGATCCTCAAGGTGCGCGTCGGCGCCTACGTGATCGAGGGCGCCAGCCCGCGCCACGAGCACGAATGGAAGGTGTGGCGCGACGCCAAGCTGCCGGAGGGAAAAATCCTCGTCGCCGGCGTGATCAGCCACGCGACCAACGTGGTCGAGCATCCGGAACTCATCGCCGAACGCATCGTGCGGTTGGCGCGCGTGCTCGGCCGCGAGAACGTGATGGCCGGCACCGACTGCGGCTTCGCGCAGGGGCCGTTCCACCGCCGCGTCCATCCCTCCATAATGTGGGCGAAGCTGTCCGCCCTCGTCGAAGGGGCGAAGTTGGCGAGCAAAGAGCCGTGGTGACTGTCTCCGCGCTCCCTATCGCGGCTGGCTCAGACTTCGCGGCACTCAAGCCGCGCTACGTAACCTCACTAATGCCGCGCCAGCAGGCTGCTGGCTGATTCGTCGTCCGCCGTCATCCGGACGATGTAGGGCCCGACAGGCATCGTTTTTCCGTCCGCGCCGCGCCCGTCCCAGGAGAAAATTCGCGCGCCGGCTTTTGGATTGATTTCGTCGAGCAGAATCCCGGCCTCGCCGCCGAACCGATCCCAGGCGTGGAGCGTCAGCCGCTTGGTGCCGGCCGGAACGTCGATGGGGATTTCGCTGATGGTGCCGGTCGAAACCATCCGAGCCTGCGGCAGCAGGCGGCGCCGGTCCATGGTCAGCGCCGCTGCGAACTGCGGGCCGGGCTGTGGGGCCGGCTCGTCCGAATATTTGTAGATGGTGTCGCCCGACGCATAACCGAGCGTCACTGGTGAGCCGAAGAAGCGAAAGCGGTTGAGAAACAGTCCGACTTAACCGTGGCGCTGGTGAATCCTTTGGAGAAACCGCCCGGCCCCCAGCCTCCTACCCAGCCGCGGTCCGCATCGATGAATCCGATCCCTTCGAGATTGGCATTGGCTTGGGCGTCGTTGACCTTCAGCCGGGTCCAGGTCTTACCCCCATCGGTAGTTTTCAGGATCGCGCCGGCAGCGAAATTCTCCAAAGAGACGAAGCCGAGGTCCTTGCTGAGAAACTGAATTTTCCAGCCCCACTCGGCGGGCGGGAAAATGCCCTCCTGGCCGGCCAGCCGATTGACCCAGTTCGCGCCGCCGTCGGAGGTTTCCAGGACCACGGGCTTGACGTTCCCGCGCGTCGTCGGGTTGGGCTCGTTCGCTTTGCCCCCGACTACCCAACCGTGGCTTTCGTCCGTGAAGAAGATATCGACCAGCAGCGAGGCGTGAGGCGTCATATCGATGGCGGTCCAGTTCTGCCCGCCGTCGGTCGTTTTTATGACTCTCGGGAAATTGACGGGATCGTTAGTGCCTGACCCATAGACGACGCGTTCGTTCACGACTGAGAGCCCGCACACGTTGACCGGCGCATCGGCGGGCAGATTCGTAACATTGGACCAATTGCCGCCGTCGTCCGTTGTATGAAACAGCCGTTGCCGCCGGGTCAACGTTCCCACCCAGCCGATCGACGGATTCGCAAAGCCGACGCAGCGCAGATAGACGCCGGGTAACGAGCGCTGCACCGTCCAGCTCACACCGCCGTTAGTGGTCTTGATGATGTTACCGTCGCTGTTCACCGCCCAGCCGGTCGTCGGGTCGACGAACCAGACGTCGTCGTGGCGCTGGGCCGGCGGCGCGTTTGTCTTGCGCCATTGCAATTGCGGAGCGGCCAGAGGGGTAACCGCCACATCCTGAGGACAGCCGTCGTCGATCCACTTTTGAATGAACGCGATATCCGCCAGAGCGACCGGCGCGCGCCCGGACGGCATGCGGTTGAAAGTCGCATCCGGCGACGGATCGGGTAGATCGGCACCGAACGGCGCCTCGCCCTTCAGGGCCTTGACGAGATTGGAGCCCGCGCCGTCGCCGAGGGTGATCAGGGCGAGACCGAATACCTTTCTAGCCACCAGCTGATCGCGCGTCACGTTGCGCCAGAACCAGCCATGAAAACCGACCGGCGCGTCGGCACCGCCCACCGCCGCGTTGAGGATTTGCACGACCTGATCGAAACGCGTCATGGCCGCCTCCTGCAATAGTTAACGGTCAACGCTCCCGCTTTAGCTGTGGCGTGTCAAGCGCAACGGCATACCCCGACGCCCCTGCTGAAACTGTGACCCCTATTTTATTTGCCGTGGCAGTTGAGTCACGGACCGTCGTAGCTGGCAGTGAAGGCTGGGGTGCCGATCGGATCGCTGTTCCGCGGCTTATGAGAGACACTGTCTTTCAGTGCTTCTTCGACCTCTCAATCCGCTCAGTTGACGACCGCGTGGAAATGTCCAGCGATTCGTGAAAGGCAAAAGCCGAACCATCCGTCGCACTGTTGCCCCGTCGGAAGAAGAGCGAGACGATGGACCGTTCCCGGCACCGAGCCGGAAAGTTCGGTCCGGGCCGCAGCACGTCGAGGCTCGTTGCGCTCCCTCCTCTGGGGGACGGATAATCGCCCCGCTGGTTTTACTGCTCGCTTCTCGCCAAACTGGCCCACCATTCCGAGGAACCCCATGGCCGACGCACATCACGGAAGCCGCATCGACGTGCACCATCATTTCTACGCGCCGGAATATCTCGCGGTCATGGGCGAGATGGGCAAGCGCCCGGTGGTGCGCGACTGGACCATCTCGCGCAGCCTCGAGGAGATGGACAAGAACGGCGTCGCCTCGGCGGTGCTCTCGCTCTCGCCGCCCGGCCTGCATCATGTCGGCACGGACGAGACGCGGCGGCTCGCGCGCGCCGTCAACGAGCATGCCGCGAAGCTCCGCTCGACCCACCCGGCGCGCTTCGGCCAGTTCGCCTCGGTGCCGCTGCCGGACGTGGACGGCACGCTCGCCGAGATCGCCTACGCGCTCGACGAGCTCAAGGCCGACGGCATCCAGCTGATGACGAGCTACGGCGAGCGCTACCCCGGCCACCCCGATTTCACGCCGGTGATGGAGGAGCTCAACCGGCGCAAGGCGCTGGTGTTCATCCATCCGCTCGCGCCGATCTGCTGCGCGCCGTCGCTCAAGTGGATCGCGCCCTCGCTGTTCGAGTTCACCCAGGACACCAATCGCTGCGTGTTCAGCCTGCTGTTCACCGGCACGCTCGCGCGCTTTCCCGACATCCGCTTCATCTTCTGCCATTCCGGGGCGGCGGTGCCGATCCTCGCCGGGCGCGCGGCGGTGATGGGCTTCGGCAGTCAGTTCGCGGACAAGATGCCCAACGGCATCGATCACGAGCTGCGCAAGCTCCACTACGACGTGGCGCTGCAGGCGAACCGGCCGGCGCTCGCCGCGCTGTTTGCCTATGTGCCGATCTCGCAGGTGCTGCTCGGCAGCGACTATCCCTTCGGCACGTCGGCGGACGGCGTGCGCGGCCTCGACGCGTACGGGCTCAAGCCCGAGGACCTCGGCGCGATCTATCGCGGCAACGCCGAGCGCCTCCTCGGTTGGAAGATGCATGTTGGAGCATGATCTTGTCCGAAAACCGGTACCCACTTTTCGGGATCATGCTCCGATGAACGAGAATCCGTCCTCCGTCGTCCGTCCTCCGTCGTCCGGTATCGGGCAGCCGGTGCGGCGCAAGGAGGATTTGCGCCTCGTCACCGGCAGCGGCCGCTACGGCGACGACTTCGTGCTGCCGCGCATGGCGCATGCGGCCTTCGTGCGCTCGCCCCATGCGCACGCGCGCATCCGCGCGATCGAGAAAGACGCGGCGCTCGCTCTGCCGGGCGCGTTCGCGCTCTTCACCGGCGCCGACTACGTGGCCGACGGCCTCAAGCCGATTCCGCACGACGCCGGGCTCATGGGGCCGCCCGATCTCGCTGTGAGCCGGCGCAGCGGGCCGATCACGACGCCGCACTGGCCGCTGCCGATCGAGCGGGCGCGCTTCGTCGGCGAAGCGGTCGTCATGGTCGTGGCGGAAACCATCGCCGCGGCGAAGGACATGGCCGAGAAGGTGCGCGTCGACTACGAACCTCTGCCGGCGGTCGCACGAGCGAGCGACGCGATCAAACAAAATGCGCCGCGGCTGTGGGACGAAGCGCCCGACAACCTGTGCGTCGACATCGAGGCGGGCGACGCCGAGGCGACGGCGGCGGCGTTCGCGCGCGCCGCCCACGTGGTGCGCCTCGACACCTGGGTGCAGCGCGTCACCGGCGTGCCGCTCGAGCCGCGCACCGCTATCGCCGATTACGCGGCCGGGCACTACACGCTCTACAGCGGCAGCGGGCGCGGGGCCGCCAAGGCGCGGCTCGATCTCGCGCGAGCCCTCGGCGTCTCGGCCGACGACGTGCGCGTGCGCTGCGAGGAAATGGGCGGCAACTTCGGCACGCGCAATTTTTTCTATCCGGAATGGGCGCTGCTCGCCTGGGCGGCACGGCGCCTGGGCCGGCCGATCAAATGGACCTGCGAGCGCAGCGAAGCGTTCCTCTCCGACTATCAGGGCCGCGATCTTTTGGTCGAGGCCGAACTGGCGCTCGACGCGCAGGGAAAATTCCTCGCGGCGCGCAGCGCAAACCTGAGCAACCTCGGCGCCTATCCGGCGTCGTTCGTGTCGCTGCAGAAGGGCATGGGGCTGCTCTCGGGCGTTTATCACATCCCCGCGGCTTACGCGCGCGGCCGTGCCGCGGTCACCAACACGGTGCCGACCACGCCTTACCGGAGCGCCGGCCGGCCCGAAGTGATCTTCGTGATCGAGCGGCTGATCGATCTCGCGGCCGACAAGCTCGGCATCGATCCCGCCGAGCTGCGCCGGCGCAACATGATCGCGCCGGCAGCGCAGCCCTACCGCAACCCGATCGGCCTCACCTACGACAGCGGCGAGTACCCGCAGGCGATGGCGCGTGCGCTCGCGCTCGCCGATTGGAAGGGTTTCCGCGCGCGGCGCGCCGAAGCGCGCCGGCGCGGAAAACGGCGCGGCATCGGCGTTGCCAACTACGTCGAGGTGACGAGCGGCAACCCGCGCGAGCGCGCCGAGATCACGGTGCGGCCCGACCGCACCGTCGAATTGGTGATGGGCACCATGGCGTCAGGCCAGGGCCACGAGACGAGCTTCGCGCAACTCGTCACCGAATGGCTCGGCGTGCCGTTCGAGAGCATCGCCTATGTGGCGCACGACACTGCGCGCGTGCATGCCGGCGGCGGCTCTCATTCCGGCCGCTCGATGAAGCTCGCGACGACCGTGGTCGGCAAGGCGACCGACGCCATCATCGAGAAGGGCCGCCGGGTCGCCGGCCACCTGCTCGAGACCGGCGAGGCCGATCTCGAGTTCGCGCACGGCCGCTACCGGGTCGCCGGCACCGACCGCGTGGTCGATTTGTTTGAGGTCGCGGCCGCCGCGACCGCGCGCGCCGACCTGCCGGAGGATTTGCAAGGTCCGCTTGCCGGCATCTGCGACGAGGTCCTGCCGGTCGCGAGCTTCCCGTACGGCACGCAGGTGTGCGAGGTCGAGGTCGACGTCGAGACCGGCGCGGTCGCGGTCGTCGGCTTCGCCGCCGTCGACGACGTGGGCCGCGCGGTCAATCCGCTGATCCTGCACGGCCAGACCCACGGCGGCATCGCGCAAGGCGCCGGCCAAGCGCTCATGGAAGACGCGCACTACGATCGTGACAGCGGGCAACTGCTCGCGGCGAGCTTCATGGATTACGCCATGCCGCGCGCCGACGATTTCCCCGCCTTCGCCACCGAACTCTCCGAAGTCCCCTCCCCCACCAACCGGCTCGGCGTGCGTTCGGGCGGGGAAGGCGGCACCACGCCGGCGCTCGCCGCGGTCGTCAACGCCATCGTCGATGCGCTCGCGGAGCTCGGCGTGACGCACGTCGAAATGCCGGCG
>WNGJ01028112.1_pt1 | contig 16924 bp, 10 predicted proteins | sample 5400611 | NCBI WGS metagenome assembly WNGJ01 (sample SAMN13153375, study PRJNA577476) | soil metagenome | isolation source: 40 cm soil or saprolite under Garry oak tree replicate 1 | place: USA:California | collected 2016-06-15 | reverse complement strand
GTCCTGGGGCGCGTGGAAGCGCGCCTGAGCGCCGGCCTCAAGGAATCGCGGGTCTTCTACAACGATGAACCAGATTCGCCGGGGGAGGACGGGACCTTTTGGAGCCGCGACTATCTGCGGAGATTTACGACCAGCGGAACGATGACGTGGCGTCCGCGTGGCGGGATCAGCGTGATCAGTGGCATCGAGTACGAAGACGAGCGGCAGCGCGGCACCAGCGAGTTCAGCGCCTCATTCGGCACTTTCCCCGATTCTATCGGCGTGCAACGCCACAACGCGGGTTACTTCACACAGGCGATGATCGCCCGCGGGCAGGCCACCCTTACATTGGGTGGGCGGTTGGACGACAACTCGCAGTTCGGCACCCACACGACCTATCGGGCTGGACTGGTATATCGCCTCCCTGGTGCGATGCGCCTGCGCGCCTCGGTGGGAACGGGATTCAAAGAGCCGACCTTCTTCGAGAACTTCGCGCATGGCTTCGTGACGGGAAATCCTGCTCTCGATCCGGAGCGGTCGCGCAGCTGGGAACTCGGGATGGAGCGCGGCGCCGTTGCGCTGACGTATTTCGATCAGCGATTCCGCGATCTGATCGAGTACAATCCGGCGCCTCCGGCGGGGCAGCCGAACTACTTCAACGTCGACGGCGCGGTCGCCACGGGCGTGGAGGCCGAGGCCTCAGCCGCCTTCTCCCGCTCCGTCACGGGCTCGCTGCGCTACGCGTATCTCCACACCCGCGTCGTCGAGTCAGGCTCGCCGAGCGATCCCGACGGCTTGTTTGTGCCGGGCAAGCCGCTCATTCGCCGGCCGGCGCACACGATCGCGCCCCAGCTCGCCGTGAGGTGGGGCGGCAGAGGCAGTGTGACCCTGGGAGCGCTCTGGATAGGGAAGCGCGACGATCTCGATTTCCGCCGTCCCGCCGGGCAGCGGCGAATCACGGTGCAACCCTATACGCGTGTAAACCTCGCCGTCGAGTACGGGATGGAACGGGGACGGATCGTGGTCACGGGCCGCGTCGCAAACCTCTTCAACGACCACCGTCAGGACCCGCCCGGATTCCGCGTCCGCGGCCGAACCATCTTCCTTGGGGTACGCATAGGGGTTGATTAGCTTCCGGTTCTCGCACTTCCCTGTTGGAGGCTGGTCGATGCGTCGTCTCGTTTTCGCCGCGTGGTTCGCGCTCGTTGCAGGCCCGTTGTGCTCGCAAGCTCCCCGCATCACCCCCGCGGGGGATCCATCGGTCCAGAGCGACACGATCTACAAGCTGGCCGTAAATCCCGCCGATTATCCGGACGACGACTACGTCTACCTGCTCGACGACGGCGTCGTGCGGTTCGAGCCCGACGGTCGCAGCAGCCGCACCTACCGCCAGGTCGTCCAGATTCTGAACCAGGACGGGGCGGAAGCGTGGGGGGAGCAGAGCTTTTCCTACTCGGGCGGCTCCGAGAAGCTGACGATCAACTGGATCCGCGTCGTCAGGCCGAGCGGCGAAGTCGTGAGCGCGAAGCCCGCCCATGAGCAGGAGTCGCTCGCGCCGGTTGCGTTGGAAGCGCCCGTGTATTCGGATGAGAAGGTGCATCGCGTGACGTTGAGCGGCGTCGCGCCGGGTACGTTGGTCGACTGGAGTTACACCGTCGAGCGTGTGAAACCGCTCGTCCCGGGCGACTACTACAGCGGCTGGCGGGTGACGAACGGCGTCCTGACGCGCCGCTCGCGCCTCATCGTTGACGTGCCGGTGTCCGTGACGCCCCGTATCCAGGAACACAACGTTCATTTCAAGCGCCGGGACGTGGAGTCGCGCGGGCGCCGTGTCTACACGTGGGCCACCACGGACGTACAGAAGATTCAAGGCGAGCCGTTCGCGGCCTCGCCCAACACGCTCTCGGTGCACATCGACGTGGGCGCACCGATCGGCTGGGCCGATCTCGCGCGCTGGTACGCCAAGCTCTCGGCGGGCCGTTACGCGCTGACCCCCGCCCTCGAAGGTCAGCTCGCCGAACACGTCAAAGACGCGCGCTCGCTGGAGGATTCGCTGCGGGCCGTGCATCGCTGGGTGTCGCAGGATTTTCGCTACGTCTCACTGTCCCTCGGCATTGGCGGCTATCTGCCGCGGCTCCCCGCCCAGGTGCTGGAAACGCGTTATGGCGACTGCAAGGACAAGGCGACGCTGTTCATCGCCCTCGTACGGAAACTCGGTCTCAATGCTTATCCGGTTTTGCTGAGCTCCAGCGGCAGCGCCGATTCGACGCTGCCGACCGTGCAGCAATTCGATCACATGATTGCCGCCGTGGATCGCCCCGCGAAGAATGGCGGCCGCATCTATCTGGATCTCACCTCCGACCTGACGCCCTACGGTGAGCTGCCGCCGGCCGAGGAAGGTTCATTCGTCCTCGTCGTCCACGACGATGGCACGCTCGAGGAAGTCACGCTGCCCCTGAGTGCGCCATCCGGGAACCGCTCCGAGACACGCATTGCGGGTGAGCTCGGCGCCGACGGCCATTTCACTGGCCGCTACACCGAGGCCAAGAGTGGCGGTCTGCAGTACGGCCTGCGACGCGCGTACGCGCGTGTGTTCAGCAAGGACGAGCTGAGTCGCCTGACCCAGGCGCTCGCGAACGGCGTGTTCTCCGGCGCGTCGGGCGACAGTCTGACGCTGTTTGACGGCCGCGACCTGCGGGCGAAACCACAGGTGACCCTGACCGTCCATGACGCCCCCGTGCTTTCCAGCACCGGCGGCACGCGCATCTTCACGCTGCCCGCCGCGCTCCCAAATTACGCCTCGCTCGGGCTTGCCTCCCAGCTCGAGCGCCGCAAGCCGCGTCGCTTCCCGATCGATATTTCAGAGGTCATCGGACCCATCGAGAGCGTGGCGGAGCTGCGGATGACGCTCCCGCCGGGGTGGAAGGCGGACTTGCCGCCGAACGTCAAGGAATCGAGTCAGTTCGGCAGCTACAGCGCCGAGTACGCGCAGGATGGGCGCGAGCTGCGAGTCATGCGTCGCATGATGGGTCAGCGCGGGACGGCCCCGCCGGACAGCATCGACGCTCTGATCGCCTGGCTGCGCGCGATCTCCAAGGATGACGTGAAATTCATCGTGCTCCAGCCACGCGAATAGTCTCGCTGCTGCCGAGCGCAACCGAAATCGTGTGCGCGCTCGGCCTCGAGGACCGGCTCGTCGGCATTTCGCACAGCTGCGACTATCCGCCGAGCGTCACGCAGCTCCCCAGACTCACGAGCCCCCGCCGCAATCTCGATGGTCTCGCGAGCGCTGAGATCGATGCCGCGGTGCGCGCGGCATTGCGAGAGGATGGCAGCGTCTACGCGATCGATATCGACGCGATCGATGCGCTCGAGCCAGACCTGATTCTCACGCAGGGCATCTGTGATGTGTGCGCGGTGCCCGAGAGTCAGGTCATCCACTTGAGTGTGGGAACACAGGTTCTGTCACTGGATGCCCACGATATTACGGCCATTCTCCAGAGCATTCGCGACGTGGGCTGTGCGACTGGTGCGATCGCAGAGGCCGATGCCCTGGTTGCGAACATGCGCCGGCGCATCGACACCGTTCGCCGGCGTGTCGCCGATCGGCCCCGGCCGAGCGTCCTCGCCCTCGAGTGGCTCGATCCACCCTACGTCCCCGGCCACTGGGTCCCAGAGATGATTGCCGCGGCGGGTGGTAATCTGCTCGCGGGAACAGCGCGCCGGCCATCGTATCGCATGGAATGGTCGGAGTTGCAGGCACTCCATCCGGATATCGTCTTGATCATGCCGTGCGGATTCAACTTGAAAGACGCGCAACGCGAAGCGGATCGCTACGATGGCGAACTGCGAGCCCTCGGCGGACAGATCCACTTCCTCGACGCTTCGGCGTACTTCAGCCGATCGGGTCCGCGCATCGTGGACGGACTGGATATTCTCGCGTCGGCTATATTTTCCTCGTGAGTCTCGTTTCGACACCTGCTGTCGTTCTCCGAACCTACCGCTACAGCGAAACGTCCAAGGTCGTGCGCCTGGCGACGCGCGATTACGGTGTGCAGAGCGCGATCGCCAAGGGCGTGCTCCGGCCGCGGAGCCCGTTCGGCGCGGCGCTCGAGACGCTAAGCGAGGGCGTGGCGCAGCTCTATCACAAGGAGACACGCGAGCTCCAGACCCTCGCCGCCTTCGACGTCATCCAGCTGCGGCGCGGCCTGGCGGATGACCTGGGCCGGTTTGCCGGCGCGGCGGCGCTGTCGGAAGTGATGCTGAAGATGGCGCCGCCCGCACCACTGCCCGCTGCCTACGAGGCGTTTATCAGGGGACTGGATGCACTCGTCCGAGCCGCAGCGGGGCAGACCGATGCGGCGGCGGTGCGCTGGCTGTGGCTCCTCGTCGGGGTCCTCGGCTTCGCGCCGCAACTCGACGCCTGTGTCCGAGACGGCAATGCCGTCGCCGGCACTGTGGCCTTCAGCGTTGGCGAAGGCGGCGTGCTTTGCGCGAAATGCGCGGGTCCTCAGCCACCGACGAAGCTGCCGCCGCAAGCCTATCGCGATCTCGTCGCCCTGAATGATGAACAGGCGCCGCTGCCCGCGCTCGATGCCCCGCATGCCGCGGCCCATCGCCGGCTCATCGCCCGCTTTGTCCGGCACCATCTCGATGAGACGAGACGCAATGGCAGTGAACCGAAGTCGAGCGCCATAGACATCTGGGAGCGCCGCGCGTGGGTCCCCCCCCCGTCACTCGCTTTGTAATCGGCACTGCCGGGCACATCGATCACGGCAAGACGGCGCTCGTGAAGGCCCTTACCGGCGTCGACACGGACCGCTGGGAAGAGGAAAAGCGCCGCGGGATCACGATCGACCTCGGATTCGCCCCGTTGCCGTTGCCGGGCGGTATTCATGCCAGCGTCGTCGATGTCCCGGGTCACGAAGGCTTCGTCAAGAACATGCTCGCCGGGGCGACCGGCGTCGATGTCGCGTTGCTCGTCATCGCTGCGGATGAAGGCATCATGCCGCAGACCGAGGAGCATCTCGCCATCCTGGAGCTGCTCGCTGAGCGCCTCGCGCGCAGCCGGATGCGGTGGCGTGCGCCGATCGCGGTGAGTGCGCTAACGGCGGAGGGTTTGGAGGACCTGAAAACGGCGTTGGTGGAGGTTGTGGAGGATCTGCGTGAACGGCCCTCGGACGACCTGTTCCGCCTGCCGATCGACCGCGTGTTCGCTCTCGCCGGCGCAGGAACGGTTGTAACGGGCTCGAGCTGGAGCGGGACTGTTTCGGCGGGCGGTACCGTTCGGCTCCTGCCGTTGGATCGGGAAGCTCGCGTGCGGTCGATCCAGGTGCACAGCGAGGACGCGAAGCAGGCCGGGCCCGGGCGACGCACCGCAATGGCGCTGGTTGGCGTGGATAAGGAGGAGCTCGAGCGCGGGGACGTCGCCGTGACCGGGTCGGGGTGGGCGGCTACGAGCACGCTCGACGTCGCTCTCGAGCTGTTGCCGTCAGCCCCCCCCCGCAAGCCGCTCGTGGCACGCAGTCGGATTCGTGTGCATCTCGGCACGGCCGAGGTGCTGGGGCGCGTGGCGCAGGTTCGGGGGATAGGGCCTGGGGATTCGGGATTGGCCCGACTCCTCCTCGAGCGTCCGCTAGTGGCACGGGGCGGCGACCGATTCGTTATCAGGAGTTTCTCTCCCGTCACCACGATCGGAGGCGGAGAGGTTCTCGATCCATTTCCCCCCAAACGGCCTCGTGTATCCGAGCGCGGGCTCGCGGTTGGCCAAGCGCCCGCCGAACGGCTCGCGCGCTTCGTGGATGAGGCCGGCATGGCCGGTTTGCGTGCCGGCGACATCGCCGTGCGCCTCGGCATTCTCCCGGCGGACGTCCCTGCCACGATTGCGGCGACCGGCAAGGCCGTCCTGTCTGTAGGCGAGTTTCTCGTCGCTCGTCGCGCGCTTACGGCGGCGGTGGAGCGACTCGCGGGTGTGGTGTCCGCGCATCACCAGCAACACCCTCTCGACCCTGGTCTGTCGCTACAGGCGCTCCGAGCGGGCGTCGACGCGCCGGCGGCCGTGCTCGATCTTCTCGTCGAGCACGGACTAAAGAAGGAGGCGTGGGAGCTGGCGGAGGGTGGTGCCGCCGTGCGAAAGCCGGGGTGGAGTGCAGCGCTCAAGGCGCGAGCGAACGATGCCGGCGGGAGACTGGCACAGCGGTTGGCCGAAGCCCGGTGGCAGCTGCCCACGGTCTCGGAATTGCAGCGTGAGTTCTCCGATCCCTCCGTGCCGGCCCTCCTCGCGCATCTGGCCCGCGAAGGTTCGGTCGAGCGTGTGGATCAAGAGCGCTACGCCCTCAAGGAGGCGCTGGAGGAGTTCCGGCGCGCGGTTGAGGAGACACTGAAGGAACTAGGCGCCGCCACACCAGCACAGTTTCGTGACAGGCTCGGCCTGACGCGCAAGTACTTGATACCGCTGCTCGAGTGGGCCGACCGGCGTGGCATCACCAGCCGTCAGGGAGATACGAGGATTCTCCGTGCTTGACAGACCCTGAACGCTTCCTAGTTTTTTCAGTGCAGCATCACCTTTGCGCCCTGTACCAACAAGGAGAGCGGTTAAACGCATCTTTACGTTTGCAGAGGAGTCGGTGAGATGAAGCTGTATGCCTGGGCAGTTGTGGCAGGGGGGCTCGGGCTGCTGGCGGGGGGGGGAGGAGTCGACGGCGTCTTGGGGCAAGCAACGCCCCCACCGCTCGTGGAGCTCAAGCAGAACTATCCGAATCCGTTCAACCCGGCGACCACGATCCCGTTCACCCTGAGCGGTGATCTGTTTGCCAATGGTCATCGGCCGAAGGTGTCGCTCAGGATTTACAATGTGCTGGCGCAGCTCGTTGCCACACCCATCCTGCAGGGGACGGGCGAGGAACTCAACGATCTCGAGCTGACGTGCAGCTCGCCGAGCACTGGGTGCACCTTCAACGCGTACTGGGACGGGAACGTTGGGAAGACCGATCAGGAAGCGGCGTCGGGCGTCTACATCTACCAACTGATCGTAGACGGGCGACGATTTACGAAGAAGATGATCATCATGAAATAAGGGCGGCAGGTGCTGCGGCGGCAGATAAAGCGGCGGCGAGGGGCGGCAAAAACCCTTTCGCCGCCGTCTTATCTCGCCGCCGCTTCACCACGCCGCCGCCTTTATCGCCGCCCTCTGTCCACGTCGTCCTGCAAATTTGGCATCTTTATTGGGCACACCGATTGCTTAGGGGCCCAGCATGATTCAACCAGATAGACTGACAGTCAAAGCGGCCGAAGCTCTCCAGCAGGCTGCGGCGTTAGCGCGCTCCAAAGGCAATCCCGTTGTTAACGATGCCCATCTCTTTTATGCCCTCCTGCAGCAGGACGAGGGAATTGTCGTCCCGCTGCTCCAAAAAGCCGGGCTCAACGTCACGCAGCTCCAGGCCGAGACCGAGCGCGAAATCGCGCGCTTTCCCAAGCAGTCGGGGGGCGTTGAGCCGACGCTGTCGCGCGAATTGTCGCGCGTCCTCGATCGGGCCGACGAGGATGCGAAAGCCCTTGGCGATGCGTACGTCTCCACCGAGCACATTCTGCTCGCCCTCGCCGAAGAGAAGGGCACCACGGCCCGCGAACTGCTCTCGGCGAGTGGTGTCAAGCGCGAGGACCTGCTGGCGGCGCTTGAAGGCGTGCGCGGCGCGCATCGCGTCACCGACCAGGAGCCGGAGAACAAGTATCAGTCGCTCCAGCGCTTCACGCGCGATCTCACCGAGGTCGCGCGCAAGGGGAAGCTCGATCCGGTCATCGGCCGCGACGAGGAAATCCGCCGCGTGATGCAGGTGCTCTCGCGCCGTACGAAGAACAATCCCGTCTTGATCGGTGAACCCGGCGTCGGCAAGACCGCAATCGTCGAGGGGCTGGCGCAGCGCATCGTCAACGGGGACGTCCCTGATTCACTCAAGAACAAGCACCTGATCGCGCTGGATATCGGCGCGCTGGTCGCGGGCACCAAGTACCGCGGCGAATTCGAGGAGCGGCTGAAATCCGTTCTCAAGGAAATCACGGCGACCGAGGGCCGCTACATCGTCTTCATCGACGAGCTGCATACGCTGGTCGGCGCGGGTGGGGCCGAGGGCGCGGTCGACGCGTCCAACATGCTGAAGCCGGCGCTGGCGCGTGGCGAGCTGCACGTCGTCGGTGCGACGACGCTCGATGAGTATCGCAAGCACATCGAGAAGGATGCGGCGCTCGAGCGTCGCTTCCAGCCCGTTTACGTGGGCGAGCCGTCGGTCGAAGATACGATCGCGATTTTGCGGGGCCTCAAAGAGAAGTATGAGGTTCACCACGGTATCCGCATCACGGACAACGCCCTCGTATCGGCTGCGACGCTGTCGCATCGCTACATCACGGACCGCTTCCTGCCCGACAAGGCGATCGACCTGATCGACGAGGCAGCCGCGCGGCTGCGCATTGCGATCGACTCGCTGCCGCAGGAGATCGACGAAGTCGAGCGCAAGATCACGCAGCTCGAGATCGAGCTCGCCGCGCTCGCGAAGGAGAAGGACAAGGCGTCCAAGGAACGGCGCGACAAGATCCAGCAGGAGCTGGCCGAGCTGCGCGAGCGGTCGACCGCGATGAAGGCGCAGTGGACCGCGGAGAAAGACGCGATCCAGAAGATCCAGGCGAAGAAAGCCGAGATGGAGCAGCTGCGGACCGAAGCCGAGCAGGCGACGCGGCGCGGTGATCTGCAGAAGTCGGCAGAGATCAGCTACGGACGGATTCCGGCGATCGAGAAGGAAATCGCTTCGCTCGAGAAACGGCTCGCCGAGATTCAGAAGAAGGGGAAGTATCTGAAGGAAGAGGTGGACGACGACGACATCGCGGAGATCGTGTCGAAGTGGACCGGCATTCCGGTCAGCAAGATGCTCGAGTCGGAGAAGGAGCGACTGCTCAAGCTGGAAGAGGAGTTGGGCCAACGGGTGATCGGGCAGCGCGAAGCGTTGGCCGCGGTGGCGAACGCCGTGCGGCGCGCGCGCGCCGGGTTGCAGGATCCCAATCGCCCGACCGGCTCGTTCATCTTCCTCGGTCCAACGGGCGTCGGCAAAACTGAGACGGCGCGGGCGCTGGCCGAGTTCTTGTTCGACGACGAGCGGGCGCTCGTGCGGCTCGACATGTCGGAGTACATGGAGAAGCACGCGGTCGCGCGCATGATCGGCGCGCCGCCAGGATACGTCGGCTACGAGGAAGGCGGCCAGCTGACGGAAGCGATTCGGCGGCGTCCGTACTCCGTGGTGCTGTTCGACGAGATCGAGAAGGCGCATCCGGACGTCTTCAACGCGCTGCTGCAGATCCTCGATGACGGTCGGCTGACGGACTCGCAGGGTCGCACGGTCGATTTCCGCAACGCCGTGCTGATCATGACGTCGAACATCGGCTCACAATACCTGATTGAGGCCGGGACGGGGGGCGTCGCGTGGGAGCAGGCCGAGACGAAGGTCACGGAGCTCTTGCGGCAATCCTTCAAGCCGGAGTTCCTGAACCGGGTGGACGACATCATCATCTTCCGGCCGCTGACGCACGAGGATATCGAGAAGATCGTCGACATCCAGATCAAGCGCGTCGAGAGGTTGTTGGCCGACCGCAAGCTGGCGATCGACGTCACACCCGCCGCGAAGAACCTGCTGGTGGCCGAGGGCTACGATCCTGTGTATGGGGCCCGCCCGCTCAAGCGGGCGATTCAGCGGTTGTTGCAAAACCCGCTCGCGGTCGCCGTGCTCGAGGGACAGTACGCGGAGGGCGACCGTATCCGTGTCGACCGCTCGAAGGACGGTAACGCGCTCACATTCGAGCGCGCGAGAGAGACGGTGAAGGCCTGACCGAGATGCGGGATGCGGGAAGCGGGATGCGAGCCGCGCTGGCGCAAGCGCGGCTTGCGGCATCTAAGGACGAAGTCCCGATCGGGGCAGTCGTGATGTGCGGGGAGGAGATCGTCGCCACCGCGCATAACGAGACTGTCGTCCGCAGGAATCCCACGTATCATGCCGAGTTTCTGGCGATCGAGCGCGCGCTCGAGGCGCTCGAGACAGATCGGCTCACCGACTGCACGCTCTACGTCACGATCGAGCCGTGCGCGCAATGTGCGGGGGCGATTGTGCTAGCGAAAGTCGGGACGCTTGTATTTGGGGCGCATGACGAGAAGGCGGGGATGTGCGGGTCGTTAGGCGATCTGGTGCGGCATCCGCGGCTGAATCACCGGGTGGAGGTGCAAAGCGGTGTTGAGGCGGAGGCATGCGCCGAGTTGATCCGAGAGTTCTTTGCCGCTCGCCGCGCATAGTTGCGTCTCGCCACGCACGTGTCTCAACCCCTCGGTGCTGCGGGTCACCAGAAACCGGTGCGCGTGGCGTGCGCCGACCAGGAAGAGTCGCTTTTAACGAAGTTTGAGGTTTCGTTGTTTTCCGTTCTCTACACGTCTCGGGATTCCCCTGGTGACGTCAAGAGCGCTTGCCACTAGCGCGGCTGGGTCGCTTCAAGTGATTGTTTCAGCAACGCGCAAATCGTTTACGACGCGTGACAACACCTCAGCTCTTATCGGATCGCTGTTCGCCGCCGTCGTCGAACGAGCCGATTGCACTGGCTCCGTCGATGGTCGAGGCGATTTCATGCGCGCACGCGTTTGCGCCCGCGGCGACGCCCGTGATTCTCTACGGTGAAAGCGGCACCGGCAAGAACTTCTTCGCCCAATACATCCACGACTTGAGCCAACGAGCGGACGGTTTCCATGCGTTCAGCGTAGGGACTTTGTCGCCGCAGCTCGCGGAGGATGAGTTGTTTGGGCATGTGCCGGGGGCGTTCACGGACGCGCGGCGGGCGCGCCCCGGGAGGATTGCGACGGCCGGCAGTGGGACGCTGCTGCTCGACGATCTACACACGCTGGATCTCGGCGTGCAGAAGAAGCTGCTCGCGTGATTTTCGCGATGACGGACGCTCCTGATACGCTCATGGCGAAGGGTTTGCTGCTCAAGGATTTGCGGTATCGCTTTGGCGCGTGCGCGATCGCGATTCCGCCGCTGCGCGATCGGCGCAGCGAGATTCCGTTCCTGGCGCTGCGGGCGCTGCGGCGTTGCGCCGAGCTGACGAAGGTGGATGGCCCGATGACGTTCAGCGAGGCCGCGCTGGCGTTGTTATGCGAAGGGGAGTACGAAGGGAATGTGCGCGAACTCGAGGGCATCGTGTTGAGGGCCTATCTGGTCGCGAGACACCGTGGGGCGTGCGCGATCGCGGTGGAGGATTTGCCTCCCCAGTTCGCGACGCGTTTGCAATACCGGCGGCATGGGGATGTCGAGCAGAATCGGATGGTGGTTGAGCGGGTCCTGCGGATTACGGGCGGGAATGTGAAGAAGGCGGCGCAGCTTTTGCGCGTGAGCAGGACAACCGTCAACGCGGCCGTCGGCAGGAGTGATACCAAACGAACTCAGTCGGATGGCCCCGCGGGTCTTTAGTGACGCCGCGCTAGAAGTACTGGAGCGAAGCGAGTACAAGGGGCATGTCCGCGAGCTCGAGGGGATAATTCTGAGTGCATTCCTGTGGGCACGGCATCAGGGAGCAGTCAGAATCGAAGTCGACCATCTGCCGGAGAAGGTGAAGCAGACTTTGGGATATCATCGTCACGGAGATCCCGAGGCAAATCGCATCGCGGTGGCACGAGCACTGCAACTGGCGCGTGGCAACGTGACGGAAGCCGCGCGGTTGCTGCAGGTAAGTCGAACGACGGTCATGACTGCGCGGCGGAGGCTCTTAGATGATGGTAATGCCGAGATCCGTCGATTGGACTAGACGTCACGCCGCAGGCCCTGACTGTCTCCCCTCAGCACGCCTAACGGACGATCTAGACTCCGGCTTTACCTAGTTCTGATAGTACGTCATGCGCGGAGAGCGGCTGCGGAGTCGAACTCGAAACTTTCCAGTTCTGGGCTCAAGCTTCGAGAGACCCGCCCGACATCGGTATCCTACGATCTCAAGTGGACCAGGATTGGGGAGCACCGCAACACCAACAACCCTGAAGCCTTCCCCAAAACTGTCCGTCTTGGTTGGAAATCAATTGAAGCTCAGCGAATCGGGGTTGCTTCATTCGCCGAGACCACCCGCCACCTGATGTCCTGCTTTATTACGGTAAGGACCATACGTCTCGCTACGGACTCGTCCTCATTATCCACCAACACGACTTGCGCGCTTTCAGGTGAGATCAGGATGGCCTTCGCATCAGACATGTGCTGCCTGAACGCGCGAATCTGCGTCGGGTCTAAAAGTACTTCGTCTCGTCGCAGGGTTAATGAGTCCGCTCGAAATATGTGTGAGGTCAGACTCGTGTCGGCAACTGACAGACTGTCAAGCCAATTGCGCGCTGCGTTAGTGGCTTGCTCCAAGTCTTGATTCGTGGAGCTTTTGCACTGAACGAATAACGCCATCAGGAATACTCCAATACCTAGTAGGCGCATCTGGTTGGCTCTCTAGCCGCGCTGTGGTACATGTTTTCGGCCTTCATCGCATAGTCCTCCCCGCTGAGGCCTAGGATTTGGCCTATACGATGCCTATACATCCAGCTGTGATACTGCCCGTAGGCATGCCCGAGCAGCTCATGGGCAATGATGGCCGGTAACGTCCATCCGGCCGGTCCAAGTCCACAGGTTTGGAGCTCACTAGACTGATAGTACCATACACCTTGGTCAGCCAGCCGTATCCCAATCCATCGCTCGAGCTGATACGATGATCCGCGCAGTCCCCTGCCTGTCAATGCAACTGTGTACGTCTCCGGATCATTAACCAAGTCCATAAACCTGTTCCGCAAAACTGCATATTTCGAGCTCGTCTCCGTAGTGGTGACTGACTGGACGCAACCTTGTAGATCCAAGACTATGGATGCTCCTACCGCCTGGCCCGTCGCACTTGCGAGTGCGTCGCGACCCGCCCCTCTGAAACAAACACGTAGCCCGAACGGGTCCGAGAACGTGACTGGATCTCCGGCTGCAAAGCCGTACAAGTTGAACCCACCCGCCAGCCCGATCGGATCCTCCTGCGTGAACCGTCCACTCGCCGGATCATAATACCGGTTTCGCCGGTACATCTGCCCCGTGTTGTCCCGGCTGCCTTCGATGAGGCTGCCATTCCAGCCCCTGGGGCCATGCAAGCCCCGCGAGCGCGAGTAGAGGGTCTTCCACATGTACGGCGCCGGCCAGTCGATTCGAAAACAGTACAGCGGCGACGTCATTGGATTGGGGTACTTCCTGCAGAAGTCGGTTGGCGGGCTAGTAGTCGATGGATTCTTGTAGCCCGCGATGATCCCCATATCATACTGGCCCTGCCAGTTCGCGAGCGGCAAGATCAACGTGGGTTCGGGGAACACGGGCGAAAAGTTCACCCGCACGAGTCCCAACGGCGCATCGAGATTCGCGCCATGGGTGTAGACGACACGGCCGTAGGGCTCCTCGTCGCCCACGTAGTCGTTCACTTGCGCAGTGTCCTGCTCGAGTTGCGCGACGGTGGCCGACGTGGCGCCTGGGGAGCTGATCTCGTACAGGATCTGATCGCCATCCCACACGAACCGCGTGATCGCGTTGCGGCAGTGGAGCCCGCAATGAAACTCGCTTCTCGTCCGCACGAGGACGCGCCGTCCTAAGGCATCGTACCGGTACTCCTCGAATGCTGCCCGATCGTTGTAGTCTGGCGCGTAACCGTTATCGCAGAGGAGAGTCTGGATGACCATCAAGCACGAACGATGGTCCTGCACCCGCAACCGCCCGGCGGCGTCGTAGTAGGATGCGGTCCGTTCAACAAGCTGCTCGCCGTTGTAGGTGTTGTTGCTCCAACCGTCGGCCTGATAAATGTTGCCGGCCGCATCGTAGGTCTTGTTGCTCTCCGCCGAGTGCGGATTGCCACGGGCAGCAGCGTGCCACGATTGGAGTAAGCGGCCAGTGTTGGTTTGGAAGACGGTGCCATTCACGTCGACGGAGAAGCCCGTGTCCTCGACGTGCGTGGCGTCATACAGATTGCCCAGCGCATCGGGCAGATAGCGCTCGCTCGGCCGCGACGATGGATATTCACTCTGTCGCTGGAAACTGGATGACCACGCGAGAGGGCCGAGCCCGGTGTAGGTGAGGTTCGTCGTGTCCGCGCTGGTCCGGGTGCGAACAACCTTGTTCCGCGCGTCGTAAAACAGCGTGTCGGCGTGCGTGACTTGAGACCCTCCTACCCAGGCCTCCATGCGCAGGCTGTCGCGACCGTCGGCGTCATACGTGTACGTCACGCGGATTTCCGGCGAGCCGCCAAGGACGAACTCGCCTCGATCGAGCTGCGCCACGCGGTTCTCGAGATCGTATGTGTACTCGAATCCGTTCCCGAGCACATTGGTGACGGATCGCAACAGCCCCGTCGTCGAATAGTACTGATAGCCCTCGGTGTCGTTCGCCGAGCCTTGATAACGTGGAGCGATCGTAGAGGGATGTTTGAGACTTATGCGCCGGCCATCGAGGTCGTATGTGATCAAGAGACCGTAGACATGTACGGTCGTGTCGGTTCCTACGTACGGCAAGATTTTGAGAGTGTCCGCCGAGAGCGTGCCGTTCCGGTTATACCGGCGCCGGATTCTCGCCGCGGCGTTATCAGCCGTCAGGATGTTTCCGACGGTGTCGTAGGTAAATGCTTCGGTCTCACCAGCGATCGTCAGGCCAAAGGTGCCGTCATTCGGAACGGTCAAGCCGCCCGACGCGTCGGCGCGATAGCCTGGGAAGTACCAGATCTCATTCTGGGCGTGCGGATTCCATGGCCCGTAGCTGACGGATGGTTTGATGCGCTGCGTCAGGCGGTTGAGCGCGTCGTAGCTCATGTTGATCGTCAAGCGTGCACCACTCGTAGGGTCGTTCCGGCGGGTGAGGGCGCTCAGTACGTTGCCGGCGGGGTCGTAAACTGTGCTGTCGGCGGCGCCGTCTGGAGCGATCTCCTTGAGCCGCCGGCCTGCGGCATCATAGGTCCATTTCGTGGTCAGCGTGTCGACTGAATTCCAATTGGGCCGGACCCAGCGTCGCACGCTGTCCGGGAGACCTTCGGCATTGTAGTACGTCGCGACCCAGAGCGACTCGGCCTTCGTCAGCGAATCGGCGGCCCCGATCGGGTCATAGTAGTGAAGTCGCGGCCCGACGGATCTCGTCCGGGTCACGCGGTCAGCGAGGTCGTACCGGATGCTGTCTACTCGCTGGTACTGCGGCGAATCGTTGAGCGTGGGTGAGACAACGAGCGTGTCCCGCCCAATGTTGTCTTTGTAATAGAACGTCCAGAATCCGGAGGGCGTCTTCGTAGCGGCCAGGTTGCCGAGCGCGTTGTAGTTCACCGAATCCCGCGATGTGGGCAGCGACGGCGTGCGGATCGAGCGCAGCAGGCCGTTCACGCTATCAGGCCCACTGTAGTAAAAGAAGTCGGTCTCGCTCGACGCTCCCCGCCCGTCTTGCTGCCACTGCCGGTTCCCGTTGGCGTCGTAGGACATCACGACACTATCGAGCTCGGGCCGTACGATCTTCGTCACAAAGTCCCACCTCGAGTCCCACTCATAGCGCGTTATCGCGGAGCGGCCATCGCCCAAGGGATTCAAGGCTGTATCCGCGAGGATATTCCCTCGCGCGTCGTAGCCTGCCCGGGTGACGAACTGATTCGGCGCCTGTACCTCGGTAACCAGCGCGGGCCAGCGGGAGTCCTCGCGTTTGAGCAGCGTCTGGTAGCCCAGCGCGTTGACGATGCGTCGCGGCGCTCCGAAGCTGTCGAGCCAGAACGCCGTGGTGTCGTTTGTAATGTCAGTCCGCGGTCCGTTCAGGCTCGTGTAGACGAGTGCGGTATCGACGGCTGCGGTGAGTCCGATGCTCTCGGCGGGTCGTAAGCGTTGGACGATGGGTGTTTGGCCTGTCCCGAGCGGCAGACTGTCTGCGATAAGCTTGCCGCCTGCATCGAAGGCGTAGAAAGTGGGGTTGCCGCGCCGGTCAGTGCGAGAGGTGATGCGGTTCGCGAAATTGGCGTCGTAACCGAATCCCACGCCTGTGCCGTCCGGATCAGCAATTGCCGTAACTTTTCCAGCCGGGTTGGTCAGCGTTGTCGTGCGGTTCCCGGGCGGCGCCGTAACATTTGCGAGTCGCGTCGCGCAGTCGGTAGGTGACGCGTAGTTGAAGGTATAGGTGGCCCCGGACCCGGCCGGCGGCACGGTTATCGTGCTCAAGCGACCACAGCTCTGGTCATACGCAAAATCGGTCCGGTGGCCGAGCCTGTTAAGAGTGAAGATGTGCTTGCCGGTGGTTGCGCTGATGTGCACGCGGACGCCATGTGGTGCGCGGCGCACGTAATCTGTGCCACTGCCATCGAGGGTATCGGGCCGCGTTGGGTTAGGAGTGGTGTAAAGATTGCCCCCGACAGGGGAATACACCCGGGCACTGCCATCTCCGAGAACCATGAGTTTGCGACCATCGGGAAGCCAGAAAAACTGTTCAAGGCCCGCGAGCCACCATCCCGCTCCGAACGGGCTGCCACTCCGATTCACTATGACCAGTTCGCCAGTAACCCTCGTTCGTTGGCTGTCGGTGGGGGCGGGGTACCAATTGATGATGTCGAGTGTGTAACCATAGACTCCGGTCGCGAAGCTCAACCCGTCGAAGCCGAGTGCGACACGCCGCGTCTGTCCGGGCGCCCACTGACCGCCGAGCCACTTTGTCCTGACCTGTGGCGGACCAATCCAGACAGTGCCGGTGACGCTGTCGGGAACACCTGCCGTGGCAGGCAATGTCACATTCACTGCGACAATCGGGTACGGATGAGCGGTTTGGCTGTTGTAGAGCAGCGTGGGTGTGCGCGGCTTGTTCATTGTGCGGGTCGTCGGGAGTGCGTGGACGATGCGTAGGTCGCCGCACTCCGAAGCCGCAGC
>WNGJ01010922.1_pt1 | contig 16924 bp, 21 predicted proteins | sample 5400611 | NCBI WGS metagenome assembly WNGJ01 (sample SAMN13153375, study PRJNA577476) | soil metagenome | isolation source: 40 cm soil or saprolite under Garry oak tree replicate 1 | place: USA:California | collected 2016-06-15 | reverse complement strand
ATACCAGATCATCGCGCTGATTGCGCGGTGGAGGCGGACGGCGTGCACGGGCGGGTGCGGTTTTGGTCACCGCCAGCCGTCAGCCCTACGCGACAGGGCCGATGATCGCGGCGGCAGGTGCAGGCCATGCGTCAACTGCGGGCCCGGGCCCGGGTCGGATCGGAGGCTGCGGGCACCCGGGTGGTCACGGCGATGGATCACGGTGGCACGGTTGACGGCCGCGTGGCTTGTTTCGTTCATGGTGGTGAGTGAAGGCCTGCGGGAAGTTGCCCTGCGCCTCGCCGGCCGGCCCGATTTCCGGCGAACAGGCCCAACGTGGTTGGCGTAAGTGAGCATCTTTTCGAAGACGTACTGGCCCTCGGCGGTGCGGCCAGCCTGGGTCAGGGCCTCCACGTACCAGAACGAGCACAGGTTGAACGTGGCCTCGCTGCCGGGCAGGCCGTCCGAACCGTCAGGCTCGTAGCGCCGAACCAGGCTGTCGCTGACCAGTTCCTCGCCGATCCGGGTGGACAGGAGCCGCGGGTCGGTTGGGCCGGCGAACTTGACCAACGGCATCACCAGCAACGACGCGTCCAGCGTGGTGCCGCCGAAGTGCTGGACGTAGGCCCGGCGGTCCGGGTTCTAGCCTTCCCGCTGCATGGTAGGAGGAATTGGCTATGTCCCGCCACTGGGCGATGGGGGCGGCCCGCCACCCTCGCGGCCATTGCCGCGAGCACGACGTGCGGCCGCGCCGTGCCCTTGGCGCCGAATCCGCCTCCGACGTGTTCCGACAGGACGTGCACGGAACCGGGGTCAAGCGAGAACAGGGCGGACATGCTCTCCCGGACCGAGTAGGCGCCCTGGTTGGAATCGAAGACCGTCAGCTGGCCGCCGCTCCACGTCGCCGCCGCGGCGTGTGGCTCCATTGGGTTGTTCTGCTCGGCCGGGCGCGGCCGGGGTACTCGTCCCAGCGGGCTAATTGCACTTAATTGCACGGAAGATCAACTATGGCCCGGAACGATGAAGGCCCAGGCTCGGTCCCGCTCGCCCTCGGCCGCATCACGCTCACCTGCGCGAAGGTGGTCACCACCCATCTGAAGGCCAGCAGGCACTGGCAGGCCGTCTCCGCGGGGACCGGCTCCAAGGGCGAGCGGGACGACGCATGGGCGTGGATCGCCACCGCCAGCCCGCGGCACTGGCTGCTGATCCGCCGCCACCTGGCCACCGGCGAGTGCGCCTACCACTACTGCCACGTTCCCGCCGGCCAGCCCGTCTGCCTGAAACGGCTGATCACGGCCGCCAGGCTGAGATGGCCGGTAGAAGAGGGCTTCGAGTTCGGCGGACTACCTCGGGCTCGATCAATCCCAGGTACGGTCTCTACACCGAGTTGCAGTTAACCTCTGGCATCGGGCTGCTCATCGCAGCGCGCATCGTCGGTGGACTGGCGGCGGGGTTTGTTACCGGGACCGCCACCGCTGCCCTGGCCGAGCTGCAGCCGCGCGGGGACCGCCAGGCCGCCGCGGTGGCCGCCTCCTGGAGCACATGGCTGGACTCGGCCTCGGGCCGCTGATCGCCGGGATCTTCGCCGAGTACGTGGCCATGCCGACCCGCAGCGTGTTCTGGGCGTACCTGGGCGTCTGCGCGCTATCGCTCGCCGCGATCGCGGTGATCCCCGAGACGGTCCGCAATCCCGACCGCGCGATCAGCATCCGTCCCCGTCTCAGCGTCCCGCCCGGCATGCGGGCGGTCATGACCGGGGTGTGCCTCGGTGTGTTCGCCGCGTTCAGCATCCTCGGGTCCTTCAGCAGCCTGGTGCCCACATTCCTGCACGGAATCCTCAGCGTGCACAACCTCGCCCTGATCGGCGCGATGTCCTTCCTGATCTTCATCATTGCCGCGATCAGCCAGGCGGTCTCCGCGAAACTGCCAGCCCGACGCAGCGTGAGCGCCGGGCTGCCGCTGCTGCTAGTGTGCCTGGCCGCGCTGGAAACGGCGCTATTCGCCAACGCGCTGTGGCTGTTCCTGGCCGGCACCATCGTCGGCGGTATCGCTGTGGGACTCATTTTCCGCGGCGGCCTGAGCGAGCTCAACCGGCTAGCGGAGCCGCGGCACCGGGCCGCCGTCGTGTCCACATTCTTCGCCGCCGCCTACCTCGGCCTGGGCCTGCCCGCCGTCCTGACCGGCCTCATCTCCCAGCTGGCAGGGACCGTGGACGCCAGTGCCTGGACCTCCGGGCTCGTGGTCGCCATCGTGCTGGCGGCCATCTTCGTAGTCCTGCGCACCTTCGGCGCAGCGCCCGCCCCCGCGCCGCCCTGCACACCCAGCGACAGCTGATGCAACCCGCAGGAACTGGCCTTGGTTTCCCCTCGTAGCACATCGCCTTAAAGGAGGACGGCGATGGCGGAGACGCGCAGGAACAGCCACAATGGCGCTCGCCGTCTGCGCCATCGCCGCAGCCCGGGCACGTCGGCGAACCGACACCAGGCCGCGCCCCAGGCCAGTCCCGACAGCCTCGCGCCCAAAGATCTCGCCCAGATCCCGCTGACCATCGTCGAGATCAAACGCCTGCTCAACGCCGCCACCGCCACACCCCGATCCATCCGGCCCGCCGCGCGATGCGGGCGCGGCGGCGCCCGGCGCAGCCGGGCTCGCAGGGCGCGGCGGGACAGCTGCCCGAATTTTCACGCCGCAGCGGCGTCACCCCGGGGCACGATGACTCATTTGCGGGTGATCGGCCTGGCGGCTTGCGTCGGCTGCCGCTTGCCTGGCGGCATCGGCACCGAAGCCGACCCCGATGGCCTGGTCGTCGCTGCGCTGTTCGGCATGGACGAGGTCGGCCAGCACCTGGCGGTCGGCAGCAGTGGGCTCACCGCCAAGGGGTAGTGCCCGCGGATAGAGCGAGCGGGTAAGTACCGGGTTCAGTTCTGCGGCGTACATGCTGATCTTTGCTAGCAGGAGGAGGAACGCGACGATGCCAATTACCGAACCGAATGCGCCGTAGGTCGCTGAGGCGTTCCTGAGCTGGTGCGTCACCAGCCCCGTTCCGATCGTGATCAAGGCTGTGAAAGCAACCGCGCCGAGGATGGCTCCGGGAAGCATGCGACGCAGCGGCACGGTCTTCGCGGTCAGCAGCACGAAACTGGCGAAGTAGAGCCCGATGTTGACAAGCAGCAGGCCCACGAGCAATGGGACCCGGACGAGATAACCGGAACCACCGGTGGTTGCATAGCCAGTTACGAAGGCATTCAGGACAAATGCTCCTCCAATTGTCAGCAGACCGGCGAGGCTGCGCCCGAGGCGGGGCAGGAAGCCGGTGCGCTGCGTCTGGGGGATGTTCCACACAGTGGCCATTGCCTGCTGCGCCGTCTGGGTCACTCCTTGTGCGCCATAGACTAGGCCGATAAGGCCGATGACCAGGCCGAGCGGGCTTCCGGGCAGCACGCTGCGGCTTGCAGGTTTGAAGCTTGAGCCCACTACGGGAAATTCATGGAGCGTGCTGATAACGCTGGAGCTGATGGACCGCTGGCCGATGAAGCCGAGCACGGTAACTAGGACGAGTAGCAGGGGAAAGATGGCGGTGAAGGCGTACCATGCGAGGCTGACCACGAGCAGGTTGGCGTTGTCATCGCTGAACTTCTTCACGACGCCGTAGGACACGCCGGCCCAACGCGTCCGCCGCTGCCAGCCATCCAGTCCAGCCACTACCTTTTGCACAGGCCCAGCCGGATTCACGGCGCCGCCCCGGCAATAGGGCAGACTGCTGCTCGCGGTGCGGAAGTCTTTGGTGTTGACCTCGTGGCAGTCCTGGTCACTAAGGTCGCCTGCCCGCGCACGGCACTCTCCTTCCTTCGTTTCACCTGTGCAAACATCCGAAGGCGCTTTCTTCGTTGGCTTATGCGCGTGGGAGACGGCGACCGTGGTGGCGGCGATGATACTCTCGGCGGTCATCTGCAGCGAGCGAGCTGACCTCCGCCGGATGGCAACAGGCTGTCGATCAGCACGGCAGGAGGCTGAGCCTAGGCCCACCGGCGTCGCCTTCCGTCAGCCAGCGGATCGTGTACGCGAGCACTCCGCCGATGCAGGCGACGCCGACGATGACCCACGTGACGTAGTCGTTGGCCACGGCGCTCTGGATGCTCCAGCCGCCGGATCAGCGGCATCGCGGGCCGAAGCACGCCAGCGAGCCGCTGTAGCCGCCGGGCATACAGGGCCAGGCCAGCCAGCACGAGCGGGCACGCGGCGGAGCTGACGCCGGTGAGCACGTCAGACGCGGTGCCGCCGCCCAACTCCGGCGGATACGGCATCAGCGTGCGAGCGGTTGCCATGCCGGACAAGACGGTGCGGTTATAGCCAGCCTGATCGGCGAACCTCTCCGCCGCGCTGTGCAGAGCTGGTCTCGGGTGCGGCGCGAATGCCAGCGCCAGCGCGGCTAGCAAGAGTGGAGCCGCATGCACGATCATGGTTAGAGGTGTCCGCTGTTTCGCCCGATCGGTCTCACTGGTCTCCTCGCTGGCTTCTCCGCCATCTGCCGGTCTTCAGCGGACGGATACCCGAGACCGAACAAAATACCGCTGGCCGCCCGCTCAGTTCCTTTCTCGAGTTCTCCGGCGGCGGCTCAACCTCGTGCGGCCGCTGGATCTACGCAGGCTGTTACGGGGACGGCGTCAACCACACCGCACGCCGAACTGTTCAGGAGTACCGCCACTGTCCATGGCCAGGAATGCCCGATCCCCTGGGCTCGCCCGATCGATCAGCGGCTCAGGCCGGAAGAATCCATCGGCCGCTGCCATGACTCCAGTCAAAGCACCGGAGGATGCCTCCGGCCAGAGGCTGAACGTCCCCCCGCGCCGGGCCTTCGGCCTCTGACGGCGCCGCGCCGGCATGCCTAGCGTCGGGATAGGAGAGCGGGCCACCTGCGAGGAGGGCAACGTGAAGCGAGTCGTGGTGCTGGGCGGCGGGACAGCCGGCACGATGGTGGTGAACAAGCTGCGCCGCAAGCTTGATCGCGCGCACTGGCAGATAACCGTCATCGATCAAACCGACCGGCACCTGTACCAGCCCGGCTTCCTTTTCATACCGTTCGGCGATTACCAGACGTCCGATGTAGTGAAGCCGCGGAGCCGGTTCATCCCGGACGGGGTCGAGTTCGTGCTCGGCGAGATCGACCGCGTCGACCCCGATGCCGACGAGGTGCTGCTGGCCAACGGACGTCGCTTCGGGTATGACTACCTGATCGTCGCGACGGGAACGACGCCGCGGCCCGACCAGACGCCCGGGATGCTGGGCACGCTGTGGCGGCGGTCCGTCTTCGACTTCTACACCCTGGACGGCGCGACCGAGCTCGCTAGCGCGCTCGCCGGCTTCGACGCGGGCCGGATCGTGGTGCACGTGACCGACATGCCGATCAAGTGCCCGGTCGCTCCGCTCGAATTCACCTTCCTAGCTGAGGCCTACTTCCGGCACCGCGGTATGCGCGACCGGGTTGAGATGACCTACGTCACGCCTCTGCCTGGCGCGTTCACCAAGCCCATCGCGTCGGCGCAGCTCGGCTCGATGCTGGACGAGCGGAAGATCAGGGTCGAGCCCGACTTCATGGTCGAGCGCATCGACGAGGAGACGAAGACGCTGATCTCTTACGACGAGCGAGAGGTACCTTTCGACCTTCTTGTCACGGTGCCGCTGAACATGGGCGCTGACTATGTCGCCCGGTCAGGACTCGGCGACGAACTGAACTACGTCCCGGTCGACAGGCACACGCTGCAGTCCAAGGCTTACGAGAACATTTTCGCCATCGGTGACGCGAACGACATTCCGACGTCCAAGGCGGGTTCGGTCGCTCACTTCTCCGTGGACGTGTTCACCGGCAACTTCTGCCAGCACGTCGCGGGCAAGCCGATGACCGGGAGTTTCGACGGACACGCCAATTGCTTCGTCGAGGCCGGCGACGGCAAGGGCATGCTGATCGACTTCAACTACGACACCGAGCCGCTGACCGGCAGCTACCCTGTACCCGTTCTCGGGCCATTCGGACTCTTGCGGGAGAGCACCGCGAACCACTGGGGAAAGCTGGCCTTCCGCTGGATGTACTGGCACCTCTTGCTGCCCGGCCGTCCCACTCCGCTTCCGGCTCATATGTCCATGGCCGGCAAGCACAAGCCAGAGCAGATGAAGGAGGGGTCATGACCGTCACCACCATCGGACCGCCCGTGTTCACGTGGACGCCGAGGGCTTCCTGACCGACTACAACGAGTGGAACGAGGACCTGGCGAGGCAGCTCGCCGCCCAGATCGGCATCGAGCTGACGGACGCGAATTTCACGGTGCTCAGGTTCCTGCGGGCGGACTACGCCGAGCAGGGCGAGACCGCGACGTTGCGGCGCGTCGCTACCAGGAGCGGAATCCCGATCAAGGACCTGTTCGCGCTCTTCCCCGGCAAGCCCGCCAAGAAGATGGCGTACATCGCCGGGCTACCCAAGCCAGTCGGCTGCGTATAGCCGCCACGTTGGCAGCCGGCGATCGTGCCGGCGGAAGGAGAAATGAGCCATGACCATCAGCCAGACAGCGCCTGCGATTGTCCCCGACTTCGGCGACGACGCCGCCTCAGGGCGCAAGCTCGCCATCATCTGCTCGAAGGGCAATCTGGACATGGCCTATCCCGGCCTTATCCTGGCCAATGCCGCTCTCGGCGAGGGTGTCGAGGTCGACCTGTTCTTCACCTTCTGGGGCTTCGACATGATCACCAAGTCCCGGATGGGCGACCTGAAGTTCACCATGCTGGGTAACACGGCCACGCACATGCCTCAGGGCATTGGCGGCCTGCCAGGCATGACCGCGATGGCCACGCACCAGATGCGCAGGCAGATTCACGACGTTGGCGTGCCTGACGTGCCCGAGTTCCTCGCCCAGATCGTCGATTCCGGCGGCCGTCTCTGGGCGTGCCGGCTGTCGGCCGAAATGATGCACCTGGACGAGAGCGACTTCTACGACAAGGTCGAGGGGATCATCAGCGCCTCTGAGGAAAGGAGGCCGCGATGAGGCACTTGATCTGGGCAATTCCCGTCGCGTTCGTCTGCATAGCCTTGTTCGAGGCGCATGACAACATTTGCCGGCTGCGCGCGATGGCGCGTATGTCGCGCGGCTGAGCCGCCCGACTCTGGAGACCGCCACATCACTGTTCAGGGAGGCGGCCAGGATGAGGCAGAACGTGCGACCCGTCCGGATGTCGTCACTGGCCAGGCTCGCCCGCGGGGCGCCGAGCAGGCCGGCAGGTACAAGGTGCACGCGACGCTGCTGGCGGCCGACGGGCTCTTCCCGAAGGCGTTCAGCTGGACCGACCGACACCACTATCACCGGCCTGACCGTGTTCACCGACCTCGTCGACCTTACGGTGGTGACTGTGGCGATTCCTTACCTGTTCACCGTCGCCGGGTTCCCGATGAGGCGTAAGTCTCTTATTCCTGCCGGGCCGGCCGCGCGGCCACTGGCAAGCCCGGCCGCCATGTCTGCCCAAGCTCGGGAAGCAACGTCATGACATTCACCGTCAGGTCAGAGGTAGGCAAGCTCCGGCAGGTCATCGTGCACAGGCCAGGGCTCGAGCTGTCCAGGCTTACTCCCCATAACATCGCCGAGTTGCTGTTCGACGACGTCATGTGGGCTAAGAAGGCGAAGGAGGAGCACGACGCGTTCGTCGAGGCCCTGCGCGACAAGGGCGTGACCGTGCACTACTTCGGCCAGCTGCTCGGCGAGACCCTGTCGCTGCGCGAGGGACGAGAGTTCGTGCTTAACCGGATCTGCACCGCCGAGAACCTCGGCCCGAACCTCGTCGCGCCGGTCCGCAAGCTGCTCGATGAACTCGACGGGCAGGCACTGGCGCAGTACCTCATCGGCGGCGTACTCAAGGCGGACCTGCACCCGGGCCGCCTGCGCAGCTTGCGCTGGGACATGCTGCGTTCCGATGACTTCATCTTGCCGCCCCTGCCGAACCATCTCTTCCAGCGCGATAACTCCTGCTGGATCTACGGCGGCGTCTCGGTCAACCCGATGGCCAAGCCGGCCAGGCAACGCGAGACCTTGCATAGCAGGGCCATCTACCGGTACCACCCGATGTTCGCCGGCCAGCCCTTCGCCAGGTACTACGGCGACGATGATGAGCCGCATCTGCCTGCCACCGTCGAAGGCGGAGATGTCCACGTCATTGGCAACGGTGCCGTGATGATAGGGATGGGCGAGCGCACCACGCCGATGGCGGTTGAACTGCTCACCAGCGCGCTCCTGCGCGCCGGCGAGGCACGCACCGTCATCGCGGTTGAGCTTCCGGCAACCCGGGCCATGATGCATCTCGACACCGTGATGACCATGATTGACGAGGCGACCTTCGTCCGATATCCGTACCTCGACCGGCGCCTGCGCTCGTGGACGCTGACAGCAGGCGACGACGTGACGGGCATCATCGTGACCCGCAACCACGATCTCTGGCAGAGCATCGCTGAGGCCCTGGCCGTGGAGAAGGTCACGGTGCTGACGACAGATGAGGACATGCGCGCGGCCGAACGAGAACAGTGGGACGACGGGACCAACTACCTGGCCGTCGCGCCTGGAGTGGTATTCGGCTACGAGCGGAACGTTCCCACCAACACGATGCTGCGCATGCACGGCATCGAGGTCATCACCATCGCAGGCAGCGAACTGGGCCGCGGACGTGGCGGGCCGCGGTGCATGACCTGCCCGATAGAGCGCGACGCGGTGTAAGGCCCTCGCGGGCTGGCGGACGGCCTGCCAGCGCGGGACGTTCGGCCCTCGTGCGGCGGGATCAGGCGGAGTGTGATCGAGGTGAGGACCTGCTAGCGGGCCAGGAGGGGAGGAAGTTATGTCGCACGTCGACGCGGCGAGTGATCAGGCGCGCATCGTCGTCGGTGTGGACGGTTCCGCCGCCGCGAGGGCGGCGCTGGACTGGGCGATCCGTCGCCAGGGTTGGCACGGGCAATGGTGATCGGAGATATCCATGGGCGTATTCGAGGCTCCTTCTGACGAACTGCCGACGCCGGCCAGCACGCCGGAGCGGATTTCCCGGTTTGTCGTCGAGGCCGCGGTCAACGCACCCTCCGTGCACAACACGCAGCCGTGGTGGTTCTACGGCGAGGAGCACGAGATCGGAATGCACGCGGACCGCGAGCGCAGGCTGCCCGTTGCCGATCCTGACGGCAGGGAAATGCTCGTGAGCTGTGGTGCCGCGCTCTTCACCGCCCGGGTGGCGCTGCGGTCCCTCGGCATCGTTCCGCACGTCAGGGTGCTGCCCGATCCCGATCTTCCAGACCTGGTGGCGAGGATCACCTGGAGCGAGGTGAGGCAGTCGGCCGACTACGAACGCGAGCTGTACGCCGAAATCCGCCGGCGCAGGACGCATCGCGGCGGATTCGACACCGAGCCGTTGCCAGCGGGCATCCTGACCGCCGTCGCAAGCGAGGCAGCGAAGGAGCAGGCGACGCTGCGCATCCTGAGCGACGAGGCGGAGCGGAAGGCGCTCGGCGCCGTCGTCGACGCTGCGGATTTCGCGCTCCGCCAGGACAGGGCCAGGGCGCGCGAGGAAGCCAGCTGGGCACCTCCGCCGGGAAGCAAACGACGTGACGGGGTCCCGGCCACTGCCTATCCCGCGAGGCCTGAGCGCATCGAGCCGCACTTCGCCGGGCGTGACTTCGCCCGCGGTCACGGATGGGGCCTGCCCCCAGGAGGTCAGAGCCGGCTGCCGCGGTCCGCTGGCGTGGTCGCCTTGCTAGCGACCGGGGCCGACCGCCCAGATGACTGGATCGGCGCTGGCCGGGCGCTGCAGCGAGTCCTGCTCTTCTTGTCGGCCTGCGGTCTCAGCGCCGCGCTGCACAGCCAGCCACTGGAGATCGTGCAGCTCCGTGATTTCATCCGACTGCACTTCGCGGGCGGCGCGCATCCCCAGATGCTGCTTCGCTTCGGCGCGACCGAGCAGGATGCCGTCAGCGTCCGGCGCCGGTCGACGACGCGCTTCTCTGAGCGACGCGATCGCGCGCCGGGGCCTCGCGCCCCGGGCCGAAGGTCCCGCACCGACATGACCATCAGCCGTGGCTGCCGCCCTGGCCTGGCGGGGACGATCGCAAGAGAAAGCGGAAGCCTGCCAGGCGCGAGGAGGACGAGATGACGGTGCGAGTCGGTATCAAGGGCTTCGGGGCGAATCGGCCGGGCCTTCCTGCGCAGGTCACTGCAGCTCGAAGAGATCGAGGTCGTTGCGATCAACGACATCACCGACGCCAGAACCCTGGCGCATCTGCTCGAGTTCGATTCGACCTATGGTCGCCTCGAGGGGCCGGTCAGCTACTCCGCAGGCGCGATCAAGGTCGGCCGCCGGACGGTCGCGGTCCTCGCGCACCGCGACCCCGCGGAAATCGACTGGGGCGACCTCGGCGCCGAGATCGTGGTCGAGTCCACCAAGTTCCGCTCCAGGGACGATGCCGCCCGTCACCTCAAGGGCGGCGCGCGCAAGGTGCTGCTCGCGGCTCCTTGGCAAGGTGCTGAATGACGCCTTCGGCCTCGTCAGCGGCTTCATGACGACCGTGCATGCTTACACCGGCGACCAGCAGCTGCTCGGCGCTCCGCACAACGACCTCCGTCGCGCCCGCAGCGCCGGCCTCAGCATCGTGCCCACGACGACCGGTGCCGCGAGGGCGACCGGCCAGGTGATACCCGCGCTGGCAGGCCGGCTCGACGGCGTCGCCGTGCGGGTACCCGTCGAGGACGGCTCGCTGACGGACCTGACCGCCGTCCTGGCCAGGCCAGTCACGGCCCCGCATTGCGCTGGGCGATTAGGCAAGCGCAACTCACCGGCGACGGCGTGGAAGCCGTCATCGTCTGGCAATTTCCGGTCATCGGCGCCAGTTACGGCTGGGCGGGCGTAGCTGTGACCGAGGGCATGGACCTGCGGGCCATCGCCGAGAAGACCCTTGCCGAGGCCGTTGACGAGGCCGCCGGACCCGAGCCGGCCCTAGCCGTCGAGCAGCGGGTGGTGGAGGGCTACCCGCCGAGCGTGCTGGTCGGGGAGTCAGCGAACGCCGACCTGCTCGTGGTCGGCAGCCGGGGTCACGGCACGTTCACCGAGGCACTGCTCGGCTCGGTGAGCCAGCACTGCTCGCACCACGCGCGGTGCCCGGTCGTCATCGTGCGCCGCTGACAGCACCTGCGCGGCGATGCGGGACCAAGGACCTGCGGAATGCGGACCCCGTACCCTACAGGCGCTGATCGACGCATCGCGGGACGGCATGCCCGGTGGTCATCGTGCCCGCCGGCCGGTGAGCCACTGGGGGATGACCAGGACGCCCGTGGCGCACCTGGCCTCTCGTAGCCCGCGGCTGGTGCGCTATGCCAGGTCACGCAGCGGCACCCGCCATTCGAGTTCGGTGCCTCCGCCTGGAGCCTCGCGGTCCTGCATGCTGCCGCCGAACTTCGCGGCGCGCTCGGCGAGGTTCGCCAGGCCGCTCCTGCGGCTCGTTGGCTTGATCCCCGTGCCGTTGTCGCGGACGAGCAGTACCACGTCCCGCCCGGCGTCGACCGAGACATCGACGGTGGTCGCTCGCGCGTGCCTGGCGGCATTGGACAGGGCTTCGCGCAGAGCGAGCACCATGTTCTCGGCAATCTCGGCTGGCAGCGCGTCGATCGGCCCGGCCAGCCGGACTGCGGGCGCGAACCCCAGCGGGCCGGCGGATTCCTCGACGACCTCCGCGATCCTGGATCGCACCCAGGGTGCCGAGGATGGATCGTGCGCCTGCAGTTCGAAGATCACGGAGCGAATGTCCCTGATCGTCTCGTCGAGCGCGTCGATCGAGGAGTTCACCCGCCGCGCGGCCTCCCGGTCGGGAATCTGCGCGACCGCGCCCTGCAGTGCCATCCCGGTGGCGAAGAGCCGCTGGATGACCTGATCATGCAGGTCGCGAGCGATCCGGTCGCGGTCAGCGAACAACGCGAGGCGCTGCGCGTCCTGACGGCGCTCCGCCAGCTCAAGCCCGATGCCTGCCTGCGCCGCGAAGGTGGTGACCATCTCGACGGCGCGCGGCGGCAGCGGCATCGACCCGCTCAGCCGTCCCGCTGTCAGCACGCCCCGCACGTCGCCGGGCGGCCCGAGCGGAAAAACCACGGCCGGGCCCAGATGCAACCGCTCGCGGGTCACCGGCGCGACCCGTTCATCATTGCTGAAGTCATCGATGGCGAGCGGCTTGCCGCTGGCCATCACCTTGCCCGAGACCGAACCCTGCGTCCGGAGAAGGAGCCCGGCGGCGGACTCCGCGCCCGCGCCCGCGGCGTGCTCGATGATGAGTTGCTTCCCGGCATCAGCCGGGAGCGCGAGGACCACGAGATCCGCGCCCGACATGGCCAGCGCCTGCCGGGTGACGAGCTCGAGCACGGCACCGGGCTCGGCTTCCGACATGAGCATCTGCGTGACCTCGGCGTTGGCCGCCAGCCACTGTTGCTGCCTGCGAGCTTCGGCGTACAGGCGCGCGTTGTCGATGGTGACGCCCGCCGCGGCCGCCAGCGCGACGACGAGAGCTTCGTCGTCCTCGTCAAAGGCGCCGCCGCCACGCTTCTCGGTGAGGTACAGGTTCCCGAAGACCTCATCACGGACCCGGATCGGTGCCCCGAGAAACGAGCGCATCGGCGGGTGGCCGTCGGGGAACCCCGCTGACCGCGGGTCGCTGCCGATGTCGGGGATGCGCAGAGTCCTGGGATTAGTGATCAGCTCGCCGAGCAGGCCGCGTCCTTCTGGCCAGTGCGGAATCTGCGCGATCTGCTCGTCGTCGAATCCCACGGGCACGAACTCGATGAGCCCGCCCGCCTCGCCCACTACTCCCAGCGCACCGTAACGGGCGTCGACGAGCCCGACCGCCGCGGTCACGATCCTGTGCAGCGCCTGCTCAAGCTCAAGCTCGCCGCCGACCGCGACGACGGCCTCGAGCAGCGCGCGTACCCGGTCGCGCGTGTCGAGGGCCGCCTGCAAGCGGACTTGGAGCTCACCGAGCAGTTCATCCAGGCGCAAGTGCGGGAGCAGCGGGCCTGACCCCTCCACGGGCAACTCCAGAAGCGCTGGCGGTACCTACAGACAGATGGTACGCCGGGCCGGTGGGCGACCGGCGACAACGGGCCCAACGGCGGCGAAACATCGCGTTCTGACAGGGACCTCCGTCCCGCGCCACGATGACCGACCGCACTGGCCGTACCGGCCCGCGCAGGGGAGAGTAGCGTTCATGGCGTCTCGGCATGCATCGCCACCGGCGAGCCCGCCGATCGCGTCCGTCGACATCATGAGCGCCGCGGCCATGAGCGTTCCGCAGCCGCTGACTCACCTGGCGACCACGGCCGACGGGCTGTCCGCCGCTGAGGCGTCGAGGCGGCTGTCGGTCGCCGGGCCGAACGCGGTCCGTTCCCATCGGGCGCAATTCATGCCTGTCCTGCTGCGGCAGTTCCGGTCTCCCTTGCTTGTGCTCCTCGCCATCACGGCCGTGGCCTCCTACTTCGTCGGCGAGCGGAGCGATGCGCTGATCATAGGGCTGATCCTCGCCGCGTCCGTGGGCCTGGGATGCGTGAACGAGTACCGGGCGGAGAAGACCGCGGAAGCCCTCCACTCGCGGATGCAGCATCGCTGCATCGTGCGCCGGGCGGGCACGACATGCGGGCGCTGGCGGCAGCCGACGAACGAGATCTCGCCTTCCGTGGCCTGCTGGTGTTTCTCGATCCGCCGAAGGCCAGCGCCGCTGCCGCGTTGCGACGGCTGCATGACCTCGGCATCGAGGTCAAGGCCGTCATCGGCGACAATCCTGAAGTCAGCGCCAGGGTGTGCGCCGATCTCGGCTTGCCGGCCGGCACGCCGCTGACCGGGCACGACGTGGACAGCGCGTCAGACGCCGACCTCGCCGCGCTGATCAGCGCCGCCACGGTATTCGCCCGCGTCAGTCCCGAGCAGAGGGCGCGGATCGTGCGGGTACAGCGCGAGACCGGGAGCGCCGTGGCCTTTCTCGGCGACGGCGTGAACGATGCGCTGGCTCTGCACGCCGCCGACGTCGGAATCTCGGTGGACTCGGCGACCGATGTAGCCAAAGACGCTGCCGATGTCATTCTTCTCGAAAAGGACCTCCACGTCCTCGCGGACGGAGTCATCGGCGGCAGGCGTATCTTCGCGAACACCATCAAGTACGTGCTGATGGGGACGTCGAGCAATTTCGGCAATATGTTCAGCGCGGCTGGCGCCGCCGCTCTTCTGACGTTCCTTCCGATGCTGCCGTCGCAGATACTGCCGCCGCTTCATGCTCTTCTTCGGGCCGGTCAGCTCGCTCTTCGACTTCGCGACGTTCGGTGTCATGCTGTGGGTCTTCCACGCGGGCCTGACCCTGTTCCGCACCGGATGGTTCGTCGAGTCACTGGCCACGCAGACGCTGGTGATCTTCGCGATAAGGACCCGCCGGATTCCGTTCTTCCGAAGTCAGCCCAGCCTCGCCCTGCTGCTCGCCGCGCTGGCGGTGGTGACCGCCGGCGCCATCCTGCCGTTCACGCCCGTCGCAACGACGCTCGGATTCCGGCCACTGCCTGGCTTGTTCTTCGCCGTGCTCGCGTTGATGGTGCTGTGTTACCTGGGCTTGATCGAGGCCGGGAAGCACTGGTTCTACGGGCTGGCTGACACGCACGGCGAGCGGAGGGCTCGCGATCGGGCCGACCGGATTCAGCGACGGTCGGCCAGGTTCAGCACGGCGCACGCCGTCCGGCGAGTACGCCAGAAGGCCCAACGCCCGGGCCTGCGGAGGGCCGAACGTCCCGCTGATCCGAGCCAGGCTGCTCCTGTGCGCCGTGGCTAGGAGGCGGCAGCCTGGACACATGATCGCACGAGTGGGGGACAAGCTGGTGATAGATGACAATCGTGCCGGCCTGATCATCGCCGTCCCGCACGAGGACGGCACGCCGCCCTACATCGTGAAATGGCTCAGCGATGGCCATATCGCGATGGTTGTGCCCGATCATCACATGCGGGTCGAGCGGGCGGACGAGCGCCGTGCGCTGTCATGACTAAGGTCCCGTCCGGGAGGGACCGACATCCCTGCCGGAAATCGCGAACGCGGTGATCGTATAAGGGCCTGGCCGTCTTCTGGCCGACATGAAGCTCGAATACTGAGCAGGAGCCCGATATGAATCCGTCCGCCCTCATCCACCAGGGTTCACTGGCGATTGACTTGAACGGGTCCAGTAACGTGCTGCACTGGTCCTTCATCGATATCTCGGTCGCGAATCTGATCGTGATCGCCGTGATGGTGGTCATCTTCGGTGCCGCGCTCCTCATCCGCTTCCCGCACCGGCCTGGCACCGACAGCGCGGCCGATGAGCAGCGATCCGACGCGGCCACGGCCGCTGCCGCCGCTGACCCAGGCGATGCGGACATGTGGACCGCCAAGGTCAGGACGAAGGCGGCGCAGCTGCTGCCGCCGAAGAAACTGCTGCCTGACCGCCAGCCCGCGTACGTCTCGTCCTGGATCTACGTCTTTGGCGTGGCCAGCCTCGTCGCCCTCGGCATCGTGATCGTGTCGGGGTTCGGGCTCGCGCTCGGCGGCTCGGACTGGTGGCACACCAACGCCGTCGGGCACTTCTTCAACAGCGTGCACCTATGGTCGGTGGAGCTGTTCATGGCGTTCCTGGTCATTCACCTGTGGGGCAAGTTCTGGATGGCGGCATGGCGCGGCCGACGGGCGATGACGTGGATCACCGGCGTGATCGCCTTCGGGGCCTCGATCGTGACGGCGTTCACGGGCTACCTGTCGCAGGAGAACTTCGACTCGCAGTGGATCGCCACGAACGGCAAGGACGCCTTCAACGCGGTCGGCATCGGCTCGATCTGGAACGCGATGAACTTCGGCCAGATGTTCATGTGGCACATCGTGCTGATGCCGCTGGTGCTGGTCGTGATCGTCGGAGCGCACATCCTGCTGGTTCGGGTGCGCGGGGTCAGTCACCCGCTGCCCGAGCGCGCGGCGTGGGGCCGGGCGGCCCGCAAGGCCGCCGCCGACTCCGACGCCGGGCCGTGGCGCGGCCCGACCCGCCGCTACGACATCCTCAAGGAGGGCGCGATCGCGACGCTCGTGGTCGGGGCGCTGACCGTGGTCATGTCGGGAGTGCTGTCCTCGCCCGACGTGCCGCCGGTCACCATGCAGACCTGGGGCAAGGTCGCGCCGGTCGACCTGGTGTTCACGGCGTCCAGCGAGCTGAACGGAACGGCGGGCGCGGCCATCTACGGGCCCCCGTACAACAACGGGACCGACGGCGTCCAGCAGGTCGGGCCGGTGAACTGGCAGAAGGTGGCCGGAATCACCCAGCCGATCAACGCGGGGAAGGACTTCGTGCTGATCCCGCTGGGCACCCTGGCCAAGACGAGGCCGGCCCTGGCGTCGGCGCTGAGCACGTACAACGCCGCGTCGCCGGCCCAGCAGAACACGTGGGCGACCGCGTACGTCAACGCGACCACACCGGGCGCCAAGAAGGTGCCGTTCAACGGCGGGAACCTGAACCTTCCGGCTGCGGGGCCGGTGCCCGTGATGATGTCCTACGAGCTGGCCATGGCCAGGAGCGGGTCGCTCGACTCCGACCTGCTCGCGCAGCGGCAGTTCTTCGGCACCGACTTCACCAAGCCGCTGCTATTCATCGCGGACGGCGGCTACTACGGTGACCTCGCCACCAGTCAGCACCTCACCGGCGACCAGTGGGGCGTCATGAACGAGACCGGCAGCTACCCGGGCCAGCCGTGGCTGTGGCTGTTCCAGATGTGGTATCACGTGTCGCCGTTCCAGAACTCGGCCAGCGTGGACATCTGGGCGGTGTACCTCACCGGTATCGGCACGCTCCTGCTGCTGCTCATCCCGTTCATCCCCGGCCTGCGCGACATCCCGCGGGTGATCCCG
>WNGJ01005456.1_pt1 | contig 16928 bp, 12 predicted proteins | sample 5400611 | NCBI WGS metagenome assembly WNGJ01 (sample SAMN13153375, study PRJNA577476) | soil metagenome | isolation source: 40 cm soil or saprolite under Garry oak tree replicate 1 | place: USA:California | collected 2016-06-15 | reverse complement strand
AGGACGCCGACACATTGGCCTACGGCGTCTTGCTGAGCATCCTACAAGCCGGTCGCGAGGACACAAAGCCGCGCACTGTATCCTTGGTCTCGAGCCACCCGAGAATGCAAAAGATCTACGAGCGGTTCGGTTTCAAGAGGAACGGGCCAGACCGACCATTCGCTCTGGGTCCCCCCGGGCGCAACGTCCAGGTGCACCCAGACACTTCGAACTGGCTTGTGAATCTCGATTGGGGTGATAACGGCTTGCTTGGTCCCTTTCTCGGCCAGTTGCCCCCCTTTGCGATAGCCGCGTGATCTGCTGCCTGCAGGAGCGCCATGGATTTCAAAAGGAATACGAGGAGTATACGGAGTGAGGCTCGGCGCTGGCGCAGACCAAACTGTGAGGGAGAGAGGTAATTCATTTTTGTTGTTTTCTATTCCTCTGGATGCAAGATTCTTCCCGCTGCGAGATGATTCCTCGGAGACTTTTTACCTGCGCGAGTCGGCGCCCCTTTTCCGCAAAGCGGCTGAAAAGTTGCAGGTCCCGCCGACGGACTCACTCGCATTTGAGGATTCTGTTTCAAGGGTTCGGGGACAAGGGCAGCGGGCATGAAATGTCTAGGGATTGCCGACCGCCATCCTGGCCATGCTCGTTTTAATGTACCTACAGAGTCTAGTTCCGAACCTTGTCGATGCTTGCTTAGTCAGCTAAAGAAACCCTTCGCCTGAGATTCACAACAATTGCAATGAGCCCTTTCCGAATTCTAGTCTTGTCCAGTGTGCGGCCTTCACGAGCCTGGAGGATGGCTAATCGAATCACGCGAGAAGTGCCGGGCGCGGAAATCTGCGGGATCGTCCAACGACCCCTCCTAGAGCTTCCCCTTGCCCAGCAGTTGATCGTCAACGGCGGCACACACCCCGCTTTTTTCTCGCCCCGAGTGCTTTCAAATGCGAAGGTTTGGTTTCATTCTGTAGTGGAAAGACTGGCGCACTGGGTACTCTGGTGGGTCCACGGTTGTCCGCCGCATAGAAACGGTGTAAAGAAATTCACAATTGAAACGTTGGCGGAAGAATGTGCGCGAGCGGGATGGCCATTTCTGCTGGCCGCCGATGTCAACGGTGGCAACGTCTTAGACTTCGTCCGTCAACAAAGCGTCGACCTAGGTATCGTGCTGGGGGAACTTCCGCTGAGCCCAGAACTCCTGTTGATCCCACGACGTGGTACGATCCAAGCGTCGCAAAGCAAATCGGTGGGGGCTGAAGGCCTTCACATCAGAGTGGAACACCGCGCGAGAGATGTAGAGACCCCGTTTGCCATTGCTTCTCTCACGATCCCGCCGCAGTTTTACGACGGCTTACTAGCGTTGACACTCAAAGCAGATCTGATCACAGACGATCTCCTTGTACAAACCGCCAAGAGCCTGCGGGCCGGAGACACCACACAAGCATCAAAAGAGATAAGGGATTGGATGGACGAGATTTTGTCTCCCTATCTGACTCAGTTCGAACATGCGTCTGTTAACAGAGCGCAAAAGGAGCTTATCTGCCGGCGATGCCGCCCCGCTTGGAAATTGTTCATCGAGACATTGTTGCTTTGCTCTCCCCTCGTTGTTGCGCGGAACTGGCACCGCCGGTGGCGGGGCCGTTACCCGGTGCTTATTCTCACGCATCACCTGGTTACCGATCGGATTCACCGGATGGGCATATCGACAGAAATTTTCTGGCACCAAGTCCGCTTCTTACAAAGACATTATCGAATTGTCAGCTTATCCGAAGGCATCGAACTCCTGCGTTCGGGCGAGGTGAAAGTCCCTTGTGTCGCGCTTACCTTCGATGATGGCTATGGAGACAATTTTGTGAGTCTGCGAGCGGTGGCCGAGGAGACAGCAATACCGGTCGCGTTGTTTCTTGCAACACAACCGATTGAGAATCACCAGGAATTCCAGCACGACGTGGTGAGAGGTATCAGCGGGTTCTTCCCATTGACTTGGCACCAAGTCCGCTATTGGAATGTCACGGGGGGCGAGTTTGGCAGCCACACGCATACTCACTTCGACTGTGGCTACGCGGATCGAAAGAGACTAGAAGCAGAGATCATCGGATCCAAGAACATCCTGGAAAGTTATCTTACAGAGCGCGTTCGATTTTTCGCTTTCCCCTTCGGGGGCAGAAGCAATATCTCTTCAAAAGCGATGCAGTTGGCGGCGTTCACCTACCCCCATGTTCTATCTAATTTTGGCGGAGAGAATCTACCCGACACAGGGAGAAGCAAAGGACACCTATTTCGCAAAAACTTTTATTCGAATCTATGGGAACTCGAACTGGAATTGCAATCCGTTTTTGATCTGGTAGCCGCTAGACAGAAGTTCTCCCTTGGCCGGGCAAACTCTTCAAGCTCTCCGAACAGACTCATTGCCGCTTCAGCCTTCAACACACCCAGGAATGCTTCGTCTAGTTCCCGAATCGATGCCAGTCGACATCACAGAAGCCCTGTCCAGTAGATTCCACTCAGAACCGAGGCAAGAGCGTTTCCGGTGCGCTCAGCCCAGCCGAATGGAACATACAGAGGCAAGGGGGCTGATGAGCGCGCTGGAGTGGACGGTGATTCGGACAATGGCGGCTGCGGACAGCTCTCTGCGTCTGGGCCAAAACGTCGGTTTGGCCATCGTCTCCGGAGAAGACCAGGCGAGTTATACCCTCCATCCCGAGGAGGCGCGAATTCTGTCGCCACGCGCTTGCGGAAGAAAACGGGTCGAGTTCGCCTTAGGACGAGCTGCAGCGCACTTTGCCTTGAAACAGATCGGTTTTGAGAATCCTCCTCCCGTATTGCGTGGCCAAAAGGGAGAGCCCATATGGCCTGATGGAATCGTGGGCTCGATTACCCACTGTCATCCTTGGAGTGTTGCCGTTGCGGTCAAATGTTCGAATGGCTTTGCAATCGGCGTGGATTTAGAAACCATGGAAAGGATACAAGGAACGGATATCAGCGACCTGGTTTGCCGTGAGGCCGAACTCGACTGGGTTCGTGGTGGCGATTTCCAAGAGCGGCTCACCATGATTTTTTCGGCAAAGGAAGCTGTCTACAAGGCACTCTATCCCCTCTGCCGACGGTACATCGACTTCAAAGAAGTTGAGCTCACCTGGTTTCCTGAGCAGTACCGTTTCCAGGGCGAATTTTTAGCGCCCTTTGGCCCTAACCTTCCTCGGGGACAAGCATATGCAGTTCATTGTGGCTGCCACGCCGAATTGGTCTTCAGTTGTTTGATCCGTCAGTCCCAGTGAAAAGGGTATTCGTCAAGCGCCGAAATCTTGACTCACTCGTTCCACTGAGTTCTATCACAAGGACGCCTTGGCACCCCTGAAGGAGGAGTACGGTATGTGCAATATCCCAGCGGGCTTAATAGGAGAGCAAGCACCATTTAGGCATGCGGACCAGCAAAGGCTGGAAATCAGGCACTGCATGGAACAGGGCGATCCGCTAAACGCACTTGTCCCGCAGCTGGTAGCTGCTCAAGCGGCTGCGGTGCCAGACGCGCTAGCAGTGATGCAAGGAAAACTGTCACTCACCTACCGTGAATTGGATCAGCGGGAGCTCTGGCCATTCTCAAAGCAGGCGGCGCCTATCTTCCCCTAGACCCAAGCTACCCAAGCGAACGCTTGATGGTGATGCTGAAGGATGCAAAGACGCCCATTTTGGTGACCGGGCAATGCATGGCAGACGCGTTGCCGGAACGCCCAGAACACGTGGTCACCTTAGACCCGGAAGGACGATTGCCTTTCACTCAGAGCTCCGAGCCGCCTATCGCTAGAGCAAGGGGGGAAAATCTGGCCTACGTGATTTATACCTCAGGTTCAACCGGCGAGCCAAAGGGCGTTGAAATCACTCACGGGGCCTTGCTCAATCTTGTCTCCTGGCACCAACGGGCGTTCAGAATCACTCCGGACGACAGGGCAAGTCAGGTATCGGCTTTGGGGTTCGATGCCGCTGTATGGGAACTCTGGCCTTACCTTACGGCGGGAGCGAGCGTACATCTGTCTGATAGTGTCGCCATGAATGACCCGGAAGCAGTCCGCGACTGGCTTATTTCACAAAAGATCTCCATTTGCTTCCTGGCGACTCCTCTGGCGGAGCGCGTGATGACCCTGGAGTGGCCAAAGAAGGCCAGATTGCGCGTGCTGCTCACGGGGGCCGACACCCTCCACCACTATCCTCCGCGAAAGCTGCCGTTCCAGTTGGTGAATAACTATGGTCCTACCGAGTGCACGGTGTTGGCCACGTCAGGAACTGTTCTTCCCAATGAGCACCCGGACCGGTTGCCCTCGATTGGCAGCCCGATCGATAACGTGCAGGTCCATATCTTGAATGAAGGTATGCGGCAGGCTCCGATCGGAGAATCTGGCGAAATCTACATTGGAGGCGCGGGTCTCGCACGTGGTTATCGAAATCAGCCCGACTTAACCGCGGAAAGATTTGTTCCTGACCCCTTCAGTTCCGAACCAGGGGCGCGTCTCTTCCGGACAGGCGACCTAGGCCGTTATCTCCCAGATGGCCAGATCGCGTTTCTCGGCCGGGTCGACGAGCAAGTTAAGATTCGAGGCTTCCGGATCGAGCCGGCGGAAATCGTAAAAGTGCTCGACGAACACCCGGCCGTGCAAGCAAGCACTGTAGTGGCCCGTGAGGTCGAACCGGGCGACAAGCGCCTCGTTGCATATTTCGTGCCCGCTGCGAAGGCTCAACCGATGCACACGGAGTTGCGCAATTTCATTGCCGCTCGAGTGCCTGAGTACATGGTTCCGGCGACATTCGTGAAGCTGGAAACCTTGCCTCTGAATCCGAGCGGCAAGGTGGACCGCGCCGCACTCCCAGCGCCGAACGCGGAAAACACATTGCGCGATAGCAGTTTCGTGGCACCCCGAACACCCATTGAGGAACGCCTAGCGGCTATGCTGGCTTTGTTGCTCGACCTGGACCGAGTCGGCGTGGAAGACAACTTCTTTCTGCTCGGTGGCCATTCGCTGTTAGGCACCCAACTGATTGCCAGAGTGCGGGATGCGTTCGCGGTCGAGCTTAGCCTTCGCACTCTTTTCGATGCGCCGACGGTTTCAAAACTTTCAGCGCAAATCGAGGCGCTCCTCCTTGCCAAGCTGGAAGCCATGAGCGAAGAGGAGGCGCAGCTCCTTGCGAACGGAACCGAACCCGCAACCGCCGGGAGGCTTCCGGAATGACGCCGCACACTCAAACGGCCTTCCCCGCGAGCGAGTCGGACCGCACGCTGAGCCTCTATCATCTGCTTGAACCAGAGGTCCTCGCCGATCCCTATCCCCTTTTTCATCGCCTCAGAACCGAAGATCCGGTGCATTGGGATCCTTTTCTGCACGCCTGGGTGGCGACCCGCTACAAGGATGTGGTGACGGTACTTCATCACTACTCCGCTGAGCGCACTCCGACGCCGGAACAGCTCGCTGCGATGGGCCTTGCTTCGCTGAACCCGATCGCAGAGATCATGGTGAAGCAGATGCTTTTCCTCGACCCGCCAACTCATACGCGATTGCGTAGTCTCGCGTCGCAGGCGTTTACTCCTCAGCGGGTCGAAGTCCTGCGCGCGCACATCCGCGAGATCACCGATCGTCTGCTCGACAAAGTCCTGGATAAAGGCTGCATGGATGTGATTGCTGACTTGGCTGAGCCTCTGCCCTGCATCGTTACTGCCGAGATGCTGGGCGTACCCGTAGACGATTTCCAACAGTTGAAAGCCTGGTCCCAAGATTTCGCTGAGATGCTCGGCAACTTCCAGCACAATCCGGAACGCGTGCCACGAATTCTTAAGAGCGTTCTGGAGATGGCTGATTACTTCCGTTCCGCCATGCGCGAGCAGCGTCTCCACCCTCATGACGGCCTTGTAGGTTCGTTGATGAATGCGGAAATTCAGGGTGACCGGTTAAGCGAGGAGGAAGTGGTCGCGAACTGCATTGTGACCATGGTGGGCGGCCAAGAGACCACCACCAACCTGATCGGAAACGGTGTGCTCGCCCTGCTGCGGAATCCCGACCAACTCGAAAAACTCCGCTCCGATCTCTCGCTGATCCCATCGGCCGTAGAGGAGTTGCTGCGTTACGAAAGCCCCAGCCAGCATACTGCCCGGTTGGCTCCGGAAGATACGATTCTGGGTGGAAGGCGGATTCGAAAGCGCCAGGCTGTAATTGCGGTAATGGCCGCCGGGAATCGAGACCCGGAGAGATTTCCTGATCCCGACCGCTTAGACATCACCCGCGCCGACAACCGGCATCTTGCGTTCGGGTGGGCGGCGCACTTCTGCTTCGGTGCGGCGCTGGCGCGGATCGAAGGTCAGGTTGCCTTTGAGTTGATGCTGCGCCGGCTGCCCAATTGGGCACTTGAGTCCGGACCACTCGTCTGGCGCTCAAATCTCGGGTTGCGCGGTTTGAAGAAACTACCGCTCCGCTTCCGGACCACTTGACCGTGAGAGAGACAGTGATAAATCAACAGGAAAGCGACGCAAAATCTGACCTGGCCCGACTTTCTGAAGCCAAGCGCAGGCTCCTTCAAAAATATCTACGCGGCGAGCCTGAAAAAGAGAGGGCAGAACGGGCTCTGATCTGCCGTCGTCCACCCGGGGAACCTGTACCTCTATCTTTCGCTCAGCAACAGATATGGCTCCATGGGCAAATTGCGGGCGATGTCCCCTTCTACAACGAAAGTATCGTCGTTGACCGGCAAGGTCCGCTCGATGTAGCTGTGTTGGAACGATGCTTACTTGAGATTATTCGCCGCCACGAGATCTGGCGCACGACGTTTGAAGCTACTGCGGGTGAGCCCATCCAGATTGTTCACCCGGATCCTCGCGTGTTTCCGCTGCCGACGACCGATTTACGCAAGCTTCCGGAAGCGGAGCGCGAGGCGGAAGCGGTGCGTTTGGCAACGGAGGATGCACAGCGTCCATTCGACTTGAAAACGGGTCCATTGATGCGTGCCTTGCTGGTACGCATGGACGATGAGCGGCATCGCCTTTACATGACTGTTCATCAAATCATCTCCGACGCGGCATCCGCTTACCGGGTTTTCCTCCCCGAACTGGCGACACTTTACGAAGCCTTTGTGGGGGGCAAGCCCTCCCCACTGCCAGAACTTCCCGTTCAGTATGCAGATTTTGCGTACTGGCAACGGAAAAGGTGGTCCGACCATACCGGGTCTGAACACATGGCTTACTGGCGCAGACAACTAACGGGCGAGCTTTCTCCGCTCCAGTGGCCCAGCGATCGTCCCCGACCGCCGATCGAAACGCATCGCGGTGCGATTCAAAGATTCACACTGCCCGCAGACTTAGTTGAGACGCTCAGGCGCCTCAGCCAGCAGGAGAGCGTATCGCTTTACATGACTTTGCTGGCTGGGTTTGTCGCGCTGCTCCATCGTTATACGGGTCAAGAGGATATAACCGTGGGTAGCACGACCGCGGGCCGTAAGCAGGCTGAAGTTGAGCCCCTGCTTGGTTGTTTTATAAATCCGCTCGCGCTGCGGATCGACCTCTCAGGCAACCCGATGTTCCGGGAATTACTGTCGCGTGTGAGGGGAGTGGTTCTGGACGCGTTAGCTCACGAGGACGCTCCTTTCCCCTACGTCGTAAGAGAGCTGCGACATAGGCCTGATCCCAGTCGAAATCCTCTGTTTCAGGTGATCCTTTCGCAGCAGCCCCAGATGCCGAGTATCGCCTCTGGGTGGGATCTAGTGACTGGGGAAATCTCCAATGGAGGTTCCAAGCTCGACTTGATGGTCGTGCTCGACGACCGCAGAGACAGTATCTTTGGGCCCATCACCTACAACCCCGATCTGTTCGACGACTCAGCCATCACGCAAATGGTCGGAAATTGGAAGACCCTGCTTACGGGCGCGGCGGCTGAGCCAGGAGAGCGCATCGCGGAATTGCCTGTCTTGACCGACGCAGAGCGAAACCGGATTGTCGTCGAATGGAATGAGAGGCGGGTGAATTACCCCAGGGACCGCTGCCTGCATGCACTCATTGAGGCCCAGGCGGAACGGACACCCGAGGCTACGGCAGTCTTGTACGAAGAAGAACGACTCAGTTATCAAGAGCTGAATGCTCGTGCCAATCAGCTTGCGCATCATCTTCGCAAGTTAGGAGTGGGTACTGAAGTCTTGGTCGGCATTTGCATGGAACGCTCGGTCATGATGATGGTGGCCTTGTTGGGCATCCTGAAAGCTGGCGGAGCTTATGTACCGCTTGACCCAGCGTACCCGGAAGAGCGACTCGCATTCATGATCAAGGATTCCGGATTGCAACTCTTGATTACCCACGAGTTATTCCGCAGCACGTTGAGTGGGCAAGTGGAGAAACTCGTCCGCATCGACAAAGATTGGCCAATCATCTCTCGGGAGAGCCGAGAAAATCCGGCAACCGAGATTGAACCGGAAAACCTGGCGTATGTGATCTACACCTCGGGATCAACAGGTCGGCCCAAAGGGGTTCAGATTTGTCATCGTTCGCTCGTCAATTTGCTGACGTCCATGCGAGCTCGGCCAGGGCTCACCGAGGAAGATTCTTTGCTGGCCGTCACCACGATATCGTTCGATATCGCTGCTCTCGAGCTTTACCTGCCGCTCATGGTGGGCGCTCGCTGTGTGCTCGCCAGTCGCGAAGCGTCGCAGGACGGGCAGCGATTGTGGAGGATGCTGGGCCATTATGAGATTACGGTAATGCAAGCAACGCCGTCCACTTGGAAGCTGTTGCTTGAATCGGGATGGCCGGGAAAAGCGAACTTGAAGATTCTCTGTGGCGGTGAGGCGATGCCCCGAGAACTAGCAGAGCAGTTGATCCTTAGAGCATGCTCGGTCTGGAACATGTACGGCCCCACGGAAACCACCGTGTGGTCCAGCTTCCATCACGTCACATCATCCGCAGGCCTTATTCCGATTGGCCGCCCGATCGGGAACACCCAAATGTACGTGCTTGACCGCAACATGCAGCCGGTGCCAGTGGGCGTGGTTGGGGAGCTCTACATAGGCGGAGATGGTTTGGCGCGCGGCTACCGAAATCGTTACGACTTGAACGCCGAGAAATTCATCCCGAACCCGTTCAATTGCGAACCGGGTTCGCGCCTCTACAAAACGGGTGACCTCGCGCGCTATCGAGTGGATGGAAATATTGAATGCCTGTGGCGCATAGACAATCAGGTGAAGATTCGTGGATTCCGGATCGAGTTGGGCGAGATCGAGTCCGTGCTGCGTGAGCATCCCGCCATCCGTGATGCCTGCGTCATCGTTCGCGAGAATCGTCAAGATGATCCGCGCCTAGTGGCTTACGTCGTACTGGCAAAGGAAGAGTTCTCCTCGCTCAAAGACCTGCGCAACTTCGTGAAAGAGAAATTGCCCAGCTACATGGTGCCCATCGTTGTGGCACTGGAAAGGCTCCCATTAACAGAGAATGGGAAATTGGATCGGCGCGCACTTCCAGCACCGGATCATGTGGAAGTGAGCGACGACCAATCTTTCGAAGGATTTCGCGAACCCATCGAAGAGCTGTTGGCGGACATATGGACGCACGTGCTCAAAGTGGAGCGAGTGAGCATCTTCGACAACTTTTTTGATTTGGGAGGTCACTCACTGTTGGCCACACAGGTGGTTGCCACGCTGGAGAAAGAACTAGGTTTGCGTATCAAGCCCAATGAACTCGCATTTCAGACTCTCGGGCAACTCGCAGCCAGTTGTAAAGAACGTTTGTCCTGCCAATGAGGCTTGCGGAAAAAGTCGTGCCTTTCTATTTCGGCTCGCCCGATAAACTGCTCTTCGGATGCTACCATGAGCCGAGCTTCGAGAGGCGCCGGAAGTGTGCAGTCGTTGTTTGTCAACCGGTGGGGCACGAATACATCAATTCTCACCGGGCCCTTCGTCAGCTTGCCGCGCGCCTGTGCGACGTCGGGTTCCCGGTTCTGCGGTTTGACTACTACGGCTGCGGCGACTCGTCCGGCAGCAGGGAAGAGGGCACAATTCTTCAATGGCTGGAGGACATCTCGACTGCCATTTCCGAGGTGAGGAGTAGGACGGCCGTGGTTCAAGTCTGCCTTATAGGACTACGACTGGGCGGAACCCTGGCGATGATTGCTGCCGCTGAACGAGCCGATCTTGAAAGCATGGTTCTTTGGGATCCAGTGATAAGCGGAAAGGGTTATCTCCACGGCTTACTGCGTCTGCAAGAAGAAATGCTCCGCTTTCGCCCGAAACCGAGCAGTGCGCAAGAACCCCAGGGCTACTTGGACGTGCTCGGCTTCCCTCTGTCGCGCTTCTTCCGTACCGAACTCGAAAAGATACACCTTGCGCCAATTGCGGGGAGTCCGGCCAAGAATGCTCTGGTCATTCAAAGCGACCAAACGGCTGGCGAAGCGAACTTGAAAGAACATTTCAGCCCAGCGGAGGCTCGTCTCGAGTATCAGCGCTTCGATGGCCCTCAGATTTGGCGCCCAACCTCCGATGGCAGCTTGCTCGTACCCAGCCAGATACTCCACTCAATTGTTTCCTGGACCTGTAGAGTGCACGCATGAGAGAAGAGGCCGTCCTTTTCGGAGAAGTGAAATCCTTGATGGGGATTCTGACCGATCCTCCGATGAGGAACGGGAATCACGCCAAGCCTGCCGTTATCCTGTTAAACCCGGGAATCGTGCACCGCGTTGCACCAGGACGCATTTACGTAAGAATGGCACGAGCATTGGCTGCCATGGGCTTCGTGGTCCTTCGGTTTGACTTCTCTGGAATCGGAGATAGCGCGGTCCGTTATGACAATCTCCCGTTCGATAAGAGCGCTGTGAGGGAAACGCAAGATGCCATGCACTTTTTGGAGGCAAAAAGGGGCGTCGGTCGTTTCATCTTGCTGGGCGGGTGCTCCGGAGCTCGCATTTCGCTCCAGACAGCCTGTTGTGACCCGCGAGTGGTGGGGGCATTCCTGATCAACCTACAGATGACCGAAGATGAGGACCAAAATTCGGATCAGGTCACTCGCAGCGCGGCCTTTTATTATTGGAATTTCGCCCTCTTTAATCTTAAAAGCTGGTGCAAGCTGCTCACCGGAAAGGCCGATTACCGAAATATCCTGCGGGCGCTGGGATTTCAGGCGAGGACACAATTCGCTTCTGGAGGAAGAATGTCTGCCGAATCGATTCAGCTCGCCGCTAATTTGCGAATGTTGGCCGAGCGCGGTGCCTGTGTGACTTTCCTATATGCGGAAAGCGATCCACGACTAAATGATCTACGCCAGGCAGTTGGCCGCGAACTCAAGCAATTACGCGCGTTGAGAAACGTAAGAGTACAAATCATTCCGCGGTCAGACCACACCTTTAGTTCTCTCGATGACCAGGAGAAACTCCTGAAAAAGATCTGCGACTTGATCGATGCGATCACTCCGGCAACCGCGGGGGCGTCACTCAATCAACGCCAGGATCGGCTGCCTCAATCAGTGGAGGAAACTCTTCCACACCACGGTGGGAAATAGCGCAGATTCCCAAGGAACACGAGGCTCTCGAAGATGCGAGCGAAGTCACTAATGAGTACGGGAGAGCGGACAATCTCGAACACGCAGAGACATCCTCCAACTTCGACAAGAGAGGAGCCTGCCAGTGGCCCAGTCACCGGCCACCCACACGCTCAAAAGCCCCTTCCCGGAGCACCTGCAGCAGTAGAGGCCAGCTTCTACGCTCACTATCCCTGGTGCCTAAACGCCTTTCCCACGATCCGGGAAGTAGTGCGTTACCTCTCGGAAGAACTGGACAAGCTCGATCGGGTGCAAGAGGGTTGGCAGCAATCTGAGGTGACCACGAATATTTTCTTGCTCTCTTGCGCCATCTTGGACGCAGTCGACGACTATCTTGTCGGGAATAGGTATGATTTTTCCAAGATTAGCCAACGCCTGCCCTTGGCCCGCCATGGCGTACGGGCGGTGGAGAAGCTGCTCGACGCCGCAGGCAGATTTCGTACAGCGTGGTTGTTCCGGTTGCATCGCTGGAGAGGGGTCTGGGCAGCAGCTGTGACTGAATTTCTGCGGCACTCACTGATTGTTGCGGCCCCCGACCGCGCGATCCTCCTCCAGCAGCGCGATCATTTGACAAGCTTGCTGCGTGCCGACCTTCCCGGACGTTTGTGGAATCTTCGCCCGAAAGTCCCCGCTTTCTTCCGGTCGAGAGACTTTGCTCCTTTTGATTGCCTCGAACTGGGACGGAAGTTTGTTGCCGCTTTCCCCGAACCTGCGCGGCCTGCCATGGTGCTGGGGTTGCGTACAGCGGGCTCGTTTCTGGCGCCCCTCCTGTGCGCCTATCTCAGCACCGGGCTTAAAGACACAGGCTGGGTCGCAGTTCGCCCCCGAAAAGGCCTGGCCGTGTGGGAGCGAGACGCGCTCCGAAAAGCTGCCCGAAAAAAGGCACGTCTGCTGATTGTGGACGAGTCGATCCATACAGGACAAACTATCGCCAAGGCCGTCCATCTGCTTCGCCAAGTAGGCTTCTCAGACGAAGACATGGTGATGTTGAATCCTGCTGAACCGGCTTTTCCCGATTGGAAAAACTCGCCCACTTTGCAGGCTCTTTCAAGAATCAAAGTGCTCACGTTAGAACCTGCCGAACGCTACAAGCAACAATTGCTGGAATCGGGGGCTGTGGCGGCTAGATTAAACGAGTATTTTAAAGCTCGGGGTTATGTGGGAGCCCAGGTCGCGCCGAACCCGAAGACAGACGAGTTGAACCTGCGGTGGCAAGGGCAGCCGCCGGAGCGAGTGGACGTCCGCCTCAAGCGAGTCTATGAAATTCATCTGAAGGATGCTGCTGGTGCCACGGAAGTCCGTTATGTCCTCGCCAAAAGCGTGGGGTGGGGATGGTTGGGGTACCACGCCTTTCGAACGGGCGAGCAACTGGCACAGTTCGTTCCGCCCATTCTCGGCTTGCGTGATGGAATCCTCTACACAGAATGGTTTCCTGGAGAGCGAGAGTCGGCGCTTTTTGCTCCGGATCGACATGCATGGACCAAGTCCCTTGCCGCCTACGTTGCGGCGCGGGCGCGCACCTTGAGTTTGGGCACTGATCCCACGCCGGATTTAGCCCGCGAGGGTCGTCATAAGGGCGCCGAGATATTGGCGAACGCTCTGAGTCGCGCCTACAGCTCACGGATCGTCTCAGTTTTGAAGCGCCACCGAATTCAAAACGAACTGTCGCGGCAACAGCACCCGATGCCCATCCTGACTGACAGCAAAATGTCGCGCCAAGAATGGGTTGTCGTCGATTCCAGACTGCTGAAGACGGATTTCGAACATCATGGCCAGGGGAAGAATGAGCTTGGCATGACCGACCCAGCCTATGACCTGGCCGACGCTATTTTCCATTTCCGGCTTTCGGAGAAAGAATCGGTGCACCTCGTCCATCACTATGTCCAAGAAAGTGGCGACATTCATGTCGAGAAACGGCTCTTTTTGAACAAGCTGCTGGCCGGCCTGTGGGCGCAGGATCTAGCTACGCTTGGTCTGCAAAATCCTCGGCTCCTACACCGTCGGCGCGAGTTTCACCAGCAATACATTTCAGCTTGGAACTTCCTCGTTGGAGAAACAATCCGGGAGTGCGGTAAGCTGTGCCATCGCCCGCACGAGATTCACTGGCATACGCCCCTCGTCGTCACAGACATTGATGGCGTGCTGGACAGAATGGTCTTTGGCTTTCCTTCGACAACGGCTGCAGGCATCAAGGCAATCTCCTTGCTTCATGCCCATGGGTTTGCAACTGCCGTCAATACGGCTCGCACGCTGCACGAGGTGAAGCAATACTGCCGCGCTTATGGCTTCGCTGGCGGCGTGGCTGAGTATGGGAGCGTCCTTTGGGACGCGGTCAGTGAGCAACAGCGCGTGCTCGTCAGCACGGAATCCCTGCGGCAGTTGGAGCAGGCGCAAGATGCTTTTCAGCGGATTCCCGGCATCTTTCTGAACGGCGATTACCAATATTCGCTACGGGCGTTTACCTACCAGGACGGTCGAACCAGGCCACTGCCGCCTCTTCTGGTGCAGGATCTGTTGGCGAGTCTGAAGGCGGATCGGCTCCAAGTTCATCATACGGGCTTGGACACAGCAATTCTCGCCAAAGAGGTCAACAAGGGCACTGGATTGCTCTCGCTTCTGGCTTTTGTCGGGCTGCCGGCAGATGACGTTTTGGCGATTGGGGATTCAGAACCCGACTTAGCCATGTTCCGCGTTGTTCACCGATCCTTCGCTCCGGGAAACATCTCTTGCCACCGCGAGGCGCACTTGCTCGGCTGCCAGGTCGTCCATCTTCCATACCAACCCGGACTGCTGCAAATCGTCCGGAAAATCGCTCATCCCGAGGGTGAGACTTGCCTTCGTTGCCGGGCTATAGATGCAAGCTGGCCCAAGGACAGCAGTCTTTTCGCGTCATTACTGACTGTTGCTGACAGAAAGCCCCTCCCCCTGCTGCTGCGAAATTCGTTTGACCCTTCTGCGCTGGCGGCTGTCTTTAGAAAGTAGTTAGGGCCGGAACATGCTAAGGACGGAGGAGAAGTGGACTTTGCCGGGCCCATGGTTAGGATCTTGCCTCCCCTTGAAGGCGACAAAGGCCGATGACCACGCTGCCAGCAGCCCCGAGAATCCGGCCATTGGCGCAGGAAATACCCCCGCCGCGCGCATGATAGAGGAGGGTGAGTAGTGCTTCGCCGCGTACTTCCGGCCGCTAATGCGATTTTTCTTGGACACGTGATGGTGCGGCTGGGGTCGCTGGTGCTGGTCCCGCTCTTCTTGCGTTACTGGTCACCGATTTCATATGGGGAGTATTTGACGCTGTTCGCCGCCGTCGGCTACCTGGCCAGCCTCGACATCGGAATGCAATGGGCGGCGGTCAACCGGCTGACCCAAGCCTACGCCAGAAACGATCTTGATGAATACCGTACCGTCCAGCATAGCTCCTTGTTCTTTTACCTTCTACTTTCGGCTAGCGTTACCGTGCTCGTGGCTAGCCTCGTGTGGCTCTTCCCCATTCCCCACTGGATCGGATTGAGGATGACAAAGCCGACGACTGCGACGCTGGTCATCATACTGCTTGCCGGCTATGTGATGTGGTCAATGCCAATGAGACTGATCAGCGCGATCTATCAGACTACGGGTAATTTGGCGCGCTCGCAGTGGATAGCAAACGCCCAACAGCTACTCGTTGTTCTCTTATCAGCCTTGGTCTTGATCCTGGGTGGAGGAATGCTGGCCATCGCTTCCCTGCAAATCCTGACGGTCGGCTTTATCTCGCTCTTTGTGCTCCTCGACGTTCGCCGACGCTCTCCTGAACTGCTTCCGGGTATTGCGGAAGCGAAGCTTTCGGTCCTGAAGGAATTGGCGCGTCCGAGCCTCCTATTTGCATTGCTCGTGGTCGGCAATCTGATCGCCTACCAAGGCAGCACTCTCCTGGTCTCTGCCGCTCTGGGTGGCTTGTCGGTGGCTGTGCTTTCGGTCACGAAGGCCATGATCGACGTCGTCCGTCAGGGTCTGTACAGCATCAATCTCGCATTGTGTCCGGACTTCGCGAGGATGGAGACCCTCGGCGAACTTGAAAAACTGCGCATGGTTCACCGCATCACCGTGGCGGCAGTAGCCGCCGTTACTCTCGCAGTTGCTGCCAGCGCTTGGTACGAAGGCGCACTGATCATCACGGTCTGGACCCGTGGTCGCATTGAACCGGATGTGACGTTGCTGCGGTTGTTCCTGATCTTGATGGCATTCCAGACGCCCTGGGCAGCGAGCTCGACCGTGGCAACTGCCACCAACCGGCATAAGGTTCAAGCAATCGGCTATTTTTTCTCTGCGATCGTGGGCATTGGCTTGGTCGCGGCTTTGCTCCCACGCCTGGGCCCTAGGGCTGTGCCGGTGGGACTGACGATCGGTGAGGCAATCGGCTGTTATCACTTCGTGATCAAGGCCACATGTCAAATCATCGGCGAATCGTATAGCGCTTTCGCTCTGCGTTTCTGGTCGGGCTTCGCTGCAGTCTCCGCAGCCGTGCTGACCGCCGGCTGGGCGATCCACCACATGATGCCGGGGCCGATGCTGGTACGCTGGGCCGTCATGGGCTTGTTTACCGTGCTGCTGGCCGCCGTCTGCGCTTGGGTCGTGTGGTTGACTCCGGAAGATCGTGCGCTGTTACTGCCCAAGTTCCGTACTGTGTTCGGCGTCTCCGAAGTAAAGGTCTAGATCCTCTCTTGGTTTGCTTTGGCACCGAAGGCGTGTTGAGTCTGCGGGCCATATTCGTGATGCTCTACAGTTCTCAGCCATTCATCGCGTGGCTGGCACCAAGCATATTGCACGTCTTCGACCAGAAATTTTTGCGCGCCCACGGGTTCAAGATTCGTCCCGTGGCGAATACGATTTATTCCGGAGAATCAGAGTAAATTGGCAGCCCACGCCACAACTGCGTCGATATCCGACGCCGTAGCCCTTCCAGACATCGGGCGTCGAAGTGATCTTAAGGAGCGGTTTTATTTCCCTGAGCTGGATTCCATCCGTTTTTTCCTCTTCTGGGGAGTCTGGGGTTACCATGCGCTGCCTAGGCAAGAGAGCGCTTACACCGAGCATCACATATCCGCTACTTTCGCGTCTTTAATTACAAGCATCATCAAGGCTAGCATGGCCAGCCTTGACGTATTTTTTATACTGAGCGCTTTTTTGATAACAGAGCTGCTGTTGCGGGAGAAGGAGTTCAGGGGCGTTCCGGATTTGAAGGCGTTCTATATTCGACGCCTCCTGCGAATTTGGCCGCTCTACTTCTTCATGATCGCGCTTGCCGGCTTCCTGTCCATCTTCGACCGGAGTCAACCCCTGGGATGGGCTTATGCGCTCTCGTTCCTGCTATTCGCGGGAAACTGGATGATGGTCTTCCGAGGCTTTCCCCACGCCCACA
>WNGJ01006784.1_pt1 | contig 16929 bp, 18 predicted proteins | sample 5400611 | NCBI WGS metagenome assembly WNGJ01 (sample SAMN13153375, study PRJNA577476) | soil metagenome | isolation source: 40 cm soil or saprolite under Garry oak tree replicate 1 | place: USA:California | collected 2016-06-15 | reverse complement strand
CGCCCTGATCGTGATCGTGATGGTCGTGGGGCTCGCGTTCGGCGCCGGCTATCTCGTCGGCAAGCTCCTTCTCTGATCGGGGCGTGAACGTGATCCACAACCAGCTCACCGCCAGCGGCGCCTTCGATTTCTTCAGCACGAGCACGTGGACGATCGTCCGCAACCTCGCGATCCTGTTCGTCGCCGTCTTTTGGCTCGCCGTGGCGGTCTGGGTGTACAAGGACGCGCGGCGGCGGATCGAGGATCCCTGGCTCGTGGCGATGGCGACCTTGATCGGGCTGGTGCCGCCCTTCATCGGCGCGCTCGTCTACCTCCTGCTGCGCCCGCCCGAGTATCTGGAAGAGGTGCGGGAGCGCGAGCTCGAGATCCGGGCGATGGAGGACCGGCTCGCCAACCGCAACCTCCACTGTCCGGTCTGCCGAGCGCAGGTGGAGTCCACGTTTCTCGTCTGTCCCGTGTGCACGACGAAGCTGAAGCAGGCCTGCGTGAACTGCAAAGCGCCGCTTGAGGCGCTCTGGCAGGTATGTCCCTACTGCGAGACACCGGTCGAGACGACGCCGCAGCAGCTCGGGAAGACAAAGTGGCTCGAGCCCTCGCGGCCGCGGAGAGAACGACGACGCGCTGAGTAGACTTCTGCGGCTTTGGCCGCGGAGTCGACACTCGTCCTGATCAAGCCGGACGCCGTCGAGCGCAAGCTTGCCGGCGAGATTCTGGCGCGCTTCGAGCGCCGTGGGCTCGAGCTGCGTGCGGTGAAGTTGCTGACGGTCGACCGCTCGCTCGCGGAGGAGCACTACGCCGAGCACAAGGAGAAGCCGTTCTTCGGCGAGCTGGTCGAGTTCATCACCTCGGCGCCGACCCTGGCGCTCGTGCTCGAGGGCGAGTCTGCGATCTCGGTCGTCCGGACGACGATGGGCGCGACGAACCCCACCGATGCGGCGCCCGGGACGATCCGCGGCGACCTCGCGCTGGCGATGCCGAACAACCTCGTCCATGGCTCGGACTCGCCGGAGTCGGCGCAGCGCGAGATCGGGCTCTGGTTCGGCGATGGCGCCTGAGCTCTCCGCGGACGCGCTCCGGAACCGGGAGATCTGGACGCAGGAAAACGCGGAGTACACCGGTCCGAAGGCGCTCGATGCGTGGCGCCAGGAGGAGATCCGCTGGGGTGTCTTCCAGGTTCCGGAGTCCGAGGTCGGGGCGCTGCCGGACGTCGCCGGCAAGGACGTGGTCGAGCTCGGTTGTGGAACGGCGTACTTCTCGGCGTGGCTCGCGAAGCGCGGGGCGCGGCCTGTTGGCGTCGATGTCACCCCGGCCCAGCTCGCGACAGCGCGTCGGTGCCAGCAGGAGCTCGGGATCGAGTTTCCGCTCGTCGAGGCAAGCGCCGAGGACGTACCACTGCCAGACGCCTCGTTCGACCTTGCGCTCTCCGAGTACGGCGCGTCGATCTGGTGCGAGCCCGAGCGCTGGATCGGCGAGGCCGCCCGCCTACTTCGGCCTGGCGGCGAGCTCGTCTTTCTCTGCAACTCGACGCTCGCGATCCTGTGCTCGCCCGACGAGGGCAACGTCGTCGAGCAGCTGCAGCGGCCTCAGTTCGGGATGTACCGCTTCGAATGGCTCCCCGACAAGGAGGTCAACTTCTACATCCCGCACGGCGAGTGGATCCGCGTTCTCAGCGAGCGCGGTTTCGAGATCGTCGCGCTGCACGAGCTGCAGGCGCCTGCCGACGCCGAGGATCATCCCCGCTACGAGCTCGTGTCGGCCGAGTGGGCCAGGAAGTGGCCTTCGGAGGACATCTGGCGAGCCCGTAAGCGCGTGTGAGCGCGCCGCCTGCGCCGCCGCTCCTGCTCGCGTCGCGGTCGCCGCAGCGGCGCGCGATCCTGGAGCAGCTGGCGATTCCGTTCGAGGCGGTCGTGCCGCAGTACGAGGAGGAGCTGACGGGTGCGGATCCCGTTGCGGAGGTCGAGCGCCACGCGCAGGGCAAGGCACGCTCGGTGGCCGGGATCGCCGGCGATCGGCCGGTGCTCGGCGTCGACACCGAGGTCGTGCTCGACGGCCGCGTCTACGGCAAGCCTGCGGACGAAGCGGAGGCCGAGGCGATGCTGGAGGAGCTTTCCGGCCAGACGCACGAGGTCGTCTCCGGGCTCTGCCTGCTGACGCCGGCTTGGGAGGAGCTGCGCCACGCGGTGACGCGCGTGTCGTTTCGGGCCCTGACCCCACGTGAGCTCGGGCTCTACGTCGTCAGCGAAGAGTGGCGAGAGCGTGCGGGCGGCTACGCGATTCAAGGGCTGGGCGCCGCGCTCGTCGAGCGGATCGAGGGCGACTACCTGAACGTCGTCGGCCTGCCGGCCGCGCTGCTCGTCAACCTGTTGGCCGAGCGCTTCCCGGGCGTGTACGGGTATGGCTGATCGGGGCGTGTCCTGGTGCCAGGCACGGGGCCACGCCCCGAACGGCGGTACTCTGCCGCACCCGCCTCCACGAACTCGGCATAGAGCTCGCGGGCGCGTTTCGGATCGTCGCAAAACAGCGAGAGCACCCAACTCGTCGTCAGGAACGCCGGCTGCGGCCGCTTGCCGATCATTGCGTTGTAGCTACTCCATCGCCATTCGCCCGCTGTTCGTACGAGCCCTGCGCGAACCGGGTTGAGCACGATGTAACGCGTCAGCTCGAGCAGGTGGGCGTGGCCTTCGACGAGTACGTCGTGAAAGCGTCGCTCGAAGAGATGCCCTTCGTAGCCGTGCCGCCAGTTGAACCACCTCGCGTACACGCCGTTCAACCTGTGCATTCCGCTGGAGATATCCGCCTCCGGCGTCTGAACGAGGAGGTGATAGTGATTCGTCATCAAGCAATACGTATGGCATCGCCAATCGAGGACCTCGACGACCTGCTCGAGCAGCTGGAGGAAACGGAGCCGGTCACGGTCATCGACGAAGATCTCCTGCTTGCGGTTCCCGCGGGTCGTCACGTGGTAGGTAGCGCCGGCAGCCTGGAGTCGGGGAGGGCGGGGCATCTGCCGACCGTAGCCGCCGCCCGACTCGCCCTCCGTGCCTGGCACTCGCTTGGCGCAGAGACGGCACGCTTTCGTCTCTCCGGGACCGGTCCCGGTGCCAGGCATGGGGACACGTCCCGAAGGGGCACGGCGTGACAGATCTCGTCACCGGCGAAGACGGCAAGGCGCGCTGCCGTTGGGGTTCGACCGACGAGTTGTATCGCGCCTACCACGACAGCGAGTGGGGGCGGCCCGTCACGGACGAGCGCGGCCTCTACGAGAAGCTCTGCCTCGAGTGCCTGCAGAGCGGGCTCTCGTGGGCTTTGATCCTGCGCAAGCGCGACGGGATCAGAGACGCCCTCGCCGCCTTCGCCCCGGACGCGGTCGCAGCCTTCGGGCGTAAGGAGATCGAAGGCCTCCTGAAAGACCCGCGCGTGATCCGCAACCGCCGCAAGCTCGAAGCGATCGTCCAGAACGCCCAGGCGACCGTCGCGATGCGTGACCAGACGCCACTTCCCGAGCTCGTCTGGAGCTTCCGCCCGCCACGGCGTAAGGCGCCGCGCGGCTACGCGGACATGGCCTCGCTCACGGAGGAGTCGAAGCAGCTCGCCAAGGAGCTGAAGCGGCAAGGCTTCGCCTTCGTCGGCCCAACGACCGTCTACTCGACGATGCAGGCCGTCGGCGTCGTCAACGACCACCTCGCCGGCTGCTTCGTTCACAAGGAAGTCGAGGCCGCTCAACGTGACGCGCAGCGACTTTTCCCCAGCAGGTAGCTAGACTCGGCGCGGGGCAATGGGGATCTTCACCTCCATGACCGGGTTCGGAGGCCGTGACATGGCGGTCGATCTCGGCACCGCAAATACGCTGGTCTACGTCAGAGGCCGGGGCATCGTCCTCAGCGAGCCCTCCGTCGTCGCGATCGACCAGCGGTCGGGTGAAGTCCACGCCGTCGGCGTCGAGGCCAAGCGGATGCTCGGCCGCACGCCGGGCACGATCTCCGCGATCCGGCCGCTCAAGGACGGCGTCATCGCCGACTTCGACGTCACCGAGCAGATGCTCCGGCACTTCATCGAGAAGGTGCACCAGCACCGGTTCGCGCATCCGCGGGTCGTCGTCTGCGTCCCCAGCGGCGTCACCGGCGTCGAGAAGCGCGCCGTCGAAGAGGCGACGCTCTCCGCCGGCGCCAGACAGGCCTACCTGATCGAGGAGCCGATGGCCGCCGCGATCGGCGCCGGCCTGCCGGTCTCCGAGCCGACCGGGAACATGATCGTCGACATCGGCGGCGGCACGACCGAGGTGGCGATCATCTCGCTCGGCGGCATCGTCGTCAGCCAGAGCATGCGCGTCGGCGGCGACGAGATGGACGAGGCGATCATCCAGCACATCAAGACCGAGTACAAGCTGCTCGTCGGCCAGCAGACCGCCGAGGAGATCAAGCTCGAGGTCGGCTCCGCCTTCGACCTGCGAGACGAGGTTCAGGCCGAGGTCCGGGGACGTGACATGCTGACCGGCCTGCCGAAGACCGTGATCCTCAGCTCGGAGGAAGTCCGCAGAGCTCTCGACGGCCCCGTCACCCAGATCGTCGACGCGATCAAGTCGACGCTCGACAAGACACCGCCCGAGCTCGCGGCCGACATCATGGACAGGGGGATCGTGCTCGCAGGCGGCGGCGCCCTCCTCCATGGCCTCGACGAGCGGCTGCGCTACGAGACGCAGATGCCGGTGCATCTCGCGGAAAGCCCCCTCACCTGCGTTGCGGTCGGCTCCGGCCGCAGCCTCGAGGAGTAACAGCTTTCCGAATCCTTCCCTAAACTAGAACGCTTCGTGCCTCGCAACCGCTCAGCACGGCTGGCGGTCTTGGGGGCGGGGGTTCCGCGCTCGAGGCCGGTTTCATACTCGTCACGACAGGCCAGCGCCGTCAGGCGTCGGATCGTGGCAGGTGTGCTCGTGCTGCTCTCGATCGCCCTGATCACGATCTATTTCCGCGAATCCTCGGGCGGCGGACTGCACCAGGTTCAGAGTGCGGGTGCAACCGTGCTTCGCCCCTTCGAGGTTGCGGCCGACCGCGTCTCGCGTCCGTTCCGGGACGCGTACGGCTACTTCGCGGGGCTTGTTCACGCGAAGTCGCAGAACAACCGGCTTCGCGCTGAGAACGAGCAACTCCGTCAGCAAGCGTCGCAGAACGCCTTCGCAGCCAGCGAGAACGCCGACCTGCGCAAGAAGCTCAACTTCATCAACAGCCCCCACTACCCGCGCGGCTTCGGCCACGTCACCGCCTCGATCGTTGCGCAGGCTCCTTCTGCCTACGAACAGCAGGTCCTGATCGGCGCCGGCTCTGCCTCCGGCATCCAAGTCTTCGACCCGGTCGTCACCGGCGAGGGCCTCGTCGGCACGGTCGTGCGGGTCGCGCACAACCAATCACTCGTCGCGCTCCTGACCGACGACACGACCTCCGTCTCGGCGGTCGACGTGGAGACGGGTGCCAAGGGGGTTGTCAAGGCCGGTGCCAGCTTCGATCACGTCGGCAAAGATCAGCAGGTGAAAAGCGGCGACCTGCTCGTCACCGCGGGCTGGAAGGCAGCCGGGCTCAGCTCGATCTACCCGCGCGGAATCCAGATCGGCCGGGTCACATCGGTCGGCCAGAACGAGGTGGATCTCTACAAGCACGTCCAGCTGCAGCCGTTCGTCAACTTCGAGACGCTGAGCTCGCTGGTCGTGTTGTTCCCCCCGAAGAACCGATGATCGCCGACATCGCCAAAGGCGCCGCGGTCCTCTTCGTCGCCGCGATTCTCCAGGTGACGCTGCTCTCGCAGATCGACGTCTTCCACGGTGCGCCTGACCTCGTGCTCGTGACCCTCGTCGCTGTCGCGCTCCTGCGCGGAACGATTTTCGGCGCGGCCGCCGGCTTCGGCGCGGGTCTCGTCGTCGACACGGCGACGCTGCAGACCCTCGGAGTCACCTCGCTCTTGCTGACGATCGCCGGCTACTGGATCGGCCGCTACGGCGAGACGACGGGCCGCGACCGCACGCACGCGCCGTTCGTCTCCGTCGCAGTCGTGACGCTGCTCTATTCGATCGGTGCGCTAATCCTCCACTACATGCTGGGCGATCCGGCCTCCGCCTCGAGGGTGCTGCTGGACGCGTTTCCCTTCGAGCTGATCTTCAACCTGATCCTGACGCTGCCGGTCTACGCGCTCTGTCGCCGCCTCTTCCGCCCGCCGCCGACCGGTCTCGAGGAGGTGCAGCTGCTTGGCTAGCACCGAGGTCCGGCCTCGACGGAGACGGCGACCGTCCACGAACGGTTCGGGGCCGCGAACCTTCATGCCGCAGACGCCAGGGATCGCCGAACCGTTCCGGCTGACCCCTCAGATCGCGCTGCGGATCGCGATCCTCGGCGGCATCGCAATCGCCGTCTTCGGGGTGCTCTTCTTCCGGCTCTGGGCGCTGGAGGTTCTCTCCGGGCCGCAGTACCTGCACGCGGCAGTTAATAACCAGCTCCGCTCGATCCCGCTCGAGGCTCCGCGAGGACCGGTGCTCGACCGGTACGGCCGGACGATCGTGGACAACCGAGCGGCCACCTCGGTCCAGCTCTGGACGGCCGATCTACCGCAGAAGTGGTCGGGGCGCCTGAACGAGCTGCGGCGTCTCTCGAAGATCATCCACGTGCCCGTCCGTGAGATGGTCACGGAGCTCAAGAAGCGCGGTGGCGATCCAGCCACGCCTGTGACCGTGCAGGAGTCGGTCCACCAGGAGCAGGCGCTGTACCTGCAGGAACGCGAGCGCGATTTCCCGGGCGTCGACCTCGCACCCACCTACCTGCGGAACTACCCGTATCAGTCGCTTGCCGCGCAGGTGCTCGGCAGCGTGGGCCTGATCGCGCCATCGCAGTACTCGCGTCTGCGCAGCAAGGGGTATCTGCTGAGCGACAAGGTCGGCCAGGGCGGCATCGAGGCGCGCTACGACGCCTACCTCCGCGGCAAGGACGGGCTCGCCCAGCTCCGTGTCGACGCCTTCGGGCGCCCGCGGAGCGGCCTGATCACGGAGCAAAGCTTCCAGCCCGGTGAGGCGGTTCGTCTGACGCTCGACATGAACCTCCAGCGCGCGGCCGAGCAGGGTATTCGCGCCGGAATCGCCGCGGCTCATGCCTCGAACTGCGTCGGCTGCTGGGCGGCCGACGGAGGCGCAATCGTCGCGCTCGATCCCCGCGACGGCTCGATTCTAGCGCTGGCCTCGAACCCGACCTACAAGCCCAGCATCTTCAGCTCCCACGACTCGAAGAAGCTCGCGCCGCTGCTGAACGAAGCCGTCGCCCGCAAGGACAACCATCCCGGCGTCGATCGTGCGATCGCCGGCGTCTATCCGGCCGGCTCGACGTTCAAGCCCGTGACCGCGCTGGCGGCGCTCGAGGAGCGGCTCGTCACGCCGACGGAGCCGATCCCGTGCACCGGCGTCTACCACGTCTATGACAAGCAGGGCAACGTGATCCCCGGCGGCACCTTCAAGAACTGGGACCCGTTCGTCAGCCAGCAGATGACGATGTCGACGGCGCTCGAAGCGTCCTGCGACACGTATTTCTACGAGCTCGGCAACCGCTTCTACAAGCTGCCGGCCGTCCGCCGGCATCCGTTCCAGGAGTGGGCCGCACGCTTCGGCTTCGGCCGCGCGACGGGAGTCGACCTTCCCGGCGAGGTAACCGGGCTGCTGCCGACGCCGGAGTGGCGCAAGGCGGCTTACACGCCCAAGACCGATCCCAAGCAATGGCAGGTCGACCGGCTCTGGAAACCCGGGGATTCGATCCAGCTTGCGATCGGCCAGAAGGACCTGCTGGTGACGCCGCTGCAGATGGCGCGCTTCTACGCCCTGATCGCAAACGGCGGCCGGCTGGTGCAGCCGCACATCGCCGCCGACGTCGAGGAGGTCAGCAACAAGCAAGCGCCGGGGCGCGTCCTGCACAGCTTCGCCCCGCCGCCGGCACCGACCGTCAAGATCGACCCGCTCTACCTCGACGTCGTGCGCCAGGGGCTCCTCCAGGCGACTCACGGCCCCAGCGGGACCTCGACGGCCGTCTTCGGCAGCTTCCCGGTTCCCATCGCCGGCAAGACCGGCACGGCCGAGAAGAGCGCGACCATCCCCGGTTTCACCGGAAAGCTCGACCAGTCCTGGTGGTGCGGCTATGCGCCGGCAGACGCGCCGACGATCACCGTGTGCGCCCTGATCGAGAACGGCGGTCACGGCGGCACCGCCGCGGCGCCCGCAGCACTCAAGGTCTTCGAGGCGTACTTCAAGCTGCATCCAACCCAGGTCGGGGTGCCGACGAAGAGTGATTGAGGCCGTCGACACCAGGGCGCGCGGTCTCAAAAGGCCGCGCGAGGCGGTTGCAGCCGCGTCCATTGTCCGGCGGCTCGACTGGATCCTGCTCGCCGCCACCGGCGCACTAGTGGCGTACGGGTTGTGGGCGATCGCGGGCATCACCCGGCACGACGTCACCGGCAACGCGAACTACTACGTCCTCCGCCAAGGCGTCTACGCGGCTCTTGGGCTGGTCGCGCTCGTCGTCGCCGTCTTCGTCGACCCCGAGTACTACCGCCGCTACCGCAAGCAGATCTACGTCGGCACGCTCGGGCTGATGGTGGTCGTCCTGCTCGCCGGCGCAGTCACGCGCGGCTCGAAGCGCTGGCTCGACCTGGGCTTCTTCAAGTTCCAGCCCTCGGAGTTCGGGAAGCTGCTGCTGGTCCTCTTCCTCGCCGGCCTGCTGGCCGACCGGGCGAAGCGGATCGGCGACAGCAAGACAGTGCTCTCCGCGATCGGCTTCGCGGCCGGGCCGATCTTTCTCGTCTTCGTCCAGCCGGACTTGGGAACCGCCATGGTTTACGCGGCCGCCCTCGCCGGCGTGCTCTTCCTCGCCGGGACGCGCTGGACGCACCTTGCGATCCTCGGCGGGGCGACGCTCGTCGGGGCTCTGCTCGTGCTCTGGATCCTGCCCGCGGCCGGGCACCCGGTGCTGAAGAACTACCAGCAGCAGCGCGTCGTCGGCTTCATGCACCGCAACGACGATCCGCGTGGCGCGACCTACAACGTGACCCAGTCGATCAACGCGGTCGGCGCGGGCGGCGCGACGGGCCGTGGAGTCAAGGGCGCGACCCAGACGAACCTCAACTTCCTGCCTGAGCACGCGACGGACTTCGTCTTCGCCTCGGTCGCCGAGCAGCGTGGCTTCGTGGGCGTCTCGATCCTGCTGCTGCTCTATCTGCTCGTGATCTGGCGCGGCCTAAAGGTGATGGCCGGCGCCCGCGACGCCTTTTCCGCAATCGCGGCGGGGGGAATCGTCGTCGCCCTGCTGTTCCAGGTCTTCATCAACGTTGGCATGACAATCGGGATCGCGCCGATCACCGGCATCCCGCTCCCGTTCGTCAGCGTCGGCGGCTCGGCGATGATCGCGAACCTGCTCGCGATCGGCGTTCTCGAGGCGATCTACGTGCGGGGAAATGCTCATCGGAGGCGCTTTCTGAATTAGCTCCGTCCGGTCCGGGTCCTACGCTTGCGAAATCGACCCGGAGGTGGACGCATGGCCGCCACAAACGAAGCCGAAGAACTGCTGCTGATCGAGGAGGCGGACGCCTGGTTCGAGTACCTGGAAGCCACCCGCTCGCAATCGGAGGTGCGCTACCAGGAAGTCGAGCCCTGGGCCTGGGCCCGCTTATCCCAGCGACTGCGCGCGGTCAGGGCGCGAATGGCGCGTTTGCGGCCGGCAGCGGCGGCGTAGACGCCGTCCAAACCCGGCCCCGCGAGTCGACCTATCTCGCGAAAAATCGTGTCGTAGATTGCCGCTGCTACGCTGCACGTACGCCTATGGCACGGCTTTTTCACTCATATCCGCAGCGCGCGCTCCGCCCGAATCCGGGTGACGCCAGCGCGCGCGCACGAGAAGGAGATTCCTTTTGCTCCAGTTGTTCCGGCGCCGAAAGCGCCAACAAGACGCGCCCGTGGAGGGCGCTGCACTACCCGAACCAGTAACCACACCAACCCCCGACCCACCAGCGGCGGGCGAACAAACCAAGCCGAAGCGCCGACGCGGTAGCCGCGGCGGCCGCGGCCGCAAGAAGAAGCCCGAACCGGCCGCGACGGCCGAGACGAAACCGGCCGAGCCGGCGAAGAAGCAACAGAGCCGTCCCGAGCGGAAGCCGGCCCAGCGCTCGAGCCGCAGCAGCACACAGCGGCGGCGGACACCGCCGCGGCGCGCGCCGCTCCCCGCCGCGAAGCGCGAGCTCCTCATCTCCGTCGACGTCGGCGAGCAGCGTGTTGCGGTGCTCGAGGACGACAAGGTCGCCGAGGTCTACCTCGAGCGGCCCGAACGCCGCTCGATCGCCGGCAACGTCTACAAGGGCGTCGTCGACAACGTTCTCCCGGGCATGGAGGCGGCCTTCGTCGAGATCGGGCTCGAGAAGAACGGCTTTCTCTACGTCGACGAGATCGTCGTCCCCGAGCTCGAGGGCAGGCGCCACGGCAAGAAGATTCAGGACCTGATCAGCCGGGGCCAGGACGTCCTCGTCCAGGCGGTCAAGGACCCGATGAAGTCGAAAGGGGCGCGCCTGACCACGGAGATCTCGCTCCCGGGCCGCTTCGTCGTCTACGTCCCGAGCGGCGAGGGCCTGGGCGTCTCTCGCCGGCTCGACGACGACGAGCGGATCCGGCTGCGCGACATCGTCAAGGCGCTTGACGTGAAGAAGGGCGGCGTCATCGTCCGCACGGCCGCCGAGGGCGCGTCCGCGGAGGACATCGAGCGTGACCTCATCTTCCTTCAGCGGCTCTGGAAGGAGATCGAAGCGCGGGCCAAGACCGCGAAAGCACCGGCACTCCTCTACCAGGAGGCCGAGCTGCCGCTCCGCGTCGTCCGCGATCTCTTCACGGGCGACTTCGAAAAGCTGGTCGTCGACGACGAGCGCACCCAGAAGCGGATCGTCGGCTACCTGAAGAAGACCTCGCCCCACATGGCCGAGCGCGTCTTCCGACACCGCGAGAAGACGCCGCTGATGGACGCCTACGGCGTCGATGCTGAGATCCGCTCGACGCTCTCGCGCCGCGTCGATCTGCCCTCCGGCGGCTACCTCGTCTTCGACTACGCCGAGGCCTTCACGGTCATCGACGTCAATACGGGCCGCTTCGTCGGCTCGCGCGGCAAGGGCTCAGGCGCCCGGCTCGAGGACACGATCACGAAGAACAACCTCGAGGCCGTCAAGGAGGTCGTCCGCCAGCTTCGGTTGCGCGACATCGGCGGGATCATCGTCATCGACTTCATCGACATGGCGAACCCGAAGAATCGCGCCACGGTCGAGGAGGCGTTGAAGAACGAGCTCGAGCGCGACCGGACGAAGACCTACGTCGTCGAGATCTCGCCGCTCGGACTCGTCGAGATGACCCGCCAGAACGTCACCGACGGACCGCGCGAGATCCTGACCAGCAAGTGCCCAGTCTGCGAAGGCGACGGAATCGTCGTCTCAGACGCTTCGGTCGCGATCGACATCGAGCGGAAGCTCCGGGCGCTGGCTTCGGCCTCGCGCCACAAGGCATTCAAGGTCGCGGTCAACGATCACGTCGCCGATGTGCTGATCGGCCCGGGCGCGACCCGTCTGACCGAGATCGAGGCGCACGCGAAGCGGCGTTTCGTGCTCGAGACGCGGGAAGGCGTTCCGCATGACTTCTTCGAAGTCCTCGACCAAGGCACGCTCGAGAAGCTCCAGGGCGAGACCCCGGTTGCCGAGGGCGCCGAGCTGCAGGTCAAGCTCCTCGAAGTCGGCAAGCACGACCTTCGCGCCGGGGTGGGATCGCGCGACGGCTACACCATCAGCGTCGGCGACGCGGCGGGAATGGTCGGCAAGACCGTGCGCGTGCGCGTCGAGCGGTTCGTCGACGGCACCGCCTACGCGACGCTCGTCTCGAAGGCGAAGCCCGACGCCGAGCCGATCACGGCCGAAGGCCAGGCGGAGAAGCCGACTCGGAAACCGCCTTCCAAGCGGACGGCTGAAACGCCTGCCGGCGTGGACGAGAAGCCCGAGGACGAGGAGGAGCCTGAGGCCGAGGCGGTTGAGACCCCGGTCGAGGAGCCGGTCGCAGAGGAGGAAGCACCCACAACGGCCGACGCCGCCGAGGAGCCGACGCCGAAGAAGAGGACGAGGCGCGGTTCGCGCGGCGGGCGCGGTCGGAAGAAGAGGCCGGCGACCGAGATCGCGGCCACGCAGGACGGCGAGGGCGCCGTCCCCGCACCGAAGATCCACATCCCCGAACCCACCCTCGGCGAGGAGCCTGCAGCGCCGGTCGAGACGGAGCCGGTCTCGGCGAACGGCGACGCGCAATCCGAGGACGGCGAGGCGCCCAAGCCGCGCAAGAAGACCAGGCGCGGCAGCCGCGGCGGCCGCAACCGGCGCAAGAAGCCGGCCGCGAGCTCAAACGGCGGCGAAGAGACGGGTGCGAGCGCCGAGCAGGCGGAGCCGGCCGGCGAGCCGGAGCCCGCCTCCGACGAGTACGTGCCGATGTCGGAATGGATCGACGAAGTCGAGAGACCGCGCAGCTAGAAGTTCCTGGCGAAGGGGCCGCGCCGCGGCCGTAGAAGCAGCGCGTAGATCACGAGCCCGCAGGCGATCATCGCCGCCCAGGCGGCCGAGAGCGACGGGTGGAGCACGTTGGGGATCTCCCAGCTAGTCCACCCGCGCTTGACGATCTGCTCGGTCCAGAGATCCTGGACTTGATTCGTCAGCCCGTAAACCAGCAACAGCGCCAGGAAGACGGCCGTCAGCGTCCGGAGGAGCGGGCGCCGGATCGAGCCGACGAGCCTCGACAGCAGCAACGCCGTCACCGCAAGCAGAAAACCGTCCATCCCGTGGTGGTGCCCGTGGTGAACGGCCGCGTGCGAGTAGCCGGCTCCCGGCTCGGGCCGAATCGCGCCGGTCAGGAAGATCGAGCCGAGAACGGGCACCCCGTCGAGGAAGAACCCGAGCTCGGCGGCGATGTACGGCGCGGCGAAGAAGAGCGACAGCCCGCCCACGATCAGGCGCCCGGCGTCACCCCGCTCGCTCGTCCGCGAGAACTCGCGTCGGCCGGCCCGGCTCGCCCACAGGGTGAGCAGGAACGCAAGCCCGACCCCGAGGACCGCCGGCAGGTTCGACCACTTCGGGTCGAGGTGGCTCTCCGTCTGGACGCCGGGCAGCGCCACGGTCGCGCAGAGAACGAGGGCGACGAGCCCGGCGAGGCCGGCACGCCGGTCTTCGATTCGGTCGACCACGATCGGCAGGATTGCGATCGCCGCGACAGCGGCGGAGAAGCTGAGGAAGACGTACGCGCGCCCGGCGCCGCCGATGAAGCCGGTGTTGTGGACCTTCCACAGCACGCTCGGCGGTAGCCGCCAGTAGGTTGCGAAAACCGCGATCGCTGTCAGCAGGAAGAGCAGCCAGACGACATAGATCTCGCCTAGGGACCGTGCTTGAGGGACGGACGAAAGTCTCATTCCGCGACGGGGTTAAGACGGGCGCGGCGGCAAAGCCGCCACACCCTCCAAGTCGGCATCGCAAGCGACGCCTCGCGTAGCCCCCCGCTTTGCGGCCGTGCGGGAATCACGGCTAAACTGCCTCCTCGCGGGCGAAAGGCCCGCGTTTCTATGGCTGACTACGCGATCATCTCACTGGGCGGCAAGCAGTACCGCGTCCGCGAGGGCGAGCGGCTACTCGTCAACAGGCTTCCGACCGAGGAGGGCAAGACGTTTCATCCGGACGTCCTCTTCACAGGCGGCAACGGGAAGCCAAACCTCTCGCCGCGGATCCAGGTGACGGCGAAGGTGGTCGGCTCGCCGCTCGGACCGAAGATCCGGATTGGGAAATACAAGGCGAAGAAGGGCTACCGCCGGCATACGGGCTTCCGCGCCAAGCTCTCGGAGATCGAGATCCAGTCGATCGGCGCGCGCGCGAGCGCGGCAAAGAAGGAAGAGCCCAAGGCCGAGGCGAAGCCGAAGCCGGCCGCAAAGCCGAGGGCGGCGGCAAAGCCCAGGGCCGCGGCGAAGAAGCCCGCCGCTCGCAAGGCGCCCGCCCGGAAACCCCCCACCAGAACCAAGCCAACGGAGAAGAAGTAATGGCTCACAAGAAAGGTCTTGGCTCCTCCCGCAACGGCCGCGACTCGAACGCGCAGCGCCTCGGCGTCAAGCTGTTCGACGGCCAGGTCGTGAAGGCAGGAATGATCATCGTCCGCCAGCGCGGTACGCGCTTCCGCCCGGGCCCCGGCACCGGGATCGGCAAGGACGACACGATCTTCGCCAAGCGCGACGGCAAGCTCGCCTTTCGCAAGAGCGGCGAACGTAGGACCGTCTCAGTAACCGAGTAAGGGCGATGTTCAACGACCGCGCCCGCATTCACGTGCAGGCGGGGCGCGGCGGCGACGGCGCGCTGAGCTTCCGGCGTGAGAAGTACGTGCCGAAGGGCGGCCCCGACGGCGGCGACGGCGGCCGCGGCGGCGACGTCGTCCTCGTCGCAGACCCGGATCTGCGTGACCTCTCGCGCTTTCGGCGCTTGCGCAAGTTCAAGGGGGGCCGCGGCGGTCACGGCGGCGGCTCCGGCAAACACGGAGCCGACGGCGAGCGCGTCGAGCTCCCGGTTCCGGTCGGAACGCAGGTCTTCGACGCCGACGGGAACCTAGTCGTCGATCTCGCGCACGCGGGCGCCCAGGCCGTGCTCGGCCGCGGCGGCTCCGGCGGGCGCGGCAACCGGCAATTCGCGACCCCGACGCGACAGACGCCGCGCTTCGCGGAGGTCGGCGCACCGGGCGAGGAGGCCGACTTCGACCTGCGGCTGAAGCTGCTTGCCGACGCGGCGCTCGTCGGGCTGCCGAACGCGGGCAAGTCGTCGCTTCTGACCCGGATCTCGAACGCGAAGCCGAAGGTCGCGGATTACCCGTTCACGACCCTCGAGCCGGTGCTCGGCACGGTGGACGCCCCGGACGGGAGGCAGCTCACCGTCGCGGACGTTCCGGGGCTGATCGAGGGCGCAAGCGAGGGCGTCGGGCTCGGCCACGAGTTCCTCGCACACCTCGAACGAGCACGGCTGCTGGTGCACGTGATCGACGCCGCAGCGGGAGATCCCGCGGAGCAGTTCCGGACGATCGACCGCGAGCTGGCCGAGTACGGCGCCGGCCTCGAGACGCGGCCGCAGGTGGTCGTCCTGAACAAGGTCGATCTCTTGCCCGAGCCGCCTGCCTTCGAGCTCGAGGACGAGCGGGTCCACCGCGTCTTCTCGATCTCGTGCGCCACGGGCGCCGGCGTTGACGAATTCAGGCGCGCGCTGTTCGAGCTCGTCCCGGAGCCCGCAGAGATTCCGAGCGAGGCCGACGGGCTCGCCGACTTCCTCGTCTACCGGCCGGTACCGCGTGCGCGTCCGTTCAAGATCCTGCGCACCGACCGCGGCTTTCGCGTCACGGGGCGCGTCCCTTCAGGCGAGGAGCTCGAGGAAGCGCTTCGTGCCGCCGGCGCGAAGACCGGCGACGAGGTCGAGGTCGGCGAAGACGTCTTGGAGTTTCAGTGATCGGCATCCTCGGCGGCACCTTCGATCCACCGCACAACGGTCACGTCGCGCTCGCGGAAGCCGCCCTCCAGGAGCTCGACCTCGATGAGCTCGTCGTCCTGCTCGTCGCCAATCCCGGCCACCGCGCTTCCATCGAGGACGCCGAGACGCGGCTGGCGCTTGCCGAAGCCGCGTTCGCCGGCCTGCCTCGCGCACGCGTCGAGCGCGACGAGAACCCGTACACCGTCGACGCGGTGAGAGGCGGGCGATTCGGCGACGCAGTCTTCGTCGTCGGCGCCGACGAAGGGGCGGCCTTCCCGCGCTGGAAGGAGCCGGAGGAGATCCTGCGCTGGGTCAGGCTCGCGGTCGGGACGCGGTCGGGCTACCCGCCGCCCGATCTCGAGCGCTACGGCGACCGGGTGATCTCCTTCGAGCTCGCCTCGCCGCCGATCTCGTCGAACGAGGTTCGCAAGCGGATAGAGCGCGGGAAGCCGGTCGACGACCTCGTGCCGTCCGACGTCGCCCGTCTAATCGAGAAACGTGGCCTCTACCGAAACGGCGGCTAGACTAACTGTGCTGAGCAAAGCACCTAATCAAACCCTGACGCCTATCGAACAAGCCCGACGAATCGCCGCTCTCGCGCAGGAGAAGCTGGCGGAGGACGTCGTGATTCTGGACATGCGGCCGGCGTGCAGCTACACGGATTTCTTCGTCATTTGTACGGGCCGCAACGCCCGCCAGACGAAGGCGATCTGGGACGAGGTGCACGAGCGGCTGAAGCACGAAGGGCGCATCCTGCCCCAGCGCGTCGAAGGTGTGAGCGAGGGCAGCTGGATCGTCGGCGATTACCTCGACACGGTGCTGCACGTCTTCACGCCGGAGGCGCGCGATTACTACCGGCTCGAGGATCTGTGGGGCGATGTTCCCTCAGTGTCCGTCGAGGCCGCGTCCGCTACGGCGTAGTCTGCTTCGGCAACAGGCGTCGTCCGGGGTGGCAACTACCCTGGGTGTGTGCTCACGACGGATCAGAAGGGCAACATCGCCGAGGCTGCCGTTGCGCTCGCGGCGGTGAAGCTGGGGTTCGACGTCTATCTCCCGATAACCGAGGGCGGGCGTTATGACTTGATCATCCACGCCGGTGCGCGGCTCCTTCGCGTGCAATGCAAGTGGGCCGGACTGAACGGTGAGGTCATTGTCCTCCGCTCATATTCGGCACGAAGAAGCGTGGGCGGCAAACTGATCAACCGGCACTACACACGCGACGAAGTCGACATGTTTGCCGCTTATTCGCCTGATTTGGATCAATGCTTCCTATTACCGCCTGAGCTTTGGGAACGGAGACGCCAAGTGCACCTTCGCATCTCTCGGACGCTCAACAATCAAGCGCGGGGAATTAACTGGGCAAAAGAC
>WNGJ01003474.1_pt1 | contig 16939 bp, 11 predicted proteins | sample 5400611 | NCBI WGS metagenome assembly WNGJ01 (sample SAMN13153375, study PRJNA577476) | soil metagenome | isolation source: 40 cm soil or saprolite under Garry oak tree replicate 1 | place: USA:California | collected 2016-06-15 | reverse complement strand
ATGTCCCCCCGCAGAACTATCTGGCCTGGGTATGGAACACCGACCAGAAACCCTACGACCTGATCACCGATTACAAAAGCGGCACTCCTACCAGTCCCTATGGTTTGACGTACATGCAACACGTGCTCTCGCTACGACCTTAACTCACCGGCATTTTCTGTAGCTTGCGTCGCCCGCTTCTTGCTATCATCTCCCATGACGTTTTCTTTCTTCATGTCTCTGCTCTTGCAGCAATAGCGCTTTAAGCGGGTTGTTCACGATATACTCGCGTGTCAGGTTCAAATCCTCTTCGTTGCGAACGACATGCTCATAGTAATCTCGCTGCCAGAAATGCTTTGCAGACATTTGCCCTTGCATTCTCAGGTGTTTAAGGGCTGCTCTCGCTGTTAAGGATTTATAAGCACCCACCACGTTTCCCAATGCCGGATGACTTTCTCTATTTGGATGTAGCCAGAGAATGAAATGTATATGGTCGGGCATAGTAATAAAAAGGTCAAGGGTAACGCTAGAAAAACGTTGTGGCAAAGCATTCCAGGTTTCTTCCAGGATTTTAGATAGTTCGGGCTGTTTAAGAATAGGTTGACGGTCTTGTTGACAGATAGTTACGAAGTAGGCCCCATTTGATGAGTAGTCATACGAAGGTAGGCGGAGTGATCGTCGGATGGGGAGTTTCGGATCAATGTTATGGTCGTTCAATGAGTATCCTCCGTTTGATATATTTCGGCGGACGGCGGGCGACGGCATGTTTGACACGGTTTTGGGATGGCGGACGGCGGGCGACGCAAGCGTCCCATCCCCACATCATCCGCCACTCCCGCCCCTACGGCATGTTTGACATGGTTTCGGCGGACGCGGGTTACGGCATGTTTGACACGGTTTCGAGTGAGAGTGCCTCCTTATCGGTTGAACGGTCAAGGGGTGAGGTGTGATTGTTTGTATCAACTTCAGCTTGTGAGGAGAGAGAATGCGCCTCCGCGGTATCAACCGGGAGGTTGCTTTCGACGACGAGGCCGCCATCGATATCGATGTGATAGAGAAAGCGAGAAGAGTCGAAGGAGGTGTTGTGCGAGACGAAGAAGATTTGCTCAAAATGCTGCCCTAGCGTGTCGCCGGTGACGACATTGACGAGGCTTTGCATGCGGTCGTTGTTGGCGACGCTCAACGGTTCGTCCAGGAGGAGGAAGCCGGGGGCGGCGCCCAGTTCGCGTGGAAGCGCGGCGATGGCGAAGGCCAGGCGCAGGGCGAGGGAGACCTGGTCGGCGGTGCCACCGGACATGGCAGGTTGAGGGATGTAGGCGCTGGCGGCGGGTTCCCAGACGCTGACCTGGAGGGGGCCGCCGCTTGAGATGCGTTCTTCCGGTTCGGTTGTCAGGCGAGCGTCGTGATAGCGTCCACGCGTGAGCAGGGGGAGAAGCTGCTGCATGTAGTACTCTGTGCGCGGGAGCATCTTACGCATGAGGCGATCGCAGGTAGCGGCGATGAGTAGCCCAGCGCGCTCTTTGGTCTGGTAGCTGCGTTCCTGCTGGGCCATGCGCCTGTTGGCCTGTTCCAGGTTGAGCGTTACCCTGCCTGTTTCCAGGCGTTCGCTCAGAGCCAGGTCCTGCTGTTCCAGTTGGCGCAACTCCTGGGCAACGGTGCTGATCTCATACTCCAGGCGGGCGCGATCCTGTGGTAAGTATTCATTGACGAGGGGCCAGACCGCCGCAATGTCGGGAAGCGTGTAGCTCTTTGCGGGCGGGCGATTGCGCTGGGCGAGCATCGTAGCCATACTTTCATGCGCTTGCTCGATCTCATGCTGGCATTGTTCGATTTTGGTCCTGGACGCGCCTTCCTGGATGTTCAAGTTCTGTATCTCGCTGAGGATACCAGCTTCATTGGCTTCCTGCATTTCGCGTTCACAGCGCTGGCGCAGGGCACGCAGGGCATCGGCGAATGGGTTGGGAGGGACGATCCAGCTGCCGAGAGTGCTGCTGAATTTTGAGAGCTGTCGATAGTATTCAGAAAGCGATTCCTGGTGTTCTTTCAACAAGGCGGCTTGCGCGGCATGACGGTTTTGAAGCTCTTCCTTACGACCAAGGGCGATTTGCAAGGAGTCGAGTTGCTTGCGCGACGTGGCGTCGGCGGTATTGATGGCAGTCTGTCCGAAGGAGACGCCGAGGGGCAGGACGCGCTGGCGCAGCGAGTCCTGCAAACTCCGCAGGGCCTCACGCAGGGCGATTTGTTGCTCACGGGCGCGTTCGATCTGGCGCATAGGATTGCGGGCCTGAAACTGTTCATATCGTTCGGTGAGGGTCTGCTTGCGCGCCAGCAATGCATCGAGAGCATTCTGGTGAATCCTGACCTTCGCCGAAATGTCGGAGATGGTGCCCATTTTGCCGTCCAGGGCGGCAATTTCGTACTCGGTGGCCTTGATGGTTTCATCGAGCTTGGTTTGCAGTTCAGATACGGGCGCGATAGATCGTGCCTCGGCAGCACCCGGTGAGGATGGGGACGATTTTGCAAAGGTGGGGATCGGCAGCCCTTCCTGGCCCGCTGCAAGGATCAATTCGTTCTGGAGTCGTTCAATAGCGCGCGTATCGACCTGAAGTTTTGCGTCCAGGTTGTCCCAATCCTCTTGCTTGCGCTGTTCTTGCAGGCTTGCTTTCCTCGTGCTTAGAGCAGCGACGGCCTCCATAGTGACATTGAGCTGGTCACGAGCGGCGAGGGCCTGGTTGCGGCTCTCGGTCATTTGCTGCTGGACATCTGCGAGGCTTTCCTCGGCTGAGGGCATCTGCTGGAGCAAGTATTGCGCTTCATCCACAGAACGGGGGATGTTACCGCCGAGTGACTGGATTTCATGCTCAACTTTGGCCAGCGCTTCCTGGCTGCCGCCCATGTGCATAGCCGTTTCGCGGGCAGCGACCATCATGCCGACGCGATTGATGGCCTCCTGCATGCGCTGATCGGCATCGCGCTCCTTTTCGCGCGTCTTGCCATAGCTTTGCAGGTTGACACCGCCAACCGCGCCCAATACGATGGCTATCATGCCGAGAATAGTCGCGAAGATATATGCATGCCGCAATGCTTCAAAGAGAGCGCCACCGCCGCAAAGAACGGCAATGATGGGGCAGGCGATAAATATGCCCATTTGCATGGCGGCAGCGCGTCTGGCGGAAAGCGCGGCGAGGGTGAGTTGTTCCTGCTGTTGATGCGCGGCTCGAACATGCTCTTCGGCCTCGACGAGCCCCTGGGATAAGCCTTTCAAGCGCTGCCATTCCTGAAGCTGGCGATGAATGCTGAGTTGCCGCCAGCGCGTTTCAGTGGCATCGGCCTTTTCCTGTACCTGCCGAGCCTCTTTTTCGACGAGGGCCAATTCCCGTTCGTTATCCTGTAACTCTTTGCGCAGTTTCTCAATCTGGGCGGCGTTTTCTTCCGCCTGTTGCCTTTGGGCTACACGCCTGCTATAAGCTCCTTCGGCCTCGCGCAGCGCGGTGAGTTTATGAGCCAGGCTTTGCAATCGCTTGAGTCGGGCTTCTAACTGGGGCCGTGTGGAGCGGTGCTGCTCTTCTAGCTGATGTTGGGATTGCTGCGCGTCTTCCACAAGCAGGCGCGTATGCGCAATCTGCTCTTCAAGATCGGCCAGTGTCTCCTGCAGGTGTTCTTGCTGTTTAAGCCCCAGCTCCAACTCTTTAATGGTGTTGACGGCCTGCAACAAGTCGGTGGCCATGCGTTCAAGCGTGCCAAAAGAGCGGGTGAGTTCGGTGAGGCTGCGCACACGCTGCTCCAGGGCGGGCAGTTCTTCTTTTTCGCGGCGTTCCAGCTCGGCCACCTGGTGCTCAAGTTCTGGTAGTTCGCGCTGCGCATCGGCGATGACGTCGTAGGCGACGATGATGTTGTTCAGAATGGCATCGGCTTTCTTGAGCTGCACAATGCGATTCTGGCGGCTTTTGAGTTCAAGTCGTTTGGCCTCGATGTCTGCGAACACCTCTTGCTGCTCATGTATCTCGACCTCTTGCCGGCTGATCTCTGCCAGGTCTTCAGAGATTGCTACAGCATCGAGCGCCGCTTCTAACTCGCCGAGTTTTTGGCTCAATACGGGAATGCGCGCCTGCACTTCAGCGAGTTTGAGACGCTCGGCACATTCAGTCATCAAGCGTTCGTCTTCGTCTGTCAGGCGAAAATGATCAGCCAGGCGCGACAGTTTTTCTAAGCCAAGCAGGTTATGCAGGGTAGCTTCACGCTCACGCCCGCTCAAGTTTTCCAGGCGGCTCAAGCCTTTCTGCTCGACAAAGCAGGAGTTGCGCAGGGTCTTGCCGTCGATGCGTCCCAGCTCGCTGATAATGCGCTCGTTGGCGGTTTTGAGGTCGGTGATGGTTTTTTCTACGGGCATACCGAGCTTGCGTACATCCAACGCGGCGGTTTGCTCTTCTTCACGGTTTATGGTGCGGGTGATGGTCATGTCGGTTGCGCCAATGGCCAGTGTGAGCGTGATGATGGCCTGTTTCTCGCCATAGTGTATCAGTTCGTTGAGAGAAGGGGCAGCACGCTTCCCATATCCAATGGTCAGGGGTTCGCCATAGAGGACGAAATAGATGCTTTCAAATATGGTGGACTTTCCAGCTTCGTTTGGACCTGAAATGAATATACTTCCACGCTGCGGAAAATACAGGTCTACATCGCGTAAGAGCCGAAATTGTTTAACCTTCAAATGTTTCAAGATTATCATACATTGTCCTCCACAGATTCTTGAAAGCCATCCTGCTAACGCACTGCGTGCTGAGCTTAGACAGTTTGCCAACTGGGTCCTTATTCCGACTGCCCAACAACCAGACACACTACGTGCAGGTTCCTTATCCAGCTTGCCAACGAGACTGCGTGTCAGGCACACTGCAAGGAGTGCGCTTCGCTCAGGCAGGATGCAAGGTAGTACCCCAAAGGGCTGCCAGGAGTTCCTCTTTAGTAGCCACTAGTGCTTTCTGCTCCTGTTCGTCTTCAGCCGCAGCAATCCATTCGTCCGCGAGCCTGATAAGTTCTTCGCGAGGGGAGAGACGCTCTTCGACCTCGGAGACCTGGGAGGCGTCCTGGCCCGATTTATCCCCCTCGCGCTCATCGGGCAAGAATGTCAGCCCGTTATCGTCAATAGCAAGCGCGAAGGCATGTTCTTCACCGTAGAGCCGCAGTTGATTAAGATTGAGTTCGTGATAATGCTGGCGTGTAAGCTCTCCTTCGAGTCGGAGCTGCACCATTGTATCTTCTGTACATAAGGGGCGCAATCGTTCAAGCACAAGCGAGGTAGGAGATTGGTCGGATGATAGTTCGGCAACGTCTATTACCAGGCGCCGCAGTTGTATGCTATCGGCACTAATATGCCTGCACCAGCGTACACCATCTGCCGCTATGCCCAGGAAAACGAAACCTGGCTCGTCATCGGGATCACTAAAGTCAATGTGTTGTGTCGCCCCCGCCACAATTACTTCGGAACGACCGATTGACTGGCGTTTGAAGCCGTGATGATATCCTGCCAGCACCGCCTGAAAAGCTGGCTGGGCCATAATACTGGCCTGGCTCACCTGTGCCTGGGTATCCAGGCCCGATGCGCCTGTCGTCATGCCCTCGATTGGCGCGTGCAGGAGCAGCAGTGAAAGTGCCGCGCGCTCGATGTCGCTGTCTATACGTATGTGAGCCAGTGGATCTCCCTGCTGGCCGGCCAGCACACCAACTCCGCAGATGCCTACCAGGGTTCCTCGAACATCGAGCATGACGGGCTGCACGGTATGCGTTTCGCTTCCGGATTGCTCTGTATGGTTCGCGTTGGCGGCTGAGGTATGACCTGTGACCCTCCCTGGAGGGAAGTAATGCAGCGCGCCCAGACGCGCATAGCTCATTTGAGGCGCGGGAATCGTATCTTCTTCAGTATTCAGAAGGTCGCTAAGGCGTGGAGTATCATGCACTCCACCCAGGGCGAACACGCGAATGCCCGCCTGCCTCAACTGCGCCAGGCGCGCCGCTACAAAACTCCGGTCTTGCTCGTCGGGATGCACTGTATCAAACAGATCACCTGCCTGCACAAACAAATCAACACCCTGGCCTACCGCGAAATCTGCCGCCTGCTGAAAAGCGTGACGCAAACGCTGCCGCAGTTCCTCACGCTTCCGCGGGTGTTGGCTCGAGATGGAATAGCCAAGATGGTTATCGGCGGTCAGCACAATCGTGATGATGTTATCTGTCTGTTCTTGCTGATGATTGGTAGTTTGCTGTTCCATTTCCTATTCCACGTACTATGTTCTGGAGTATCCACATCTATTACAGGAGTCTAACACAAACGACGCGTGTGACTAAGAAACAAGGACTATTTGGTGAATAGAGCAGGTGTTCTTTCATAAAAAAACGGCCCGTTTCCCTTGATAGAAGCATCTCATACAAAAGTACCAGTTTAACAGGAACCTGAGAACAAAAGCCTTTCTCAGCAGTATTACTTTTAATATGACAAATAGAGGGCAGATATCAGGTGTAGGGACGCGATGAATCGCGTCATGCGCAGGGGAACAATCACCCTGAGGACGCGATGAATCGCGTCCCTACACACCAAACCAGAAGTCCTACTATTTGACCGGAAAATCAGAATTATGTATACTTTAACTATAAGATCAGGTTCTAGATTCTTCGGAGTGACACGAGTTTAACCATACGCAGGGGCCAGCTTGAGCGTGCTCGCATGAGAGGGCAGATCACAGGCACTACCTTGATAGCCATCACTGCTGTGCGGCAGCGTTGCAGTGATGGCTATCAAGGTACATAGGCGCTCAAGCTGGCCTCTACATACCAACTTACAGGACATTGATCCCCTGCTGAGCATGGGCATCATCAAGTTATTGTTGAGATCAAGAAAAGCAAAGGCGCTATTCTGTTATGTTTCAAATAGATACAAGCAATAGGGGACGCGATAAATCTGGTCCCTACAATATACCGCGGGAGGGGAGTAAAGTGATGGGCATGATGTATAACGAGAGAGAACGCGAATCCAGGCAAGTGCTGTTGGGACTCGCGAAAAGTATTCAGGAACGGGATGTTGTTACCTATGATCACTCACGTCGAGTCGCGACTTACGCACAGCGCCTGGCACGTTACCTGGGCTGGAGCAGGCGTGATGCGCGCGACCTGGCCCTGGCAGGGCTGGTACATGACCTGGGAAAAACGTGGATAGAGAATGATATCCTGCTCAAATCGGATAAACTTTCGGAAGAAGAACGCCGCAAAATGGAGCGGCATCCTATTATCGGTGCGCGTATTCTGATCGGCTGCGATGTTCACCCATTTTTTGTGGAAACGGTGCTCTATCATCACGAGGCCTGGGACGGGCGCGGCTACCCTACCGGCTTAAAGGGTGAAGAGATCCCGTTGAGCGCGCGCATTCTGACGGTGGCCGATGTCTTCGATGTCCTGACCTCGCAGCGCCCCTACAAAGCCGCGCTTTCGATGGATGCTGCCCGCGAACGACTCATGCTGGGTTCAGCCGCCAGCTTTGACCCGATGATTGTGCGCGCATTCCTGAGCCTGGTAGATTCTTATCCGAACTTTACCATTCCGCAGCGCATGTGCATTGTACCTACATTTCGGGAGAAACGGGCGGCCGGGTTATCACTGGTAGGCGCATTGCGCACGCAATAAAATCTTTGGGAAGGGCGCGGCATCTTCTCTGCACACCACCACACAGGCGATCCAGGGCAGGGGCCATGCCCGCTGCCTTTAACCAATCTCGCGCTACACAATTTCCCCAATTTCAAATACGGGACCGTCACGGCAGGTCAATTTTGGGCCGGAGCGGGTCTCCATAGCGCAGGTCAGACAAACGCCGCTGGCGCAGACCAATGGACGCACAACCAGGCCTTGCGCGATGTGCTTCTGGCGCAGGCGTTCATAGCGAGAGTAGAGCGTCTCCAATGTTTCATGTGAAACAGCACAACAAACAGCGTCTGCCCAGGCAAGATAATTCCCTGCCACTTCCACTATCTTATCCGCGCCGTTATCAGATAGCGTAACGTGATATTCGATCTCAGGTGAAAGCAGAGCGGGAGGATAGATGTCTTCAATGTTTGCATATTGAGCGAGCAGCGTTACAGCCAGTTCCTGTTCGATAGCCCATTGAGCAAGAAAGGTCAGCGCACCGATCATTTCTCCTGCACTTACAAGGAGCAGGTTGCGCACGTTGGGCCGCACCTCCCAACCGTGCCCAAATGGCCCCAGCAAATCCAGCGTAGCCCCTGGCGGTTGTTTGACCAGCCACGAGGAGCCACGCCCGCGCGCTGCTACCAGTAAGGTACACTGCTCGCGGGCTCGCTGCATGGTATGTATAAAGAATGGACGCCGCAGCAACGGATCGCTTGCCAGCGCATCGCAGCAGCGCACCATGCCATATTGCCCAGGCTGCGCAGCCTGGACCAGGTACGGCGCGTGCAGTTCGATCAGATGAACGCCTGCCCGTATCTCGGTATTGGCCATGATGGTGGCGGTTGAGAGGCGCACGGTTAGCGAATCATTCCTAAGAAAGTACGGGTACGTTCGTTTTCGCTGTAGTCAAAGACCTGTTCTGGTGTCCCCTGTTCAACGATTACCGCCTTATCCATAAAGATGACATGGTCGGCCACGTCGCGCGCGAAGCCCATTTCGTGCGTGACCACTACCATAGTCATGCCTTCTTCGGCAAGCTGGCGCATGACTTTGAGTACCTCACCGACCAGTTCAGGGTCGAGTGCGGATGTCGCTTCGTCGAAAAGCATCAACTTGGGATTCATAGCGAGGGCGCGCGCGATGGCAACACGCTGCTGTTGACCGCCGGAGAGCTTGTGTGGATAGGCGTCAGCTTTCTCAGCGAGGCCCACCTTGGTAAGTAAAGCCATTGCTCGCTCCTTCACCTCTTCTTTGGGCTGGTGCAGCACGTGAATAGGAGCTTCAATCACGTTTTCCAGGGCAGTCAGATGTGGAAACAGATTAAAGCGTTGAAACACGAAGCCAACCTGAGAGCGCATATGAGCAATGGCAGCCTCTCTGTCTTCCACCAGCCGTCCGTTCACTTCGCGATAGCCAACCAGTTGCCCATCAATATAAATGCGCCCGCTATCGATCTTCTCCAGGTGATTGATGCAGCGCAGCAGCGTCGTTTTACCGGAACCGCTCGGCCCGATAACCACGACTACCTGCTTCCGTTTCACCGAAAGGTCAACGCCATCCAGTACCGTCAGGCGGCCAAAACGCTTGACGATCTTTTCGGCACGTACCATTTCATCGGTACGCATTATCGTGTTGCCATTTGCCTGTTCTATACTCATATATACTGTTCCTCCTAGCGCCCACTAACCAGTGTACCACCACGAGTACGAGAGCCAAAGCCCAGCATACGCTCAGTCCAACCCTTTTTTTCGCTCAAATCGGTCTTCGTCAAGCGATCAGGGTCCAGACGCTTTTCAATCCAACTCTGCACAAAGCCCCATAACGTAGTGAGCAGTAGATAGTACAGGGTAGCCAGAATGAGCAATTCGAAGACGCTGAAGCTTGGTGCGCCCAGCTGATCGGTAGCATGTGTCAGCTCGAAGACACCAATGACTGAAGCAATCGAGGTTGTTTTAAGCATATTATTAAATTCATTGCCAAGGGGTGGAACAATTACACGCGCGGCCTGAGGCAATATAACACGCCGCATAGCAAGAGGAAAACGCATACCTAACGATTTTGCCGCCTCCATCTGGCCAGCGTCTACTGATGTAATACCGGCGCGAGTAATTTCTGCCATATATGCACCTTCATTGAGCGAGAAAGCTACCAGTACGCAGGCCCAATCAGGAAGTAAGAATGCGGGATTTTGGATAACCTTAGGTAGTCCATTATAAAGTAATAACACTTGTACCAGAAGCGGGCTGCCACGAAAAAACCAGATATACGCGCGAGCAGGCCAGGTAAGCCAGGGAAAACGCGACATACGCATCAGTGCCAGGAAGAGGCCAAGAATGACACCGCAAGTCTGAGCAAAGATGGAGATCCAAAGCGTTGTCCAGGCTGCTTGAACAAAAAAGTAATTAGGGTCCTGGTAGAGAAAGTGTAGAAAAATATCCCATCGAAACATGGGTAGCCTCCTCAGACAAAAGTTCTGGCTTCTCACAAAAAGATGTGGGAAGCCAGGCTGTTCTTTTAGACGTTGAGCACCATAAGATCAACCAGGAAGTTTCTGGCTAGTATTCAGCTGCCACTTTGTGAACAAGCTGTCATAGGTGCCATCGCTCCTAATAGCAGTAAAAGCTGCCCGCATCGCTTCCAACATCGACATATCACCCTTACGCACAGCAATACCTTCAGGTACGGTATTAACGACGGAGCCACCGACCTCAAACTGCCCTGGATTCTGTTTAATGTAGTAGTCGGTTACTGGCGAATCTTGATATGTCGCGTCAACACGGTGATTTACCAACAACTGTATCACATCGGTCTGTTTATCGAGAACGGTAAGTTGAATAGCTGGCTTCCCTGCTTTAGTGCAAGCTTTGCTACCTGCGTTCAAGTCATCCAACTCTACTGTAGCACTCTGCACACCAACTTTCAATCCACAAAGGTTCGGTACACATTTAAGGCCCATCGGGTTGCCTTTTGGAACAATTAGCGACTCACCGGACTGGAAGTAGGGAACGAAGTCAGCCTTTTGCAGACGATCAGAATTGATAGACACTGCAGAGATGACAACGTCGAAGCGTTTGGCAGCGAGGTCATCAATAATAGTAGTGAAGTTTGCCGTCTTGACCACTGTGTTCAAGCCAAGCTTCTTAGCCATAGCTGTGATAACATCAACATCGAAGCCAATTGCCTTCCCTGTTGCCGTGTCAATAAACTCTTGCGGCGGATAAGTCGTATCACTCCCCACAATCAAGGTGCCTTTGGAAATTAAATCATTGGGAGCGCTGAGATTTGTTGTTGGAGGATAGGGTGTAGGTGGCGGACTGCTGTTGTTGACAGCGCTACTGCAGGGCAACATGTTAGAAGTCGGTGTTCCACTACCAGTAGTAGGAGCACTATTTCCACATGCTGAAAGGAGTAGGAGCAATGGAAGTGCCACAAAAGCGAATCCAATTATTATGCTCTTCGCAATATGGCGCCAACTCTTTTTGGGAGACATAGATAGCATGATGCAACCTCCTCTGTAAATAAGAATGCTCATTTGCGGATACATGTAGTGTAACACGTTCGTTACACAGGTACAAGAAAAGGGCTTGTTTGGTACCTCCTTGTAATACGTTTCACGCGGGAAGCGTGTCACAAAAAAAGCAGAGGTTAAACAACAATCACAATTTCGTGAGAATGTGCCAAAAAATGCCGGGATTTTACCCCCATCTAACGAGAGAGTATGTTACACTAGAGGAGTTAGGTTGATAAGCTTCGATACTGTTCACCTGTTCAATCATCTGGGAAGATAAAGGGTAGAATATGCCCATTACATTTGATCGCAGCATCTGTTGTGACCTCAATGAGACTATCGGGCGCGAATGGCTCGTGACCAATGGATTGGGAGGATACGCCGCGGGCACCATTGCGGGCGTGTTGACACGCCTGGAACAGGGCCTGCTAGTGGCATCATCACCCGAGGGAAAAAAGCCACAACTCCTCGTAGCGAAAATGGATGAGGAAATCGTTTTTGACCAGCGCACCTACTATCTCGGTACCAACGAGTACAGGGATGGTACTCTCAATCCCGCTGGCTTTGCCCACCTCGAAACCTTTCAGCTGGAAGAAGGCTTTCCAGTATTTACTTATCGCCTGGGGGGCATCGATGGCATCATACTGGAAAAGCGTATCTGGATGCCCCAGGGATTGAATACCACCTACATTCACTACCGCGTGCTGCGAACCGCTCCATCTGCCTCTCCATATGAAGGCAACTCCTGGCGCAGCCTGAGTCCATCTCCTCATGGGTATTCACGCTATCATGATTATCCCGCTACAGCCCAGCGCGTCCTTTCAATGACACTGCTCCCTTTCGCGGCCTACCGTGCCTATAACGAACCGCAGCATGGAGTCAATAACTGGCAATTTCAGGTCGAAGCACATCACCTGGAGCAAGATTCTTTTAATAAGGAAAACAATTCGAGCGTCGCGGGCTGCGCGGTTCGCGCCTGGGATGGTGCGAACCCCTATCATATTTTCGTGGTAGGGCATCCTGAGAGCGAGACTACTTTCCTGCCCACGGGAGTCTGGTACTGGAACTTCTTGCGCCGACGAGATCAGGCCATGGGAAGAACAGCTACCGATGATCTCTACCTGCCCGGCGTGTTCCGCACGAAATTGTGGCCCGGTGAAGACGCCGGATTGACCATTATTATCACTGCCGAGGATTTATCCTGGCTCAACTTCAGCACGAGTCACCTGAAACGCGCTTATCAGAAAGCTGTGGAACACCAGCGTAGTTTTTTGCAACCTGAACGCTACTTTGGCGAGGGCGGCGCAGCAACGCATACTCAACCGGTGCTCCCGTTCCCATCTAAAACGGAGGAATCTCCCCAGGGAGAAGAATTCCTACGCTTGCTCTTGCAAGCAGGAGATCACTTCCTGGCGCAGCGCGCTATCCCGGCAAGCGAGGCATCCGCTGGACAATCTTCATTTTTCTCGGACATTCAGACCTTGCCTGCTATCATTCCTGCTTTTTATCAGATGGAGGAAAGTACGCGCGATACCTTGATCGCTTTGCCAGGCTTGACCCTGGCCACCCAGAGATATTCGGAGGCCCGGCATATCCTGACCAACCTGGGACGCTACTTCCGGCAGGGACTGCTGCCAGATCGCCTGCCGACTGTCGAGCATCCTTTACAAGAAGAGGATTATGGCAGCGTCGATACCACACTCTGGTACTTTTATGCGCTAGATCAGTATTTACAGGTCACGCGCGATTATGGTCCGCTGGATGAGCTCTACGGAAGCCTTGAAGCAAGCATCACCTGGTATACGCAGGGTACCTATAATGGCATTCGCGTTGATCCACAGGATGGATTGCTGGAAGCGCGGCAGCCAGGCAAAGCCCTGACCTGGATGAATGCCTTTACAAAGGGCGCACCGGTCACGCCCAGGTATGGTAAGGCCGTCGAGGTGAATGCCCTCTGGTACCTCGCACTCTCCCTCATGCAGGAATGGTCAGAACATCTCTACCGCACCGGGCGCATCAATCACCAGACCAGCCGTTACGAGAAACTGCGCCAGCAATGCAAGCTCAGTTTCAATGCATGCTTCTGGTACGCTCCCGGCGGCTACCTGTTTGATGTCCTTGATGATGTGGAAGGCAACGATGCCAGCATTCGTCCAAATCAACTCTTTGCGCTCTCCTTGCGCTATCCCGTCCTGGACGACAGCCGCCAGCGCACCGTGTTGAACACTGTCACCAAACACCTGTTCACGCCTTATGGATTACGCGCGCTCGCTCCCAGGTCAGATGGTTACGTGGGTCATATAAAGGAGAATCTGGAGGAGCAGCAAGGTGCTCTCCATCAAGGAGGCGCATGGCCCTGGCTGATAGGGCCGTACATAGATGCCTTACTGCACCTGGAAGGATCAGCCTCTGGAAGCAAAATGAACCAGAACTCGCAAGAGCGCCGGGAAAGAGTATGGCAGACTGGTATTCAGCTTCTGAACCCCTTCCGCAAGCAACTTCGCATGTATATGCTGGGTATGATTGCCAGCGTCTATGATGGAGATGCGCCGCGGAGTCCCCATGCGCAGCTTGCCTGTGCGCGCAGCACCGGTGAAGTACTGCGCATCTACAAACTGTTAGCGCGCATGGGGATTCGCTTCTCTGACCACGCGTTGTCGGTTTAATCCCTCATGCCACTTCTGCACATTTTTCCACCAAGTTATCCACAGTAAATGTGGATAACTTTATCTTTAACCTTTTCCTAGAAACGGACAAAGGGTGGAGTAGAGTAGAGGCATTTAGAGCCAGGTTGATGCCTCTTAGCTTATCCACAATGATGGTGGATAAGTTTTCCACATTGTCCACACCCATAGTATGACCAATTTTTCATCATGGAGCTTTCCACAGTCTTTGTGGATAAGTTTTCCACACTGTCCACAAAGCAACCGATCTAACAATCGTTTTTCCACATTACCGGTGGATAAGTTTTCCACACTGTCCACAAAGCAACCGGACATGCAAGTACTTATCCACAAAAATGGTGGATAAGTTTTCCACATCATCCACCGAATAGGCGATCAATGGCCATTTTTCCACATTATCGGTGGATAAGTTTTCCACATCATCCACCGAATAGTCAGAGTAGTCAAAAACCATTGCGAAAATCTGAACACAGTTAATGATGATGAAATTGCTGTACTCAGGAGAAAACGTGGATAAATCGGTCAAAATTGTGGACAACCATTCATAAATGTGTAAAAGTGCGTTTTGGATTTCTTGCGCGTTTTGTTGCTACACGACTTTGGTAATAGAGTTATGCACACCGGTGAACAGTTAATGAACGTATTTTTTCCAATTCTTGGGGGATTATCTACCACACAGCACTTATCCACACTGATTGTGGATAAGTTTTCCACATCGTCCACAAGTCTTCGTACACAACCGTACTCGGAATTTATTTATGCACACAAGCTGTGGACAACTTTTCCACAGCAAGGAATGGCAGGGGATAACCTTTCAAACATATCCACCGCACCTGGGGATAACTTATCCACAACCGTCCCATGATGGTTGAAGCGACGGCACAGTTATCCCCATTACCCGGCAAAATATCCACCGTTACTCCACCCTTATCCTCAGCCTGTACACATGTTGATAGCCGGTGGATAACTTATCCACCGGGTCTACATCAGCTTTAGAGGCTGATGTAGACCTTGCTAGCGGGACAGGAGCAGAGCATCTTTGGGGCTTATCCACTTATCCACAGCCCCTATTACTACTACGGTAATAAATATATTTTTTATAAAGTAATGAATCATAGTAATTAGGGGCTGTGGATAAGTGGATAACTGTTTAGAAAACGGATTGGAAACGGAGAAACAAAATTATTCCGATATACGTCTCTTTAATCAGAATGATTGAGCATGTAGATGAAAAAGTGTGTCATTTGTAACAGAGCAATAGGACATTCGGTTCACTCATTATGGCAAGTTTGTACAATTATATATAATGACGCAACTTTCAATAATATCGCTCGTTATATTTGTTGTGAGAGAAACAGCAAGCCTTTAACCACCGAGTTTTGCCAGGAAGATACTGTATGACATCGCTAATCGAGACGATCAAAGCAAAGATAGATGTGGTTGAAGAGATTGGCCTGGTAGTGGCCCTATCGAAGTCGGGTAAATCGTACAAGGGCCTTTGCCCATTTCACAATGAGCGTACACCATCGTTTCATGTGTTTGCTGAATCTCAAACGTGGCGGTGCTTTGGCTGTAACGAAGGCGGCGATGTCTTTACTTTTGTAGAGAAGCAGCAGGGACTCGAGTTTCGCGATGTGCTGTTCTATCTCGCAGAAAAAGCGGGCGTTTCAGTCGAGGAGCGGGGGAGCCAGCGGGATCCGGAGGAAGAGCGCGAAATCAGCGCCGCCAGGGAGCGCTTGCGCAAGCTGAATGAAGATGCGCTGCTGTGGTTTCACCAGGTGCTGCTACGTTCGCGCGATGCTGCTGATGCTCGCGCGTACTTGCAGAGTCGCGGCATCACATCCGAGTCGGTGATCGCTTTCAGTCTGGGTTATGCGCCTGACCAGTGGGATGGTTTGAGCCGCTACCTTTTGGGACGTGGCTATACTGAACGCGAAATGGTAAGCGGAGGGCTGGCGCGAGAACGTGACATGGGAAGGGCGACAGGAGTATTCCAGGGTGGCAGGGACGTGGGGGCAGATGGGGCGAGTGAAGAAGGCAAGAGCGACGCGCGCGGGGTATATGACTACTTTCGCAACCGCATCATCTTCCCTATCCGAGATATACGGGGCCGGGTGATTGGCTTTGGGGGGCGTGCAATGGGAGATGGCCAGCCCAAGTATCTCAATTCGCCGCAAACGCTGTTGTTTGAAAAAAACAACGTGCTGTACGCCCTGGACCGGGCGCGAGACGGAATAAAACTGGCGCAGCAGGTCGTTATTGTTGAGGGTTACGTCAACAGATTAAGAAGCTGACGAAACAGGTAACACTCGCTCTGGACCCGGACGTTGCCGGTGAGGTCGCTACCGAGCGTGGCATCCAGGAGGCGCTAAAAGCCTTTGATCGCACTATTGTGCCGGTTCCATTATCGGCATTGCCGAAAGGTCAGAGTCCGAAAAACCGAATTAATGCAGCGGGAATGATTCGATTGGAAGAACAGGTGGATGCAGAGATCAATGTGCTACAGCTACCTCCAGGAGAAGACCCCGATGAATTTATCCGGCGCGATTACCAAGCTTGGTTGCACGCTGTTTCACATCCGATTCCTCTTATCGACTATTACTTTGTAGCGAAAACGTCTGATCTTGATTTACGACAACCAAATGATCAATCTGAAGCAGCAAAACGCTTACTTCCAGTGATCGGTTTGGTTACCGACCGTACCAAGCGAGAAGCCTATACTAGTAGACTAGCCGCTATGATTAGAGTTGATGAACGAAGTTTGCGTGAAACGTTGCAGGATGTGCTAAGAGGGCTGAAGCCTACTAGTGTGAGGGCGACCTTTACGGATCGTGACGAACAGCGTTCCAGCCGCAAGGCAGAAATCACTGGGTATCCACCGGTTCTACCTGATCGGCAGGGGAGCAATGGGGGAGAGACGGGACGTGCTGAGGATGCACAAGGACAGCGAAAAAATATACCAACAAGTGGAACATTTGGACTTGACAGGAAAGGTAATAATAGGGTAAAATGGGAGGACTACCTAATCGGGCTACTCTTGACGAATCCTGGGCTAAGCACTCAAGTTTGTGGTATAATAAACGATGGTGACTTTGCAGGG
>WNGJ01003136.1_pt1 | contig 16941 bp, 29 predicted proteins | sample 5400611 | NCBI WGS metagenome assembly WNGJ01 (sample SAMN13153375, study PRJNA577476) | soil metagenome | isolation source: 40 cm soil or saprolite under Garry oak tree replicate 1 | place: USA:California | collected 2016-06-15 | reverse complement strand
ATCGCTGCTGGGTCCGCTGTTAGCCGATACGTCGGATTCAACGCTGTCAGTCCGTCCCCGTTCTTCCAGAACGTCTTGTCGTATCGAGTTAACGTAACACTTGCATCTGACGCAGCGTTTGGGAACACTCTGGACCATCTGAGAGCACCCGTAGACTGAGACGTTATGTTAATGTAGACTGTGAACGGCGTGCTGCTTCTCCTAACCACTAAATCAGTATCAGTTATTGCACTGACACTGACGGATAGGATTCTCTCAGACGAGCCCAGTAATGTGAGATTAACAAATGTAGTGCCGGTGAGAGTGACAGTCTGCGTATTTAACTCACCAGTGCCAGAAGATACCGAGTTCCTACTTTTAACTGTCACCGTCTGAGTCGTGTCCACCGCATCGTTCGTGCCAACTTGCAAGTTGTTAGTCAGCGGATCAGCCGCCCACCCACTCAACGGCGATAGCGTGTCTTGTCCACCGCCAGCAGTGCTCGTATCGTTCTGCGGAGCGTTAGCCGCGTTCCATGCGGTGAGGTTAGCTGCGTTTATGCTCATCCGCTCACTAAGAAGAAGGGCGATCTAAATGAGATCACAGTCCCACAGTTCTGGCATGGCTCGCTGTGCTCGGTCCCGTCGAACGGGAACGTGCAGAGCAAGTCGTTGAAGTCAGCTCCGCAGCCGAGGCGAGCTACGGCGTCGAACGCTGCTAGATCGTAGCCCTTCTCCTGCCCGCCGAAGCTTCCCGCGCCTGCGCGGAACTCTGCGTACTGATCCACATACTCCGGCTTGATCGGTCCCTTGCAACGGCGTTGGACGTTACGCACAACGAACTCGGCTTCCTCGTGCGTGACCTTACCGCCAGTCTGGACCCTAGCCATGATCTCATCAACGTCGTTCATACTGTCGTCCCCGTGAGTTGAAGCGTGAAAGTCGTCCTGTGCGGCGTGTCGCTCGCTGGCAGGTTCTCTTCGATCCACTCGCCAATCCTCACGCCCGCCGCTAGAGTTCCGCCACTCGGAACGGATTGATCCACGTTGTCGTCAACGAAGGTGATGCCACCCGGCGTCGTTATCCTGTTGGTGATCGTACCTGCGTTGCCAGTCGCAGTGTGCACACCTACACGGATGCGAGCGTCTGGGTCAGCACTCAGTCTCATCAGCCCGCTGTTCAGCGTCAGCGTCGCGTGAGTGTTTTTCCAGTAGATCAAGTCATACCGAATGACGATGCCCGCTGCCGACGCACTACGCTTGAAGCAGGCACTCGCTCCAGCTTCGCCGACTGGGATGGTATAGCGAACCGTGCCACCGCTGCCTTGCTTGATCGAGATAGAACCGACTGCTACAGCGGACAGGAAGAAGTCCAATATGCGCTCGTAGGTGTTCGTCGAGAGCTTCTCCGTCGTGCCTGTCAGCGTGATGGTTTCAGAGGCTGTCGCTCCGGTGGATAGCCGACCATCTATCGTCAAGTTCTGCGTGTCCGACGCAGAAGTTGAAATTGCAGCAAGGACAGCGTTGGCTGACCACTGTGTGTACGTCGGTCTGATGCCCTTGTCAGTCGCACCAGCCGCCGTGGTATCTGAGATGTCACCACCAGCAGTTGACGTGTCGTCCGTCACTCTGTTGAGACAGTTGTACGCGAGTAGATCAGTCGCGGCTATAGACATTAGTCAACCTCCAGTAGTGCCAGTACGCGGAACTCAAGATCTTCTTCTGCGTCCGCGTTAGTCTGAAGCAACATCGACTTGCAGGCCGGTAGTGGTATGTCGCACGCCGAGTTCGCGTCAACGGCTACGGCGTGACCTCTATGTCGGAATAGAGAGAAGTTCTCCCCATCTGCACTAACGTGAACAAATGCGTCGCCTCTGCGCGGTGCGTAGACTGTGATCGTAGCTACGGTTCCCGTCTTGGGATGCAGCGAAGTCGAGTTCGACCTTCGCTCTCCTTTGGGAATCGTTAGCTTCTCCAGCTCAGTCCACTGTTTCGCCATCAGACACCTGCGTCCGCGTCAATCTGCACTAGCAGACGGAAGTCCCGCTGCGCTGCCACCGCGGCTTGCGAGACGATTCTTAGTGCCTTGAATCCGCTGACGAGTGGAATGTTAACAGCTTTGCCCGCAGGCAGTGTCACGTCAGTACCTGGCTGCCACTGCAGGCGTTTCCAGTCAGCCGCTTGTGGGCTTATGACTGGAGCAACTTCGATGTTCACTGTTTCTGGCAGCGTAGCTGGAGTGAAAATCATCAAGATATTCAACGCGCCGAAGGCCGCCTGGACGACGCCTGCACCGCTGAGGGCGTTGCTGACAGTTCCAGCGTTCGCTATGCTAAGGGTGCCTAGGTCATGGATTGAGCGAGCCATTTGAGAGTATCACCTCTACTGTCGTGGCAAGTGGTACATCAACGCCGTTACCATACTTAACCACACGGTAGCGGGACTCTCTAGCCAAGCGGAGAAGAAAGGGTATATCTGAAAGTTCGAACTGTTCGACAGAGTCGCCAGATGCGACCTCCAGGTACACCCTCTCCCCATCTCCGATAGGAGCAGCTGAGACAGACCGCTCGTTGCCCTGAACGGCCTGCCATTCGCCTTCCCAAGCGCCAATCACTCCTACCGCCAACAGTCTTCTCATACGCTCCCTTGTCCAGACTCGGACAAGATTATGCGCCGCCGCTGTATTCGGGAATGTCGGAGACGTACCACAAGTCATATGTGGTCGCTCCGTTGGGAATTGTTGCCGGCGCGTACGTGCCCCTGGGATCAGCGTTAGCTGTAATCGAGATAACGCCTGCGGCTGAGATCGTAATGCCACCAGCGACCATCACGCCTGTCGTGACGAGCGCTGCCGCAACGACCTCCTTCAGCGCCGTGCCTGTCAGCCCAAGTGCGACTGGCAAGATCACGTCGAGTCCCAGTATGTCTCCATCTCCTACAGTGTTCGTATCTGCCGACGCGTCCGTAGCCGCCGTAATCGAGACTGACAACACCTGCTTGAAAGCGGTCTTCGAGACGTACGTCTTCGACGTGCCTGTTGCTGTGACGCTCCACGCCTCGGTGCGCCTCACGCCGTACACGTCGATACCAGTGATGACGCCGCTCTCCGCTACAATCGACGTGGCGTGTGTGACTGTGACCACTACGTTCCTGCCGCCGGTGAACAGACCAAACGTTGGGAGTAGTGTCCCCACTCCGCCCGACGTCAGCGACCCGTTCAACGCCGGCGTGATCGTAGCAGTGTTCGGACCTGCGGTAGCTGTGAGCAACCCGTTAGCGACCTTCGCCGTCGGGTTTGCCCAGTTCTGATGGTAGACCAGCGACCCGCCACGCTGGATGCCGCGGCGAGTTGTAGTCAACGCCCTGTTGCTCACGTACGGATACGATGAGCCTTTGATCGAGCCTAGAGGCATGAGTTAGAACTCAAGGGGGCCGGAGCCCCCTCAAGCCTCCTTACTACTGCGACGCGTAGATACCGCGCCAGTCTCCGAACCCCGAGCCGTTCCGCCGGGTCAGCTTGAACTTCGCGTCTCCGGTTTCAAAGTCATCGGTGTTCGTTAGTCTCGGCGGACGACGATCGAAGTAGTTCAGATCGTGGTTATCCGCGATGATGTACCAGCCTGTGCCGATCGTGAGGTAATGCGACAGCATGGGCGTCAGCCCCTCACGATTCAGCTGGTTGATGTCGTTCTGGTTCCCGCCCGGCAACTTCTCCGACTTCAGGATCTGATTGACGATCCAGTGGTCAGCCGGGTTATAGACAACGTACCTCGGGATGAACATGGCGGGCAGGCCCGACTCGTCGTTGAGCGCGTGGAAGGCCTCGATCGCGGCCTGCACAGCGGGCAACGAGATTCCCGTGTCCGTCCCTGGCCTGTTCGACTGCGTAAGCCCACGAAGTGTGACGTGCGCTGTTGAGCACAGCGACACACCCGACTCGAAGCCAGTCACCGTCGTATCGAACGCGCTGTTCAACACGGAGTGGGCAACGACCTCGAAGTTGTTTCTCGCTGAACGGCCGAGGGCCTTGGACATCTTCGCCCCCATGATGCCGTACAGATCGTCTTCCATCATCTCCTCGGAAATCCTGAAGCCAAGGCCGTATGTAGTCCAGATGTAGCGCTTCAGGACTCCCTGAATCGCGTCCTGGTACGATACAGCCCCACTCTCCGGCTTGGTCAACAGTGTGCCGAAGCCAGCGATGGGGAAGTCTTCCTCATACGCTCGCTGCGACTTGTTCATGTTGATCCACTTGTCGCCTTCGGTTGGCCGTTCCTTGTACGTCTCGAAGACGATCTTCCTGAATCCCGGCGCCAGTAAGTTCGAAAAGGCGCCACGAACCATTACCATACTGTAGCTCCTTTCCTAGCTTACGAGAGCCTGCAGGTTTGCGTCGAGGAATCGGACAAAGAAGATACCGTTCACGATATCTATGTCGATTACCCTAACGCGCGTGTTCGCGGTCGTAGCGGCAAGCTGCCAAAACGACCTGATGCCTGCTCCACCAGTGATGGTCGTATTCACTATGTCCTGTGAACGCGCCAAGAACGCCACCGATGGAACAGTCGTGCTGCTCAGACTCACAGTCACGTCGCCAGTGAGTACTGCCACCGGCACCCTGTTCGTGCCGTACGGCTCTGGCTTCATGCCGCCGCTCGTGAGGTTCGTCGCTGACGGACCGTAGCCAAGACAGATGCCCAAAATCAGCGCTGGGTTGGCTCCGCACTTTTTGACGTTGTTATCCGCCGTGTCCAAAAACACCAGATCGCCAGGCTGCGAAGTATCCGTGCTAAGAAACGTATACTCCGCATTTCTGGACTCTGGCTGCGACGAACTGTGAGTAAGAGTTGCTGGAAATTGAGACACAGCTCCTCCTTACTCGCTACTCATCTACTAGCAGCCTGTTTAGCGGAACGTCCATCCCGTACTTGTCCCGCAGCTCCTTCTGCACCGATTCGGCTGCTTGCCGCACTTCTGTCTTGTGTGCCTCAAGACGACGTTTATTCAACTCTTTCGACGCCCTCACGTCTTCCTCGTGATCCTCCATCGGCTGGCGGATGAGGCGCAGCTCACCAACTTGTGCCCTCACGCCTGCCTCCTCGCACTCCTTCTCCGGCACGGACTCGAAGCCTTCGTCCATCTTCACCTGCATCTTGCCGGGATCGTCTGTATTCTCGTACCGGTAGTAGTGCGCCGGATCCTTCTCCTCGATAGCGCGAGCGTCCAGCATCCGCCCCTTCGGCGTGCGAGACCTGGCGCCAGAGCGCTTCTGCCCCTCCTGACGGTTCAGCTTGTCAGTGAGGTTTTTCAGCGCCGCCTTGACGTCTGACTTCGTAGTCGGCTGCTCCGGTTCGTTCTTCGCTGGCTCCGTCACCTTGCGACTCCTTTCCACTTCCTGTGTTCAGCATATGCCGCGTCTGGGCTCAGTCCGGGGTTCAGCGCCCGAGCAATCTCTTTCTCAGTGTCGTCCAGATCACCAGTGACAGTTGTCGCCGGCGGTCTGATCTGCGATCCAGCGTGAGCGCCTGCGGCTGCGACTTGCGTTGTCCTCGCCGCTGTCGCTGCTTCTTCCTTCAGCCGATCCTCGCGGGCCTTGACGACCTTATCGAAGTTCTTGCCTCGAACATAGGCAATGAAGTCGTCCCAGTTCTTCATCGTGGAGAGATTGGGATTCTTCAGCTCCGCTATCGTGTCGTCGATCTCCTTAGCGAGAATCTTGAACTCGTCTGGATACTTCCGCTCAGCAGCATCGCGCGCGCTGGATGCGGTGCTAGCTGCAAGCCCGCCTAGACGAGCGTCGATGTTTCTTGTCAACACCTTCTCTCGCTTGTCCAGCATCGCGTCGATAGCTGCGAGCGGATTCTCGTCCCACAGCTTCTTCAGCTCCTCGGCAGTAGGCTCCTTCGTGACCTCCGCAGGAGGTAGTGCGCTGATCTGATCCGCCAGCGCTTTCTGCCGCTGACGCGCCTCCTCGCTGATACGAAGTGCCTCTGAAAGAGCCTTGATCCTCGGATCGTCTGGCAACGCCGCTTGCGCCTCCGCACGCGCCTTCGCCTCAGCGTCAGCCTTCTTCTTCAGCTCCGCCTCGTCCGCAGCAGCCTTGTCACTCGCCTGCTGCGCCTTGAGGGTCTTGTCAACGTCCTCCAGGTATACTTCCTCTCTCAGGGCTTCGCGAAGAACGTCGCGATCAGTCTTCTGTTCGCCAGTCCCTGGAATTGCGCTCGCGCCCATTACGCTACTTCTCCTCTCCTGTTTAGATCGGACAGCTTAAACTTCAGAACTCTCAAAACCGGCGCCGACTTCTCATGCCCGAGCCTCACCTGCAGAGTCCTCATCGCCGTAACTATCTTAGCCTGCTCCGCCTTCAGTTTCAAGAACGGAGTTACTAAGTCGAGTAGCCGAACAGCTGCGTCTCCTGTTATCCACCAGTCGTATGACGGTTTCCTTCTCTCGCGTTTCCTTCCGTTAGCGATACTACCGCCAAACACCGATTCTAGCCACAACGGCAGCACCGGGTTGGTATTAGTCACTACGACGGCGATCTGGTACTGCTCCGACCTCTTTGCGTACGCGCCTATGCACCCGTCACAGTCTACAGAAGCGGCGAGATAGACTAGATCATCCCTGCTTATCATAGTCAGTTTCATCTATCTCCCTCTTCATTTCAGAAGTCATGTTAAGAGCTCGTCGGTAACCTTCAACCTGCCCTTGTAGACGCCGGAAGGACAGGATGTCCGCCTCCGCTTCCAGGAGTCGCTGGCCTTGCGAGATTAGGGCTTCGAGCCGGCCCAGTACCAACAGGTACGCCCGATTCCCCTCCAAGTCCACTATCTCGTCCTTGAGGACCTCCGCCGTTGCCTTGTCCGGCAGCGGGAGTCTGTTGTCCTTGTCCAAGGTATTTCTCCAAGTCGGGGAGGTAATCTTCCCAGTTGCGAATGTCGTACTTCTGAATCAGATCCTTGAACATGGCGCGAGCCGCCGCCATGACTTCTTTCGCCATCTCGCCGTACTGCGGCATCCCTTGTGCGCTCGCCATCAGCGCGTCAGCGCCGAGCTGAATGACCTTCTCCAGGTACTGCATCATCACCTGGATTAGCGACAGCTGCATTTGCTGTTGTGCCTGCCGGTTAGTCGAAGCGTCTGTAACCGTCAAGTCAACCGCAAACGCACCGTTAACATTCTGCTCGTTGAGCGCAGCGAAGAACTTCTTAACGTTGTTGGATATCTCGTCATCGTCAAAGAGCAAGTCCTCGAGACCACCAGTTCCGTACTGAATCCAGAGCGAGATGCACAGCAACATGATCTCGTCGTATCCCTGACGGACGTTCTCAAGAACCTCCTCGACGCGCTGCGTGCCTTCCTTGATGAGTGCCAGCGTAGCTGTAGCAGTAGCTCTCGTACCAATGATCGGTGACTCGCGGCCCTGCAAGTAGTCACTGACACCTGTGCGTTTCTCCGCTAGGCCAAAGAGGTTCTGGCGTTCCGCAAGTGTGGACGGGTAGATGTCTGCGGACGCGAAGGGAATGAAGTCCTTCGTCGGATCGTCTACGAAGAACGTCTTGCCTGAATACAGCCGCGGCACTTGCTCGATGCCAGAGTTCTTCTTAGCAATGAACATACGAATGTTCGCTAAGTAGGCATTGTCCTGAGCCATGCGCTGCCAGTTGGTGATGGAGTCTTGGATAGGTCTCAACATCTCCATAACACCAAGGCCGAGCATGGAGTCGTTAGTAATCGTGAAAGGCACGATGACGAACGGCTTGCGCTGATGGAAGTACCAGTTCAGCCGGAGCTGCAGGAACGTGCGGGTGTCACGCTCATAGGTGATGATGAGATGGTCCACCGTGCGTTTCGTCGGGTCAATAGCGAAGTCGCACCAGATCTCATATACCTTGATCTCGTTATCGTACATGCTGCGAAGTGCGTGTTTGCCAGTGCGTTCACGCGCATCTTCAATCTTAGTGCGATCGCCAACCTTCGTCTGGCTTCGCACAGCCTCGACGTTAGCGAGCTTGCCTGTAGCTTCGAGTTCCTTCAACTTCTCATAAGTCGTCCGCTGACGCTCGATAATGATAGGGCAGTCGTTCGCGTCCTCGTAGAACGGCGGGAACATACAGTCGCCTAGATGGATGCCAAAGACTCGCGGCCCCGCGAAGCGTACCTGCGGAACTCTGTCGATTTTCTTGAAGTCGGAACTGTAGCGAAGGACCTCGAACTCGTCTCGGTCGTAAACAACTTTGAAGACCATCGTCCCGTGCTTCACACACTCAAGGAGCCGAGGTGATGAGACCTTGCGGAGTTTGAGGTAGTTCTTCTGGTACTTGTCCACGAACGCCTGGACGGCGGGCATGAGTGGGAGAATGTCCTTGCGGAGACCCTTGAAGCTGAACACGGGATCCTGTTTGAAGATCCCTATGTCGAGTCTAGCGTGAATCGGATCGACGTGCATAGCGCCGACAGGCACAACGTCTCGACTCGCGCCCTTGAAGGCTTCAAACGGGAGGGTGTCTGGAGAACGAGCACGATAGGCCATCTCCTGCGCAGCCCAGTCGTCTTGGAGATCGGAGTAAGTTGACTCAAGGTCGAGTATCCACTGATCCAGCCAAGTCTTCAGGCGGGCCTCAGTGTCCTCCGAGATTGTCATGATAGCTGGTGGCAGCTCACCCCTAGCGCGGACAGGAGTCTTCTCTGAGTCAGGAGATGGGTTCTCCGTGACGATGCCCTTAGCGTCTATCTCTGCAGAGCCGCCCGGCTTGGGAGCACCAAAGCGGAACTCCATATCACTCGGAGGCGGGGGCATAGTCATAGTCTACTCATTCGCGCCCTGTCAACGCGCCCTGCGGTGCACCGTAGACGGGCATAGTGACGGTACCAGCCCCGCTGTAAAGGGTTGGATTGGTGGAGGCAGCTGCCCGCTGATAAACTACTCATCGCTCACCTGCCAGCTTGTAGAGGGCTAGCGGAGTAACGTACACCTGGTCCGAGACTGACTTACGCATCATCACTGCCATCGGTGTAAGTTCCTCCAGCCGTCCGAAAGCATCGGCTATCTTCTGCAGTAGCAGGCCTGCGGCGAACTGAGGCGTAGCCGCCGTCGCGCTAATCAACGCTTCCTCCGCTTCTTGCGAGACTTCGAGACGTATGCGACCTTGATCGCTTGAGCGTCAGCGCGATCCTTGCCGAACTTATGGAGCGTGTGCTGATAAGTCGGCCCCTTATGAAACTCGCGTATGCGCTCTCCTACCGAGCCCTTGAGCGGCACTATGGCTTCCTCGGCGGGAAGCGGAAGAACGGCTGACCCGTGCCGACGTTGTAGCTCACGACGTGCTCGGCATACAGGCCGACTACCAGCACGATGAAGCCAGCTACGCCATAGCCAGCCATGACGAGCGCGAGCCATGCGAGCATCGTTACTATCTCGATAGCAGTGAAGAGAATCACTCCGATGTTCGGGCTCAAGACGCCCTCCTCAAGCATGAGTGAAGTTTCTCGTGACACTCCGTACACCTCACCTCGCCGTTATCAGGATCAAGAGCGCGGCTAGGGCAACGAGCCACCCTCCTACGATGATGCACAGTACGAGAGTACCTGCCGCAACCTCGACAAGTGTAATGATCCCGTGAAAGGACCACCAGTCGGAACTGCTGGTACTCGGGTGTTCTATTGAGTTCATTCCTCAGCCTCCGCCACGCAACCAGAAATACGCACCTCGTCATCTTCCCAGTCTTCCTCTTCGTCAAGAGCCCTTTCATTTGGGCAATGACTAGAGAGGCTGGTCTTAACTTGTCCAGGCTCGGACAAGGGAACACGATCATGGAGAGACCGTGAGCTGTTCGACCGGGTGTATCTCATACCACTTATGCTCCATGTCGAAGCGGTAGATGCCCTTTGGGGCGACGATCTGACCCACCTGAACGGCGGGGCAGGGTAGCTTTGGGATACACTCTAGCACCAAGCTGTCAACGCCAGCTCGAATCCAGAGGTGAGTATCCCCGTCCAGTTCATGCCTGATCTTGATGACAGACCCAGTAGTCGTAACGTGCGTGTGCCCCACTCGGCCGTGCGCTAGCGCGTGAACAGTCTCGGGCCAGTAGTAGCGGCCTTGCAGCAGGGCCAACACGAGCCAAATCACTTTTGAGCTCCGATATCTGGATGTGCAGCCGCGTGTATCTTCTTCCAATGCTGCTCTACTACCGAGTCGACGTAGCGGCTCGTCGGAGTGTCTGGCCACTTCCGCCCTTCCATGATCATAGAAAACTGATCTGGGTTGAGTCGCCGTTGCACCGCAAGACTGAACTCACGGCCGAACATTTCTGACGCTTCACCAACGTTGTCAGTCTTAGCGATCTTGAGATACTTACTCCGTATGCCGTAGCCTGTATGGAACAGACGATGCCCGTATTCGTGCGCGAGAACGAAGCGGGATTCCTGCTGCGATACCGGAACTCCGCGAGACGTCTCGATCCCAAGATTGAAGTTCTCCGGAGACGGAGGAACATGCTTGTATTTCGGGTAGCTCGTCCGCAGTGTTATGGAATCTGGCCCTAGGTTGATGTAGTTCGAGCCGCGAAGTCCTGGCGGCCAGCCAGCGTCCATCACATACTCCGGCCGCCCAGCTAGCGCAGCTAGCGTGTCCAAGAAGCCAAGACCTCCGACTCGCTGGGCTACAAGCGGATCGACGTGCGTCTTCTCACGCCCCTGGGATAGGAAAGGTAGAGGGCTAGTCACTGAAAGGAGATCTCCTGGAAGTCGCCGTAGCGGCCATCCTCAGGGTCGTACCCCATGTCTTCGAGCTGGGAAGGAGTCATCTCCGCCGCGTCCGCAGGACTGAATCGGGAGTTGCCGATCCGCCGCAGGATGCGAGCTTCGGACTCCTTATACTTCCTCACTCGCTCCGCGCTCAGGAGGCCGCGCCAGAGTTGAGTCTGAAGACCAAGTGCGTCGGCTTCATCGTCGTATCGACCAAGAGGGTACTCGGACAGCTGGCTGCGCAGGCCGTGTTGTGTGGGTAGTATGTACAGGTGGCCTGTAGCAGCAACGGGCTGAAGACCACGGACGTGGGGCTTGCCAGGTCCGCCAGGTTTAACGGGAACGACGTACGCATACAGACCATGCCTCTCGCATTCAGCCTGCAAGTGGTATTTGAGCGACATCTCATACCCGACCTTCTGTATGCCGAAGGCGCGAGGATGGTAACGTCGGATGAGGTAGATGAGATGCGCGACGACTTCGAGTGGATTGCTGCGCTTGCTCCAGCTCTCAAGGACAATAGCGTCGCCATCGGAGCTTGTGCCAACAGTGACTACTGCATCGCGGTCGCTGGAGGTCTTGTCGCCGTACCGAACGTCGACAGTTGTCGTGATGTCGAGATCGTTCACCGACAGGACTTTCTCAATCTCCCCTTCACGGCTGAACAGAACAACTGACTCCTCGTCTGCCCCCCAACGCCAAAACTTCAAGTCCTGAACGTTGAAGTCTTGCAGCTGGACGTTTCGAGGGTTGTTCATGTACTGACAGGAGAAGTTATACTCACCGCCAAGAATCGGATCGTTGCGGATCTCAGCGAGCTTGGTGAGACTCAGGCGTTCAGGGAATATTGACTCGCCATCTTCAATCGCGCCACGGATGTAGCGGGCAAGGTCTTTGCCGAATCGCTGCATCGCGTATGCGTAGATGTCGTAGAACGCCCAGCGTGTGCCGACCAGATCGAAGGTGTCGATCTCTGGGTTGACCATGAGGGAGTGAATCTTCGCGAAGCGACTGATCGTGTCGTCCATGACGAGACGAGACTTAGCAGCTTCCTCAGATATCAAGTCATCAAACGTCATGTGAGTGTAGTGCCGAGACGTCATAGCGCCCGTCATACCAATCGAGTCAACTGTCGGCTCGGCGTAGACGCCACGGCGGAGGAAGAGCAGTTCCTCCTGCGACCAGCGCTTAGAGTCGGTCGGGATCAGGTGTGAGTAAAGCGTACGGAAACGCCTATTGCCTTCGGCGTGCTGACGGATGATTGAGAGGAACCTCTGCGCGTTGGTAGCAGTCTCGTTCGCCAGCAGGATCCTGTTCTCCTGGTTCTGGCATATCTTCTGCACCACGCGACCGATGTTGATAGTTGTCTTGAACGTGCCGCGAGGATGGAGGACCATCTTGTAACGCGACGGGTTGCCATCTAGCCACGCACATAGTGGTCCATGACAGGCTTCAGTTAGGTCCGCGTAACCCAACACGCCTGTGGTAAAGATATACAGGTTACGAGTCGCGGCCTCTGCCACGTCTCTCCGTATATCCTCCGGCTCCCGAACGATGTTGTCGTCCAGACGCGGCAGGTCTCTCGGCGGCAGCATCATTAGTACGATGCGCTCCGTCTGCGGCCCTTCTTGCCTCCAGGAGACTTTGGCAGCTTGAAGATCGGCTTCTTGCTCGTCTTCGAGCGACCCAGGATCTCCTTATAGATCTTGCTACGGCTCGGTCGTCTAGCCACGTTTCCTCCGCCGCGACCTGCCTACCATCGCATCCCGTAAGCCCGAAGGGGCCATTGCCATAGACCGCGCCATGTCAGGGTGAACTGCCTTGCCAGGGGGCGGTGCCGTGAAGCTCTGATCCTCAGATCGAGCGCGCTCCTGATGCTCGGGCCAAGACGGCGTATCCTTCTCCGCGTGCTGCATGATCTCGTGATGCACCGCTCGGCGCACAGAGGCCTTACGCTTCTTCCTAGCCATTACAGTCCTCCGTATCCAGGGCGATTCTTATGCCCCTTGTTCGTCCCCACTTTTGGCTTGCGAAAGCCCGCTCTCGGCGCTCCCGACAGGCCTGAGCCTGACTTCGCCGCCTTCGAGATGGCCCTTGAGATTGTCCGCTGGTGCTTGAGCTTCCTCGCCATTGACAGCCTCCTCAGTGTTCACTCGGACGAAGTCACCTGCGGCAACAGCCGCGAATTGCTCCTTAGTCTTCGCGCCAGCGACGAGTGCCTTAGCAAGCTCTCGCACATCCTGCCCGTCGAGATGGAGAGTGGTGACTGATGCTTTGATGGTCTTGCTTGACTGCGGGTTGCGATCTAACACATCACTCGACGCCCTCAACGCGATGTACTCATTCTGGGAGTCGATCAGTTCGTTTACTCGGCCTGCCGCCCTACGACTCATCAGCGCTATCACCTTCGACAGCGCCACGGTCTCGTCGTTTATCGCTTGGTCAACCTCACTCATAATCTTGTTGACCTCAGGGTTGCCCGACACTTGAAGTATACTCAAGTAGTTCTCGAAGAGGCCAACAGCCCTGCAGGCCTCTTTCTTAGTTGGCACAGCACCGCTCGCATACAGCCTCGCGGCCATCTTGACTCTCGGTCCAGGGACAATGGTCCGAAAGATATCCCGCCGAGACATGGTTTCCCTCTTCCCCACACTCTATACACCTTTCCCCAGAATGTCGCAACTTAATGAATCTGGGGCGCAGATCAAAATAGGAGTTCGGTAGAGGAAACCCGACTTGACAACTCGGACTAGATATGGTATGTTATAGAATGACTAAACTAATTCAGATGGGCGGCAGCTACCGCGGCTACGCTACTGCTACTGTAGACGACGAAGACTGGGACTCTATATCTCAACTATCCTGGCATATAGTTAGGAAGGGAGGAGGAAACCTATACGCTCAGAACAGCTACTCTTGGGGACGAGCAAGAGGTGTCTACATGCACCGAATGATCTGCCGTCCGCCTCCCAGGCTAGAAGTTCATCACCTCAATGAGAACACACTCTATAATACGAGAAGTAACCTTATTTCCGTAACCACACTACAGCATAGAGCTCTGCATCGCTCCCGCCATGTCGTCTCTCTTTCCACCGGCCAGTTCCTAGCTGTTATAGGGAAGCAGTTCCTAGAGCTCTTTCCTACTCGCGAAGCGGCAGAGGTAGCCCTCCTCGAAGCGTGGGCACTCCACGTAGCTAGCGTCCTATCGTAGAGTCCTTCCTAGCTTCTTGTCCCGGCCCGGACAAGTACGGCGCAGCCCAAGATGTTATGGTTTGACACTCGTCTCAATGCTTTTCAGGGTTTGCACCCCCTTTGACGTTTCAGACATGCGCGTAAAGTTGAGCACATGGCGCTGGTCCTCCGCGCTCTGTTTCGGGGTAGGCGCCAGTGTCGTGACAGTGTTGCGACAGTGTAGTGACAGCTACACCGTCACGACAGTGAGTATACACTGTCACGACATGCATGTTTATGCATAGCGCTGCATAATTATGCGTAGCGACAGTCTCGCGACGTCGTCGCGTCACCGTCGTGGCATTTGCAAGATGCAATAAATCGTGCAAGATGCACGACCACTTTTGGTGACATCTTTTCGTAACATGTTGGTGTGTAACAACTTACGTCGTGGCACGGGACATGCGATACCATGTTGGTGCGACCGCAACACACACGCGGCGCAACCGAACCCCGCAAACACGGGCCGGAACGAGATTGGCACGATCCCTGCGGCGTGAAAACGTCGGTTGTCCGAGACGCCGCAAACCAGCCAATCGCGCACCCAGGTGGGACGGGAAGTGACATGGGAACCGCGTGGGCGGTGGTGCTTCGCAATGAAACACTAACCACAACCACAGAAAGTGAGACACACAATGGCAACGAACACCGCCGCAGTTGTGAAGGCTCCGTTGACGGTTGAACAGATCGTCGCGAAGCCGGAAGACTTCGGGTTCAGCTTCGTAACTGAGATCGTCCACAAGTACGGACGGACCTCTGGACCCGTTCCACTCATCAAGATGACGAACGTCTCGAAGTTCGAGGAGAACTTCCCAGGCGTCATCTTGGAGACGGAGGACGGTTCTTCGATTCGCGTCGCTGGACAGCGCGTCTCGAGAGATGCGTACTTCGACTCACAGGACCATGACATGAAGTCGCTGCAGACGCGGCTTGTGAGATGGCTGCTGAAGATCGAACAGCCGAAGGCGAAGTATGGACCTGGGCCGAAGGACGAGTACTACGCCACGCCTGAGGAGTTGAAAGTGGCGTGGATGAAGTTCGCGCAGAAGTAGTTGCAGTTCCACCGCTCACACGGGAGACCAGATGCACACGCTCACACTGAGCAACGACGAAGTGGAGTTGCTAGTATCAGCACTGCTAGCGACGTTCCTGCAAGATACCCCACGCAGGGAGTTTCACAGATCATTCGTCAAGCTGGCGCCTCAGCAGTTGGAGATGTCGCTAGCGACGAAGGTGCTGGCGCTGATGGAAGAAGTGAACAGCAGCGGCAGTCGTCAGTTCCAAGCGTAGAACGCACTAACACCGCCCACGAGTGGTTCCTGTTGGTTAGTTAGTCTGACTGCCCAACTAGGTCGGTTGTGTTTTGGTTGATAGAGCCACTTAGAGTAGTGTGAGTTTTTCATTTTAGTATCATCTCACACACACACACACACACACACCACAGAGAAGAACTCGCCGCGGCGAAGAGCCTCTGCGACGCGAAGAGGGAAGTGAATTGGCGCGGAACAACCCACCTGGATAGGCAGTCAGACTGACTAGGAAGTAGGAACGCCTTGGCACACGGTTGCGAGTTGAACCACCTGTGTTGCGTGAGTGGGTTGAGATTGTGTATATTTCAGCACATTTCGGGGATCGAGTAAACCCGATCCTCGGAGTGGTTCTCTGACAACCGACGGAGGAAGCCTCGAAGTGCCGGTGCTCAGTCCCCATCTAAACGCGGGAGTGTTAGTATGTTCGAGCACTTGGACTTAGAGATGCCTGGAACCTTCACCATTGGAGAAGTCGAAGACGACAGCTTCCAGTGTGGAGGCAAAGGGGAGCGGCAGATGGCGTACCATGTGAGAATCATCTGCGACCCGACCAAGCTGACCCCTGAAGGATTCACTATTGACCGATTCAAGGTCAAAGGGTACTTCGAGGAAAAGTACCGCAAGGTAGGCACGCTGCCATCGTGCGAGTTAATGGCGATGACGGCGTGTGAAGATCTTGCGGAGTTGGTAGGGCCGGGGGCGTGCCATGTGGAAGTCACTATGAATGGCAGACCCGGTGCTGGGCTGACAGCATTTTGGACTGCGGAGCAAGGACAAGCCGCACTTGGCTGTATCTGGCCAAGAGCCCAGTAGCAACTTCACCCTAACCAGCACGACGAGGCTTTCTCCGTTGGTGCAGTTCCCCTAAACGCGGGAGGGTTGAGTGAAAGAAGGCTGTCCCCACCTCGCGGAGTCGTACCGCTTTGCGGAACCGAAGCCAAAAACTCCGCAGGGCTGCGAGGAGTGTTTAGCGACAGGCGATCAGTGGGTTCACCTGCGCCTGTGCCTAACCTGTGGTCACGTTGGATGCTGTGACGACAGCAAGAACAAGCACGCGACGAAGCACTTTCGCAGCGTGCAGCACCCAGTGATCAGATCGTTTGAGCCAGGCGAAACCTGGCGCTGGTGCTTCGCGGACTCGGCAGTGGCTGACTTGCCGGGAGTAGCAGTACCAGTCAGCGCTCATCCCTAGGAGGATGGGCAGTCCCCAGCAGTTACTTTACACATGGGAGTGGTACAATGGAAAAGCAACTCGCATCACCAGCAGGCGATCGGCCGTTCCCGTTGGAGACTGAGATCTCCGACACGGAAATCGCTGACGTCGCAGCCGCACAGATCCTTCGGGTACTCCTGGCAGACACACCGCCGGAAGACCGCGAGGAGCTGGCGAAGTGGTCGCAGGACGAGCCCCACTTCGCGGAGCAGTTCCGCAAGATCTGCGGGTTCTAAGCAGGTGAAGTAGCAGTGACAAGGGGAGGGCTATATCGGGAGAGTTAGCAGGACGCCTGGTATAGTCCTCCCTTTTTATTTGCGTACTCGACCCAGATGTATTATATTGATTGCCCAAGACCAGACATAGGGATCTACAAATGATAAACGAAGAGAGAGCCCTCGCTATGGTAGAACTCGTTCGCAGAGCGAGAGCAGTCGGGATGAGTCTGGAGGAAATAGCTA